>SDBT01014124.1_pt1 | contig 12746 bp, 8 predicted proteins | sample 2277101 | NCBI WGS metagenome assembly SDBT01 (sample SAMN10404973, study PRJNA504765) | marine sediment metagenome | isolation source: marine sediment core GS10_PC15, 103 cmbsf | place: Arctic Ocean: Southern Knipovich Ridge | collected 2010 | reverse complement strand
CACGTGTTGAAGCAAACCCAACTCTTTAAGAGTATTACAATATTTATTCAGATAGAACCAGGCATATTAAACGGATCACACTAAAAGATCATTCATAACAGATAACCCGCCCAGCTTCGTGCCTGCCCTCGTGGCAGGCTATTCTTTCTGTTTTAAGGTGCTGGAAAATAGCTACCAAAAAACAGGGACGTTTTTTGGAGCGTCGGGAAGCCGCAATATTAAGAAGCAAATAACATTTTCCCTAACGCTCCCGCAATCTTGAAAAAGACAGAAAGAAAAAGAAGTTGTTTTCCATTGTTCCAGCTTACTCGAAACTGATATTCTAAAGACTGATTGATCCTTTAATAAAAAATAGGTCAGGAATATCCTGGCTGAATATATAGGGACTATAATGAGAAATGGCCACATCAGGGAATTGCTCAAAAAAAGCACCAAAAGGGTATACCTCGTAAAAACAAGGGGATATTATCACTTACCCAATACTTTCCGGTCTGCATCATCATTGCGAAAGACTTTTAGCTTAGGTTTTCAATTCTATACTTCCTATTTCCTGCTGCGCTGTTTAGGCGAACAATGTTCTCTTTATGCTTTGATTGTTTAAAATCTGGAAATATCTCGATTAACCGCAGAATAATGACTTTCAAACCGTTGCATTCTGATAATTATTTACAAGTTTATCTTCATAATCGTAAGTAATTGTCATATTTAAATATTTATCATTAAATATTAATTTATCAAAATTATTTTTTATATTTTTGTACTCTGCATCCTCTTTTTTTACATCATCTCTTGATATTGTATAATGATTTAAAAGCTGAAGAAGTTTAGGATTTTTAGTTTTAAAAAAACAGCCTTTAAAATCATTTTTTTCAATTATTGTCCTTACTTCTTCAAATTCCTCTGAGCTTAAGCTTCTAAATAAAGTAAACCACTTATCTGTATACCCTAAATCCTTCTCAAATATTTTTCTGTAAACTATATATGTTTCAGGCATATAGAGAAGTTCACGAAATTCATTAGGGTCTTTACCAAATGCTTTCTCAAAGAAACTTCTACCTTTTTCATTTTTGTTTGCAGGTGGAACAATCCCTTTTGTTACATTGAGAATAGCTTGAATAGCACGAATAAATTTTATATTCCAATTTATACTAATATAATTTCGATTTTTAGAATCTTCGCCAGATAATGGAATATATTTCATCGGGAATGAATAAATATGAAGGCCTAATTCTTCAGATAATTTTATATTTATCTTTAACCTTTCATATAATTCTTCTGGAGTATCTCGGTAATTATATAAAATATAATTTGATAGCTTTTTAATGCCGTGTTTAGCTGCCAAATTAACAGCTTTAATATATTTGTCTTTCAATCCAATAAAATCAAAGGCTATGCGGAGTGGCTGAATAGGTATCTCACTAATAAGTTTCATATATTCATCGGTTACATACCTGCAATCAACGCCTTGATTAAAATCAACAAATCTTAATTTAGGCAATTTTGGCCTGATCCGTTCATAAATATTAACAATTTTAGGATAAATGGCTAATATGTTTTCTTTAGTAGTAGTCTCATATTTGAAAAGATCATGCTCTTCAAGTAAGTTATAATAATTCTGAGCAGTTTTTCCCCTTAAGTATTTAATTAATTTGTGTATAAGATTAAAAGACCTCCTTATATATGCTTTATCATTTATACCATTTTTTAAGTTCCTAATGGCAATATCTAATTGATTTGGTTTAATATATGTTGCGCCTTTATAGAAACCAATATCTTTAATTTCTTGAATAATTTCAGGAAATTTTGGTGAAGCTAAGACATTATTATCCATAAGCAATAAGTTTTGTTGCTCTCCACAAAGTTCTTTAATTGCGTTAAATTTAGTAATTGTATCAATTTTCGGGATATAAGTTGGTTCAATTTTAGGAACTGCACAAAAGCTACATTTACGCTTACAACCTTTAGTCATGAATGTAAAGTAAGCATTCTGTGTTGGATATTCATATTCAATCTCGTCTAAAATGGAATAGTCTAATGGTAAATTATCAATAATTAAATCATTATCTGGATCAAGAATTGAAGTTCTATCAAGAAGTCCCTCAAAGGGTTGAATGCCTGTAGCAGATTTGATCTCGTTAGGTAATAAGGAAGCCATCACGCCTCCTACTTTCAATTCAGAAAGATCTTTAACCAAATATTTGGCAAATTCAATTGTTTCAATTGTAATTTTCCAATAAAATGTGAATAAAGTTGTTATATATACTCTATCCCATATTGGATAAAGTTTATATTTTCCCTTTATATAATAACTGCGGTAGTAATTTAAGCAATCTTTAATTAAAGGCTGATTATTTGAAGATAAATATTCATTATTATTAAAAATTGTTAAATCCTTCTTTTTAAGAAAGCTTTTAATAAGATTATGTTTACTTAACCAATTATTTGATATTTCTATTTGTTTTAATTTATTAGCACATAGTTGATAAACTTGATCTAGAATAAAAGCTCTCAAATCTCCTTTAAAAAAGGAAATATTATCACCTAACATTCGATGATATGTTGATATTTTCATTAAACCAATAGGTGGATATTTATTTTTATAATTAGGTTCTAAAAGAAGAATATTTCTACTGTTGATCATTCAAATTCTTCTTTAATTTTTAGTTTAAGATTATCTGCCATCTCCTTCGTTAAAACTCTATCAATAACAGAAAATATTCTAGAGATTAATTTCCTATCTTTTTGGGATAACTTTACTAAGTCATCAGTTAAAAACTTAGGTTTTTCTATTTTATGATCCGCTGGTAATTTAATATCATTAATCTTGGAATAATAACCATTAGTCGCATTTTCAAATATTTTAATTTTAGGATCTTCTGAACCTTTTATATCAGAGGTAATTTTAGAGAGCTCTTTTTCTGCCTTTTTTGCATTATCCTTTGAATCCTCCAATTTTTCTTGATATTTAGTAAATTCTTTTTTATCAGAAAAACCATTTTTTGATTTACCTTCAAATTCTTTTTTAAGTTCAAAAAATTTATCGATGCGTTTTTGGTATTTTCTTACATTAGAGGCAAAGTAATACAATTGATAGAGTTCATTTCTAAATAATTGCGATAATTCGTATTCTAAAAGCTTAGTTGTTTCATTTTCAATAAAATAATCACGTCTTGCATTTGGAATTAGCTTTTTATGTAAAGCGTGTACTTCGCCAAAAAAGTAAAAATTCCCTCGTTGTTCTCTGTGGAATTTAACAAGAGAATATTCAGAGCCAATTTGAATATTTCCACTTCTCAATCTAATTCCTCTCGCTAAATTACTTTTTTCAGGAATTTGTTTTTTAAAATTTGATATACCATACCAGCCCCAAAGTAATTTTTCACCTGAAGGTATATTAAAATTAAAATATTTGAGTTTTATGATTTCATCAATCTTTCTTTTATTATGCTCTTTGCCTTCATATATGCTGGTTGTATATGCTTTAAATATTTGCTCAGTATTAACATAAATTTTATATTCATCCATTGAAATGTTTTGTCTTTCTAATTCTTTTTCGAGAATTGTATTATAAATAAAACGAGGGTGGAATGGAACAGGAGCAACCATTTGAAGGTATTCTCTTATCTTTTTTACATTTAATAAAATATCATTCGTCACATTTAACAAGCTTACTTTAAAATAATGTTTATCTGGAACTTCTTCCTTTTGGCTAAAAGATGTTACCATTGCAATAACTTCTGAAGCTTGTTCTTTTTTACTTCTATCATTTATAATTTCCTTTAAATTTTTAGCACTCCAATACATTATGGATTTTATTTTCTCTGATTTGTAAGATGTTTCGAAGGTAAGACTATCGCAAAATCCTAAACCACCTAATCTTCCGATACCTCTAAAGCCTTTATCCACACCTCTTTGCTTAGGAGATTGTGCAATATTAAGCAATATTTTTTCAATATCATCAGCCTTTATGCCTGTGGCATTATCTTCAATTGTTATTATTCTATCATCAGAATCAATAGTGACCCAAATTTCCCCATCACTTTTTGAAGATAGAATTCCTGTAGAAAAAGCTTTATTAATTTGATCAGCAGAATTTTGAATATATTCACGATAAATAAAACGTGAATCCTCATACATTCCTAATGTAAGTGATTCAATAACATCTTTACCGATAATAGGTTTTTTTATATTATCCATCTTGAAACTGCCTATATAATGGGTTTGGAAATTTGATATTTAATAATGATCTAAAAATAGGATTTTGAATTATATATTCGCCTTGTTTCAAACGTGTCATCATTCCTTTATATACAGAAGCAATGTATCGATAATCTGGCTTAGATATTTCAATTGAATTTGTTCTGCCGTAGGCATCTGTGGCACAGTTTCCTTTTACACTATCATGAATAGCACTTCTAAATTGTTCTGCTGCAAAAAGAATAATACCAAGAGAACGACCTCTCTCAGTTATATCTATAATTTGTCTTAAAATAGGCGAACTTTTTGGAGCATCTTTAGAGGCATATTTGTTTAATTCGTCAACAAATATAATTATTTTTGTTGGTATTTCTTCTTCAGGTCTATCACCAACTTGGCCCAGTTTCATATCATATACAGCTTTGATCACATCACCAAAAACAAATGCTTGCATATTTTCATCCAATTTAGCGATGTCAACTACACAAACATCATTTTTTTGAATTTTATCCGCGATATGTTCTCTAAGTCGTATTTCATTTGATTCAACTACAACCCTTTTTGAAAATAAAGGATTAGTAAGTGCTTTTCTAACTACGCGTTTAAATTTTCGCCAACTAGTCACAGTAATCTCGGTGGCTTTCCCAGATTGTTTCTGACAATGCGAATCGATTTCAGACATAAAATCTTTCCAGTTACGAATATTCCCGAATTCACCTTGATCTGTAATAATATAGTTTATAATTGAATCCATAGTTCCTGTAGTATCATCGATATTTGAAAATAATAGCTCTAAACTATCTTTGTCATATTCATAAATATATTTATATTTGAAAGCTCTATCTTGGTCAATTTGATATTTAACATCATTGGGATGTGCATAAGTATTTGGATGTTCACCGTTCGAATGTGGATAGAAATATTTAACGTTTTGAAATGGTTGTTCATCTAAATCAAGCATTTTATATATATTTTTATCAGTATCAGTTAACCTCTCATTTGGTTCGTCAATTGCTAATAGATCACGGCCTTTTACATTAAATAAAACGAAAGCAATGGTATCATTAGGTTTAACATCAATTTCATTTAAATATTTATACTGAATTGCCTTTATCAAGAACATAGCGTAAGATGTTTTAGCAGCTAAACCTGAGATACCAGAGATATTAAGATGTGAACCTTCGGGACCGATCAAGAAATAAGAATTGAAATTTACAGGCAATATCACCTTATCCTCGCCTTCATACATTTCTAAATAACCAGAGGGTAATGGGTTTTTTATATTATCAAGCCCTAGTGCTTCTTGCACTTCATTTGCATTTGCTAAGCTTACTCTACTACCATCTAGTACAGGATTATAAATGTTCTCAGTATTGCCTAACACTTTTGCTTTAACAAAATTCATGCCTATTCTGTCAGTGTTAGCATCAAGTGAAACATCACCAAAATCACTTGAAATGTAGCTTGTTAAATAACTTACAGCATCAGTTATGTGAGATATTTCTTCTATTATACCGAAAGTAATTGAATTATGAATATGGTTAGCTTTTACCACATCAAATGGATGCAAAATTCTAATTTTGTCAGTCCAGAAGTAAAATTCATCTATTGTAGTGGGTGCTTTTTCAGTAGCTGCTACTTTTCCAATAATTTTGCTCATTTTTAAATCCTTTACAAAAATTAATAATCAAAACAAGTTTAAAAAGAAAACGTCGCTTAGATATCTGCTCTTTATAAAAGTTTCAGTGAGATAAACTGGATATAAATGATTTGCCCAACGATTATCAGAACCATAACAAGTTGGGTTTCTTTCATTTATAAGATTAGCACTTATGCGATCAATCTCATCAGAGTCTAAGCCTTTTTCTTGTTCATTATCTGTAACTAATATTTTTTCGACTTTTAAAATACCATCGAAAGGACTTGTAGTTTTACTCACTTCACGAATTCTAAAATACCAAACACTAAATTCTACACCAGGGGACCGTTCGGCTGAATATTTATATGCGGGAGTACGATGAAATAATCTTAGATCTGCAATATTTTTAGCAATACTTTTATTTTTCTGATCTCTACAAAGCTCAGGATTAAAAGATTTAGAAACACCAACCACACATTGGTAATTGCTCTTAATTGCTGACAGGTCAATAATATTTCCGCCTCTGATTTTTTGATATTGCAAGGAACCATCTTTTAATAAATATGAATCAAAATTTAACCTTCTCTCCTTAACAAGCTGAATAACTAACCGTTTCTCTGATTCAGTCATTTCATCTTGAATCTTAGCAATGCCCTTATGTTCATATTTTTCACCTTCTTTTAGTCTTATATCAGAATATGGAAGAATTTTTTTAAATGAAATTCTACGATTTTTCAATACAGTCAAATTATTTAATTTTGGAATTAACGAATTAAAGAATAGTTCATCATCAATACTATCTTTATTAGCACAAGCTGGTAAAGCTAATGCAAGATAGTTTTCTAACATAATACTCTTAAAAGAAGAAGGATTTTTTCTCTCACAACAGCCTACCCCGATCTGTCCTGCAATTATAGGATACAATCTATTATCATAAGCTATGTCGTCTACTTTATAGGTACGCCTAGAACCATCAAGAAAATATTTAAATAATGGTTTGTTCTCTTGATTAATTAATTTAGCTAATTTTTCAAGTGACTTTGAGGTTTTTAACCCCTTATCTGTTTCACCGTTTTTATCTTTGCTAAAAACAATATTTTGTTTGTCATCATATATAATTGATGGAACTTCCACTCTTTCAAAACAATACTTGAAAGATTTATAACAGGAACCACTTGTGCTATTGGCTATAAAATATAATATTTTATCCATAATCTAAATATTAACGAAAATGATAGAAAATAAATGATAAAAAAAATTATAGCCAGTTCTTAGGCAAATTGTCAACAGGAAGGCGTAATGTCACAGGGTGGTTCTTGTGGTCAACGGTGAGAGCTCACAAAACGAATGAGGCGCCAGCGACGAATGGCCATCAAGCTGTCTCTTTCGACTGAGGTCTTGAAAAGTAAAGGATTGCCCGTGTGGGTGAAAAATTACGTCCGACAATGGAATTGTCATAAATCTGGACTGTTTCTGACAAGATATAAAGTGTGAACCTCAGAGAAATAAAGGTTTCAGACTACTATCTCTGGCATATCCGGGTAATCTCAGAAATTTAAAGAGATTTTTAGGCTATCACGGCAGCGAAAGAATATGGCTCGGTTTGGCTATTGAAATGAAAAAATAAGGGAGGATCGAATATGGAGAGCTTAAGCGGAAAACCTTTCGTAATTATAGAAAAACCGCTTCTTCATCCTCCCACTATTCATCCCTTTTTCGATCAATTCAATTCCTTCGGTATTAGATTGAAGATAGGTGATCGATGCAGACCGGATAATCTAAAATATCTCAGAGGATATACTTCATAAAAGAAGCAATAATCTCATAATCATTGCTTTTCAGCAGGATTTGCTTTAATATACCAGTATAGATTCTGAACATGAGGGTGCATATACGTCATACGTGAAGAATACCACCCTGAACTGGATGGCTATACTGCAAATCTGCAATGTCCAGGGGTGATATACTTCATATTTGTCGTATACTCACTAGTTAGGCCTTAAACATCAAAGAATGAAATGTCGAACTTTACTCTAAATATAGAACCCTCAACATTCAACGAACTGGATCAGTTCGCACTACTCGCTTGTCAGAAATATAATTACGGAAACAATAATGGTTGGTTTGGTTCTTTTAGAGGTGGCCTTTATGGAAGTTACGCTCGTATTCACGGATTAATCAATCACTATTATGCAGTTCATGCTTGGATGCCAAGACCACGACTTCCAGCGGAAACAGAATATCATTTAGCAGCGATCTTTTTTAACATGGATTCTTTTGTGGAATGTATTACATATGCATTTAATGCCCTTGGTTTTTGCGCTTTAAATAATAATTTCTTTAGAGATGTAACTAAATCTAAAGAACTACGAAGGGTATCCCCTTATGATGTCTTAGGCCGAGCAGAAACCAATCCCCCTCAACCACCAATCAGTGGATACAAATCAATTTTTCCTTCTGTTCAAAACTACTGGAATAGTAAAGACAGTTTACTTAACACTATTTTCGAACAACATGATGTTTCGAAACACCGAGAAACAATATTTACTGGGGGTATGGCTAGGAACGATCCCCCCGCTGGTTTCTACGAATCATTAGGTGTAGGTGGAAACGCGTCTCAAAAAGCACTTTTCTGTCCTATGAAAGAAATTATACTTAAAAATAATCCGAAAACACCAAGAATAGAACGTGTACAACAATCCAGGGAAGATCATGTGTTACTTGAAGATCTAGTGCCAGAATTTCAATATTTTGTTGTTGAAACAGGAATACACGCTCTGGATGATGCTAAAGCCAATATTCAGCTAAATGTTAACCAATTTGAGCAGGCCTAACAAAAGCATCAACATCGACTGGCCTTACGCTGCAGTGCTATCGTGAAGCAGCTCCAGGCCAGCGAGAGTTATTCTTGCCAATAATTTGCATGAGGGTACGCTAAATGGTAGAAAATCTAGAGAAAATTAATAAAATATAGCTACTCTTAGAACGTAAAATATCATTGATAACTATCCAATTAGCTATTTTAATTACATATCCCATCAATTTATTTAAAAGTATACATGATTTTAATACAATTATTATTGATTTACTTAGCAATTATCAATATGTTATTATAAATAAAGGAATTACCTTTTAAATTTAGGAATTTATACTGTTGGCAGCATCCTTTATATTAAGAGGTTCTCATATTTTCATACGAAAATATAGAGGTGAGTTTCTAAAATTGATTGAAATTATGTTGAATTTAGGAAAAAGATTATTTTATGATTCTTCTACTATCTTTATTTCTTCTTCTGTTAGACCATATAATTCATAGACTAATTTATCAATTTGTTCATCAAGCAAATTAATCTTTTGTTGATATATTTTCTTGTCATTATTAGTTATTATTTTATAATATTCTTTATTTTCTATTAATATTTGGGATACGTAATTTATTATTTTTTCATATATTTCTTTTTCATTTGTATTATCAAAATCAACATTATATATTGGAAACTTTCTGCAATCCTTAATTAATATTTTTTGAAATCTCATTTTAAATTCATCTAAAAATCTCTTTCGATGATAAAAACTCAGTAATTTACTATTAATAATTCCTAATATAAATACTAATTCAATATCTGTTTTTTTTAATAAATTGAATGCGTTTTGAGTATTATAAAGTTCTTCATCAGCAAGTGCTGCCCAAATCCTTTTATCAGTCCAGTCTATTATCTGTTTGACTAAGATTCTTTTACTTGTAAAAAATATAGGTTCTCTTGATGCTCCCAACCATGGCCCATAACTAATCCATTGATTTCCATTCCAATTTACAAAATATCTCCTAACATCATTTCCTGCTAATAATTTCTTAAAAGTATCATCTTTTTTAAAATCTGAATGAAAAACTTTATTTTTTATTTGACTTTGGGTATGGCCCTTATATTTATCATAGGGAGTTAATCCTAATGAAAATAAGACAATTTCTTCCAATTGTTTAGAGTTTCCTTCCATTTTCAATAATAGTTCTGATTGCTTATCTGTTAGATTGATCGCCCATACTTTATCACTATTTTTTGACCAATTATTCTGATTAACAAAACCATAAATATGAGCTTTATTTTTATTTATTTCATTAATTCTATCATAACCAGAATATGCAATTAATTCTGTTTTATTATTAATGTTATTTGAAAAAATAAAGATCATTGTATCGACTTTAACTTCACCTGCGCTATCACCAAATATTTCATTTGGCAATCTAATTATTATCTCAATCTGGTAATTACTTTCAATCCATTCTCTTAATGATTTATATGAATCTTGAGCCAATAACGCAGTTGGAACTATCATTGAGAAATAGAAATTATTTTTTACTATGTCAAATGATTTTTCTATAAAACTAGCAAATAAATTAATTCGGTTATTAGCATGTTTGTATTTTTTAAATATATATTTTACATCATAATTGGATAATCTCTTTATATCCACATATGGAGGATTTCCAATAACTACATCAAATCCACCTTTTTTAAATATATCTGAAAACTCATTATCCCAATCAAAAGTATTAACTTTTCTCATCTCATCTTTGCTAAAAAGAGATAAATCCTTATCATCATAAAAATCATTGCTAATAAGTGAATTACCACATTTAATATTATTTGATAAATCTGGTAATATCTTTAATTCACTATGTTTAAATAACATTCCCTGGCCTTCAGTATTTTCATTTTCCATTAACTTCAACAATAAAGAAAGTTTGGTTACTTCAACAGCCTGTTCGTCAATATCTAAGCCATAAATGTTATTTAAAAGTATTTTTTGTTTTTTTTCTGTTGATAAATAATAAGTAGTTGAATCAACTTGATATATTTTCCCCTTCTTTAAAGCTTCCTGTATCTTACTTTTTTGAGTATAGTATTTGATATGATGTTTTAAAAGGAAATCATACGCCCGAACCAAGAATGAACCAGAACCACATGCTGGGTCAATTATTTTAAGGTTTGCAATATCTTCTGGTTTATTTCTCTTAATTTTTACACCAACAGTATTTTCAACAATATAATCAACAATATATTGAGGTGTATAATAAACACCACCAGCTTTTCTTACTTCCAGTTTTTCTTCAATCTTCGCTTGATGTGATGCAGTTAATCTAATCTTTTTACCTAAAAACTGTTCATAAGCATTTCCTAATATTTCAATAGGAAGGATAGAAAACTCATAAGGACATTCAGGATAATAGAAACTATTGATTATTGTATTTAATATTTTATCATCAATAACCAGGTTATTCAGCCATTTTTCTCCATCGAATAATCCGCTATTATATTTAATTTCTGCATTATCAAATATCTTTAATAAATACTTATAAACTTCTTTTTCCTTTAGGATAGATTGTAAAGTTCCATAATCTTCCATATTCCTATCTTCTGCTATTCTAAGGAATATTATTCTATTAATTATTTTTTGAATTGCATAATTTAAATTATAAACATCAAGCTCTTTATTTCTCAAAGCTATGTTCTTTGCTAAATCACATCTCCAATTATCTATTAATTTAAGAATTTCTTTATCGACTTCTGATGTTCCCTTTTTATTTTTATTTTCCTCTATATATCTGTCAAAACTTCCTTTCAAAATTGAAGGATTTGAAAATATAGAAAAAAGATATTCGAAATTATCGATATCCTTATTAATTTTACAAGGTCTTAAGAGTTCGTCATATTTACAATAAAATATTCTGGCTGTACTTGCACTATCTGTTTTTATAGGTTTAATCCTAGTATCATAAACTGCTAATTCTTCAAAATCTGTCAGAATTGATAAAGAAAGTTTTGCTGTATAAGCATATCGTCTTACTTGAAACGCCGGGTCTCTATCTTCTTTAATATTTACTGATGGTTTCTTAGCTTCCACAAAGAATATTCTCCTACCACCAATCCTAAAACTATAATCCGGTGCTTTAGGCTTTCCAGCAATTACAACTTTATCTTCTCTTACTACTTCTCTATAATCTTCTGAATACCCTTGTTTGTTTCTAACATCCCAATCCAATAGTTCGAAGAATTTATCAATAAAATCAACCCTTGTATTTGCTTCATCGTAGGTAGATTTCATATATTGTTTTATGTTATTTTGAAATAAATCTAAGAGTTTCTTTAATTCTTCTTTCTTTTCAGTTAAGTTTTCCACAGTCATACTCAATTGCTCACAACTAGGTATTCTATATTATAATTTCTAATCATTCAATTGGTTAAAAATATAAGTTTTTGTTGAATATATAATAAATCTCATAATGGATATTTGTTGTCTAATATTTCTGATAGTGTTTTAATAGCAAAGAACATCTCATTTCATACCTTTTTTAATTTCCTGAATAGACATATTCAATCCTTTATATATTTCAGTATAAAACAAATGTATATCTATTTCCATTAACATCTTTTCTTTCAAGAATTAGTATCACATGTTCACTGGTTATTATGTTTAACCTTAAATATATTTTATATATATTAGAAAAGTCTCCTTTTGCTGTAAAATTTGCGTTATATTCTAAAGCACCATCAGGATAATTAATATTTATTTTACCCCAATTTTTTCCTATTTTTGTAAAAGTATATTTATATTTGTATATTTCTGTTGCATCAAATAGTCCGTTTTCATTATTATCACGGCTTACCGTTACATATGAATCAAGATTAAATTGAAACCTCCACATAAATCCTACTGCTCTGTTTCCGTATTTATATTTTCCGTTTATGAAATAATTATAAACATTCCAACTTTTATTTATATTACTTAAATTCAGAACTCGGGTAATAAGGTTAAATCAGTGTTTTTCTCGGACACTGAAAGTTATCTTTCGGAAACTTAATCCCAAATCGATATTATCATATTCATTCAGAGCCACACATAATTGCTC
>SDBT01014123.1_pt1 | contig 12746 bp, 12 predicted proteins | sample 2277101 | NCBI WGS metagenome assembly SDBT01 (sample SAMN10404973, study PRJNA504765) | marine sediment metagenome | isolation source: marine sediment core GS10_PC15, 103 cmbsf | place: Arctic Ocean: Southern Knipovich Ridge | collected 2010 | reverse complement strand
TGGAAAAAACCAACAGTTTTGAATAATGTTGAAACCCTGGCAAATATTCCACAGATTATCTTAAATGGTGGACAGTGGTATGCAGCCATTGGTACAGAGCGGAGCAAGGGAACCAAAGTTTTTGCCCTTGCTGGAAAGGTTATTAACAGTGGCCTGGTAGAGGTTCCCATGGGAATGCCATTAAAGGATATTGTCTATAAAATCGGAGGTGGGATACCAGAAAATAAGCAATTAAAGGCAGTCCAAATAGGTGGTCCATCAGGGGGATGCATTCCCTTAGAGCTGCTTGATACAGTTACCGATTATGAGGCCATAACCGGTACAGGGGCCATTATGGGTTCTGGTGGTATGGTTGTAATGGATGTAGATAACTGCATGGTAGATATAGCCAGATTTTTTATGGAATTTTGCCAGGAAGAGTCATGTGGAAAATGCACCCCATGCAGAGAAGGAACCAAAAGGATGCTGGAGATAGTTACCAAGATAACCGAAGGCCAGGGTGAGATAGATGATATTGCCACGCTGGAAGAGCTTGCAGAGATGGTAAAGGATTCTTCCCTATGTGGTTTAGGACAGACTGCACCAAATCCGGTTCTGAGCACAATCAGGCATTTCAGGGATGAATATGAGGCCCACATCAAGGATAAAAGATGCCTTGCAGGTGTTTGTAAGGCCCTCATCACATACATTATAGTTGAAGAGAAGTGCCCCGGGTGTGGAAAATGCAAGAGGGTATGCCTAGTAGAGGCCATTACTGGTGAGAAAAAGGTACCGCACACAATTGACCCAGAAAAATGCATAAGGTGCGGTGCATGTATAGCATCCTGTAAATTTGATGCAATCGGGGTTGTTTGAATCTCGTTACTTGTAACTGGTTACTCGTTTCTTTAGAACGAGCAACGAGGAAAAAGAAACAATGTGGACATAAGATGTGATGTTAAGATTGAGTAGGGTGGATATATGGACCGAATAGATAAAGAAAGCGGGATGCACTATGAGGGGATGTGCATTCGGCCGCCCAGTGAGGCACAGAGCATTCTCCTTCAGGCCACTCTTAGTTGTTCCCATAACAAGTGCACCTTTTGCGGCTCCTACAAGGACAAAAGATTTCGGATCAAGGATAATGATATTATCTTGAGTGATATCCTCTTTGCATCACGCTATATGCAGAATCAGCAAAGGCTCTTTATCATGGATGGTGACGCCCTGATCATCCCTTATCGCCGTTTGACGTGGATTTTTGAAAGGATAAAAGAACATCTCCCATGGGTCAAAAGGGTTGGCGTTTATGCAAACACCAAAGGTATCAGGATGAAGAGTGAGGAAGAATTGATCAGGCTAAGAGAGATGGGCCTTGGGATCATCTATATGGGTGTAGAGACAGGTGACGATCAGACACTGGAGGCCATCAGGAAGGGAGCCAATTCCCAGAGAATCCTGGACATGGCTAAAAAGGTTAAGAGGGCAGGTATAAAGCTTTCTGTCACCGTTCTTCTAGGGATTGCCGGCAAAAAAAGCTCTCTCATCCATGCCAGGGCAACAGGAAAACTCCTCAGTCAAATAGATCCCGACTACATTGGTGCCCTGACGCTAATGGTAATACCTGGCACGCCCCTGTCAGATGATCTTCAAACTGGTAGATTTGAGCTTCCCGACAATCTCGGGCTACTCACGGAATTGAAAGAGATGATAGCCTCAACTGATCTTAGCAGTGGTCTTTTCTTCTCCAATCATGCATCAAACTATCTGCCAGTCAAGGCCAGGCTTCCAAAACAGAAGAAACAAACCCTTGAGTTAATTGATATGGCCCTTCAAGGGAAGGTGGACCTTAGGCCAGAGTGGATGAGGGCACTTTAAATGAGGACATCAGGAATAGATCATTCCCTATATGCAGTAATAATGGCAGGGGGGAGTGGAACCAGATTCTGGCCAAGGAGCAGAAAAAATAGGCCAAAGCAACTCCTCAATATCACTGGCGCCGCTGAAGGTGGACTTCTCAAAAAAACCGTTGAACTAATCAAGCCCATTATACCCATCAGCAGGATAAAGATAGTAACCATCTTATCCCAGGTAGATGCCGTTAAAAGAACAGTTCCCGAGATACCAGATGAAAATATGATAATTGAACCATTCGGGAAAAACACGGCCCCTGCCATTGGGCTCTCTGCCCTTTTTATAGAAAGGGATAATCCTGGTGCTGTTATGGCAATCCTGCCTGCAGATAACTATATTGAGGATAAGAAGAGGTTCCATCAGAGAATTATGGCCGGTGTCTCTCAGGCCTCCCAAGGCAATTTTATTGTTACCATTGGAATCCCTCCAAGGGGACCAGAAACCGGTTATGGGTATATAGAGACAGATGAACAAATAGATAAAAAGGACTTAATATATTCTGTTAAATCCTTTCATGAGAAACCTGACATAGAAACCGCCAGGCACTTTATCAATCAGGGCAACTTTTTCTGGAATAGCGGTATCTTTATCGCGACAGCATCAAGTATACTGGAAGAAATTGCAGAACATCTCCCCCATAATTATAGTTGGCTTATGAAAATAAGGGCATCCCTTGGTAAGGATGCAGAATCAGGAACAATTACCGAGGCCTACAAAGAAATGGAGGCCATCTCCATTGACTATGGGGTTATAGAAAGGTCAAGGAATGTCCGCATGGTAGCTGGGGATTTTGGTTGGGATGATGTGGGATCTTGGCCGTCAGCAGCCCAACACTGGCCTATGGATAAGGACAAAAATGCCTTCATTGGGGAGTTGATCACTCTTGATTCCTCTCGATGCATTGTCTATAGCCCAAAAAAACTGGTTGCGCTCCTGGGTGTAGAGGATCTGGTTATAGTAGAGGAGGATGATGCCCTTTTGATCTGCAAAAAGGGGAGGTCTCAGGATGTGAGAAAACTCATTGAGATACTGAGATCCCAGGGCAAGGATCATATTTTGTAGAAAGGAAATAAATGAACCCGGAGATTTACCGAGAATACGACATAAGGGGTATAATAGGTGAAGATATCAGAGAAGATGAGTTTATTATCTTGGGAAAGGGTTTCGGCACCTATTTCAATCGCCTGGAAAAAAGGAGGATTGTCTTAGCAAGGGACTGTAGACTGAGTTCACCCAAGGTAAGAGAAGGGGTGACAGAGGGGCTCATATCAACCGGCTGCAATGTAGTAGATGTGGGTATTTGCCCCACCCCTACACTCTATTTTGCCATACGGCACTTGAAGGCAGATGGGGGTATTATGATTACTGCAAGTCATAACCCGCCTGACTATAATGGCTTCAAGGTATGCAGTGGTTTCGATACTATCTACGGAGAAGAGATCCAGAGATTAGGAAGGCTTATTGAAGAGGGTGATTTTTCAACCGGGAAAGGAACATATTCATCGTATGAAATCGTTGGGCCATATATGGATGTAATCAGGGGGGATATTAAGATAATGCCCGGGATCAAGGTAGGTTTTGATGCCGGTAATGGAACAGCAGGGCCTGTAGGGCTGAAGATCTTGAAATCCTTTGGATGCGTTGTTCACGACCTTTATTGTGATATGGATGGCTCCTTTCCCAATCATATCCCAGACCCTACTGTATTGAGAAATATGAAAGATCTTATCGAAGAGGTGAGACGGTACAATCTTGACCTCGGTATTGGTGTTGATGGAGATGGAGACAGGATTGGAGTGGTAGATAGCTCAGGTAACATGGTATTTGGAGATATGCTTTTGCTTATCTTTGCACGGGATATCCTGGTTGAACATCCTGGGGCAACTATTATCTCTGAGGTTAAAAGCTCGGATAAAATGTATAAGGACATTGAGGCCCACGGCGGAAATGCCGTTATGTGGAAGACAGGGCATTCTCTGATAAAGGTCAAGATGAAGGAAAGCAAGGCACTTCTGGCAGGAGAGATGAGTGGGCATATGTTCTTTGCCGACAGGTATTTTGGCTATGATGATGCCATCTATGCATCATGCAGGCTGTTAGAGATACTATCCAGGACTGGTAAAACAATTGGGCAGCTCTTAGAAAATGTTCCAAAATCATATTCTACACCTGAAATCAGGGTAGAGTGTCCTGACGCCAAGAAATTTGAGCTTGTAGACAAGATAAAGGATGAATTCCGCAAACAATATAAAATAATTGATGTGGATGGCGTCAGGATTGTCTTTGACGACGGTTGGGGATTGGTGAGGGCCTCTAATACTCAACCTGTACTTGTACTCAGATTCGAGTCACAATCCAAAGAAAGGCTTGAGGAAATTAGGAATATAGTAGAAAGGGCTATTGAAAGATTCGGCTGAAAAAGGCCTTGGATAGATTGATCGCCAAGCTCTTATGTTTAGAAGACAATCTTTTTATTAAGGAGACTGGGGGCATAAGAATATAGTGAATGATAAGGTTATAGAGGCTATTTTGCAAAGGGTAGCCAATGAACCATATGCCAAGAAACTGGGTCTAAAGTTGCTCAGATTAGATCCTGGATATGCCCTGGTAGAGATGGATCTTAGGGATGATATGGCCAATATCTTTGATATGACCCATGGAGGTGCGATATTTTCCTTGATCGATGAGGCCTTTGAGATATCTTGCAACACCCACGGCACAGTGGCAGTTGCCCTGACTGTCACAGTTACCTATCATAAGTCCCCACCAAAAGGAGGGGTATTAAGGGCAGAATCAAAGGAGATCTACCGATCGAGAAAGACTGCAACTTATGAGATAAAGGTTACTGATGGGGAAAATGGCCTAATAGCCTCATGCCAGGCCCTGGCATACAGGAAAAGGGAAAAACTCCCTTTTCTTTAGAGCTTAGGGTCTCTCCCCTGACCCTATCTAAATTCCTATACCATCTACTGCTACCTTTCCGGTCTCTTCCTCTACATCAAACTTGAGAGAGAGAAATTGCTCCACAACCCAGATATTTGTCAGGAGATGCGCAGTTATGCCTTCGGTTATAAATATTGAGCGCCCTCGGGCAAAGGCCATATAAGGAACAAGCTGGTCGGCAAGGTGAATATCAATAACCCCCTTTGAATCCAAAAACTTGATAAACTGACTGCAGGCATCATCAGCTACTTGTTCAGCCTTTTTTCCTCTTTTGCCCAGCGAGGTAAAGCCTCCTATGCCGCCTTCAAATTGAGCAGCTAAGAAAAGAAGTGTCCCCTGACCCGGAGATGGGGCATCCTCAATCGAGATATCGGGGTGGATTCCTAAATATTCAATCCTTTTTAAGGCCTGGGCCTTCTGTCTCTCACCTATAGTTAAAGGGAGGTTGGAGACAGCAGAAAGTATATTAAGATCGAGTAACCTGCCTCGATTTGTAAAGTGGACTGCCTTAAGGCCCCTGGTTCCTTTTATCAAGGCCTTAATCTTACCGCCTCCTTTGGGATACCAACCCCATCGATCAATCCCTAAAGAAACCTTTGCTCCCATCTTTTTAAGGGCGGGCAAAAACACTGTCTCAAGGTAATGAAAAGATGGACTCCAGGGAACATGGGTACCCCCTGTGATCTGAATCTGAGAGGGGATCTTTCCAAAGAACAAGACCGGGATTATGGTCTGCATTACTAAACCGGTTGAACCAGCAGTGCCAATATGAAAACAGTAATCTCCCCCCTTTATATCTCCAGGCTCAAAGACGAGCTCATTTGAGTCAACCTTCGCACCTTCAACCTTGGCCCCAGTAATAGTTGCCAGCGCATTTACGGCTATCAGATGTTGAGGTCTTAGCCCTGGCCTTTTCCTGTTACCCCTGATGTGACCAATATGTACAGGCACCTTAAGGATAGCAGATAGGGTTAAGGCCGTTCTAAGAATCTGACCACCTCCCTCGCCGTACCTGCCATCTATTTGAACCTCTTTCTGTTGCTTCATGGGAAAAAAATGTGAAATTTAGATAATTAGATTGATTGAACTATTAAGGCCATTCTAATCATAAAAGGGGGAAGGTCAATTTTCTATTTTCCCTTACAATTAAGTTAATATATTCTGGCAAGACCTAGTCTGTAATATTAATCAGTTTTGTAGCACTCCCTACCATAAAATAGGTTATACTACTTTAGAAAACAAAAAGGTTGGCCAAATTAGAATCTTAGGCTATTCAAAAATTAGCACAGGTATATCTATAAACTCAGCAACATTTAAGACTCTATGAAATGAAAAATTTTCCATTCGAATTAAGAATTTTTCTTGAAATGTTGGGCTCCATAGTTATTCCAGTAGGGATATTTATATTACAAGTGACAATAAAATAAGAATAGTAAAAACCATGCGTGATTATGATGTTGTCATAATTGGGGCAGGTCCGTCTGGGTCTACCACAGCATACCATTGTGCAAAACTCGGACTAGATACAGTATTTATTGATAAGAGCCAGTTCCCCCGCTATAAGGAATGTGGAGGCGCATTATCAGAACGAGCTATGTCATATTTGGATTTTCCTGTAAATGATGAACTCATCGAACGAGATGTATACGGAGCTAGAGTAAGATTTGGTGATAATGTTATCGAGACGCTAAGGCCAACTAGAATAGCAGCTTTAGTTACCCGTTCTAAATTTGACTATTTTCTAGTGCAACAGGCAATAAAGGCTGGAGCGAAATTCTTAGAAAACGAAAAAGTCATAGATTTACAAATATTACGTGAATATGTTGATATAACCACGAGCACCGCCGATCTTCGTGCTAAATTAGTGATTGGTGCTGACGGTTCCCAAGGGATTACCTCTCATTATATCCGTGATACAATCAAAAGAAATGAATATGCTATAGGAGTGGTTACAGAAATTCCAGCGAATAACAGGGACATAGACAAATATATATTTAATAGCATTGAAATTCATTTTGGAATTGTGAATTTAGGATACGGATGGGTATTTCCCCATGAAGGATATTTCAACGTAGGTATTGCAGGTATTGCGAATAAACTAAGTAATCCGAAAAAGATACTGACCAATTTCGTAAGAGAAAGAGGGTTCAACGGGCAATATAGATTTCATACTCACAAGATACCAATAGGTGGAGTGCCAACAAAGAATGTTGCAGATAGAATCATTCTTGTTGGAGATGCTGCTGGTTTTGTCGATAGCTTTTACGGTGAGGGGATAGCGTATGCTATTCTTTCAGGAAAAATTGCAGCCAATGTTTGTCATGATGCTTTACAGTATCATAATGGATGGAGGGAAGAGTTTCTCAAGATTTATAGTGAGGAATGTTACAAACAATTTGAGTATAATCTAAAGGACTCGTTGATTTTTACCAAGTTTATGTACAAATTTCCAAAATTGTTTCTTAAACTCATGGCCTCTGATAAAAATGTCTTAGGTCGCTATCTTGATGTTCCTGCAAACAAGTTAACTTATAAAGAATATCTTAGGTGGATGAGATATAGAACTCCCGTCTTCCTTATGCAAAGGGCTATAAAGAAAATGCTAACATTAAACCATTTCAGGTAACAGTTCGGCCACTAAGGCACTAAGTCACGAAGGAAAGACATGAATTTCAAAATCTTATAAGAAAAAAGAAGATTAATTCCCAAAAAAATTTACAGATATTACCTTTTACTGTTCATAAGAAATAATGAATCATTTTAGAATCTTAGTGACTTTGTGGCTGAACTAATACATCGGAAGAATTAAAAAAACGCCAGCCAATGTATTCAGAACACGCTTCAGTAAATGTAAATAAAAGTGAAATTTATATTTAGTGCTTACCACAAAAAAGGAAGAAAGAAACAGCCCTTTAAAGAGATCCAGTTAAAACTCGATACTAGAGCCAAGCAAGAGGTGATAACCAATCTTGTTAAATTGTCTCCGGATTATCTTAGGCCTTGCTCAAGACACAAGATTTCGTGACTCTTTGGGCCACAGTTAAAAAGGAGGTCAAGGGCAGAAAGATTATGGATAAATTCGCCCCAGAGCTGGGGATATATAGGGGTGGGGGGGGTAAAAAAATTTAACCTTATCCCTGCACGAGAAAATAATCCCTGATCAAGATACTTCTCCGCACACCTCAGTGCCAGATACTCAGATGAACCAATACTACGGCAAATCTCAATCAGAAGTTCATTCCCTTTCCCTTTAATGCCTAAAGCCGATTGCAAAACTATGGGTGTGTCAATCATCAGATGTTCCTTAAGATACTGGATTATGCCCATATTTAGATCTATAAGTTTCTCAAACCCCTCTGAAAAGATCCCGAGAACAGCGTCCGAATGCTCTTTGAAATAGGGGGCATTGGCATAGGAATGCTTTAAGCTGGCTAAGCATTTTCTTCTCCAGTCCCTTTCAGGGCATATCTTTACCTCCCTGATCTTTTGCAGTCCCAACCCCTTTCTCCAAACAGGGATAGTAATCCATAGGGTTCCCTGGTCGTTTTTAAAGCGGTTTCTAGTCATCCATGTTGTCCTCTGAGGAAATTGGACATCGTCCAGAATAACCATTGTGTCAGAGAGACGGGCCTTAAAAAAGAATCCGGGAAATGGGGCAAAAAATGGTTGGTAGGTAGATACGATCATTTTCCCATTCTTCAGAGGCTATGCCTTCATGAGAGATTGAATCTTGGCGAATTCATCGGGTGTGTTGATGTTTATAAAAACCCTTCTTGGGGAACAAAATCTCCTGATCTCATCTTCCTTGACATATCTAACCGGTATCTGGTCATAAACAAGCTTGATCTGGTAGCGTCTAGACTCAATGAGGCTCCTGATAGGCCCCAGACAGGATTGGGCATAGATGGCATGGAGAGGCTCTACTTCATTGGCTGCCAAGGGAACCACAGCTGCATGGTTATCTTTTATATCCACCATATAACGAACAAATTGCCTGTTAATAAATGGCATATCACATGCCACAAAAAACCCAGCCTGGTCAGATATACTCATCAGTCCAGTGTATATCCCACCTATAGGGCCTAATCCCTTAACAATATCCTCAACAATTGGTATCCCGAGATATTCATAGTCCCCCCCTTCATTGGCGACCAGGATGAGCCGTTTAAAGATATCTTTCATCTCCTCAATTACCCTGTCGATCAACCGGATGCCACAAATCTCAAGAAAGGCCTTGTTTAGACCATAGCGTCTACTTAATCCACCGGCCAATATCACGCCTGTGATGCAGTCGTAGGGCCTTTTTTGCCCAGATCTTCCCTTTTTTTTCACAATAGTCATATAACCCCCCTATTAACCCATATTTATACACAAATCTCTCTGATTCGTCAAAATACAAAGGAAAGATGCAGCCCCCTATTAACCTATTGACATTAAAGGTATTTTATGTCATATAGGAAAATAGTTTTTTCATAGGGCCTAAGGCAATGAAGCAAGAGAGGAAGAATTGAGTAGAGACGATTTAATACATCTGGAAGGCGTGGTCACTCGGATGTTAGGGGGAGGAACTATGGAGATCGAGTGCGACAAAGGGATTAAGGTTACTGGTGTACTTTCCGGTCGAATGAAGAAGCATAAAATAAAGGTAATAACCGGGGACAGGGTCCAGATTAGTGTCTCCCCTTACGATACCGCGCATGGCCTAATTACCTACCGCCTGAAATAAAATCTCCCACCCCCTCAGGAGAGGTCTTTTTATCCATTGAAAAGGCATATATCTCTCCCGGGGGTAAATTATTGTGAAAGGGCCCTTTAGCCCATTGCCTGGAGTATCAATCTCCTGTGCCTTTTTCTATTGTCAAAATCCACAAGGACAATCTGTTGCCAGGTACCAGTAGCTGGCTTATTGGCCATGAAGGGTACTGTTAGAGAGGCCTTACATATCGCTGATCTAACATGAGAAAAGCCATTTCCATCACCCCACCTTAGATTATGCCTGTATTCTAGGTCTTGGGGGATCAGTCTTTCAAAGGCATGCCTCAAATCGTCAATTACACCTGATTCAAATTCAATAGTGGTTACCCCAGCAGTGGAGCCGGGGACAAATATGGTAACAGAGCCTTCGGAGAATGGTAGTTTTCTTACAAAATCAGCCACTAGTTGGGTGATATCACAAACATCATTAAAGCCCTTTGTCTCTATCTCAACCTCTTTGGTAACAACTGCCATGGAACTATCTCCTCTAATTTAAGTGCCTAAAGTGAGCTAAATCAGCCTCAGGCTGATAAAGTGCCCATCCGCCTCGTCCCGCAGAGCGGGACGGCCAGGCCTAAAGTTTAAAGTGAGTACAACCTGTAACCCATACTCATCCCATTACTCCAATTGTGAGCGGAGCGGAGCTAAGCTCATTGTATAGGGCTTTCCTTTTTTGGACGCAGATTAACCCGCCTGAGGCGGGTAAACGCAGATTGTAAAGATCTTAAATATAAATAGAAAATTACCTGCCCGCAATGCTCTCCGCTTGCGAGGCGGGCGGGTCTGCGGATATCGGCGAAAATCTGCGTCCTAATCTATTTCTTTTTTCAGGATAAGAATGTATCTCTTTCCCTCTGTCTCTGGGAGGCTATAGGGGATCTTTTTACTAATCCTTAAATCTAATTCCCCCATTAATCTCTTACTATCTTCAATCTCCTGGTCAACCCTTGATCCTTTGAAGGTCACCAAAAGGCTGCCTGGTTCAAGATAAGGGGAACAGATGCCGATTGTTTTCTTTAGAGGTGCCAGGGCGCGGGCAGTAACAATATCATAGAAGTTGAACAATGTCGGCAGATTATCCCCTTTTTCAGCCCGACCCTTATATGCCTCAACCCCTTTTAGCCCTAATCTTCTGATCGTATCCCTTAAGAAAACTACCTTTTTAGTCTTTGATTCGATAAGGTGGACCTCAAATCCCGGTCTCGCTATCTTGAGTGGCAGCCCTGGAATACCGGCCCCTGAACCTATGTCAAGCACTGTACCACTTGATGAAAGATATGGGAGCACTACCAGAGAATCAAGGAGAAGTTTTATAATTATCTCCCTTTCCTCCGATATGCCCGTGAGATTCATTCGCCTATTCCATGACCTTAACCCTTCTAAGAAAAGCGCAAAAAGATATAATTGCCTTTCCGAAAGCTTAACCCCAAATCCATGGGCACCTTCCTTTAGTAATTGGCGGTCTTCAATTTCCAACTTTCTTATCTTTGTCGAAAAGATTTGTTTTATTTATTGAATACCTTGAGTAACTTGCCATCCTAGCCGGCTCGAAGCAAGATATCAAGATAGTTTCAGAAGGAATAGTTGTCAAGATACAAGTACTATACCTTTGCCTACACATAGTAGCTTGATTTTTAACGAGAAAGGGGTTAGATTGTCAGGGTAAAGCTAAAAGATGGTCTAGGGTAAACTACCAATGAATATACGTACATATCCAGACCCTATCTTAAAAAAAATGACACAACCGGTAGTCAATATTGATGGGGACATTCAAGGCCTTATAGATGATATGAGCAAATTGATGTATCAAGCATCAGGTATAGGCCTGGCCGCAAATCAGGTTGGGGTTGCAAAAAGGGTTATTATCTTTGATATGAACTACAAGGAAAAAGGGGAGGATTTGACTGTCTTGATTAACCCAACAATTGTCCTTGCTGAAGATGAGGTATTGTTTGAAGAGGGGTGTCTAAGCGTGCCTGATTTTCTTGGGAAGATCACCCGAAAAAAACACCTTAAGGTGCAGGGCCTTGATAGGCGCGGTAAAGCCATTGATATCGATGCCGAAGACCTGATGGCCATTTGTATCCAACATGAGATTGACCACCTTAATGGTACCCTGATACTTGATCATGTTAGCCATCTGAAGAAGAATCTCTATAAACGAAAAACAGAGAAGTTGATGAAAAAGGTCCTATAATGAGTGGCCAAGCTTCACGTAAATCATTTCCCTCAAGGCCAAAGATGGTTTTTCTGGGAACACCCCAGTTTGCAGTTCCTACATTAAGGGCCCTGATCCATGAAGGATACGATATCCTTTCTATAGTTACCCAGCCGGATAGGCCGAAAGGGAGAGGCCAAAAATTGGCGCCTCCACCGGTAAAGATCCTTGCCGAGGAAAACAATCTTACTACCCTTCAACCAAAAAAGTTGGATGAGGCCTTTTTGAACCTCCTCCTTTCCCTAAGACCTGATCTTCTTGTTGTTATTGCCTTTGGGCAGATTATCCCTGGTAGGATGCTTAGCTCAGCCAAATGGGGTGGAATAAATATCCATGCCTCCCTCTTGCCAAAATACAGGGGCTCTGCCCCCATTCAGTGGGCTATTATTAATAATGAGAAAAAGGCAGGACTAACGACCATGTGCATGGATGAAGGCCTTGATACTGGGCCAACATTGATGCAGCTGGAGGTAGATATATCAGAAGGAGAAACCGCAGGTCAATTACATGATAGGCTTTCTTCTTTAGCACCTGGATTGCTTATCAAGACACTACATGGGCTGGCTGAGGGGACCGTTGAAAAAAGAAAACAGGATGATTCCCTTGCTACCTATGCCCCAAAACTAACAAAGGAACAGGGTCTGATAAACTGGTCCTTGCCGGGCCAGCCTCTGTGTGGGTTGATCAGGGGTTTAGATCCCTGGCCAGGGTCCTTTACGTACTTCGATGGCAAGATGTTGAAACTATTTGGCTGTCTCCTTGCAGATGAAATAAAAACGTCTTCAGTGCCAGGGCGGATAAAGGGCCTAACAGAAAGGGGTCTTGAGATAGAAACTGGGAAGGGATCTGTAATTGTCAGGGAAATCCAGTCCCTTGGAAAAAAGAGGCTGCCAGCAAAGGAATTTATAAAGGGGAGCCAGTTACATTCGGGGAGTAT
>SDBT01014122.1_pt1 | contig 12746 bp, 13 predicted proteins | sample 2277101 | NCBI WGS metagenome assembly SDBT01 (sample SAMN10404973, study PRJNA504765) | marine sediment metagenome | isolation source: marine sediment core GS10_PC15, 103 cmbsf | place: Arctic Ocean: Southern Knipovich Ridge | collected 2010 | reverse complement strand
AATGAGGTACATAATATTTTTACAAATGAAATACTAATATTTTTAATACTAAATGAACTTATTTTCTTTCTTAAACTTATAAAAAGTAAAACAGTACAGAATATAGCAGAAATACTTGTTGCCAAAGCAAGGCCATTTATACCCATATACTTAGAAAGTAGTAGATTCAAAATAATATTCATCACCACTGCAATTGCTGCATTAATCATTGGGGTTTTAGTATCCTTATATGCATAAAATATCCTGGATAAAATTTCTCTAAACCCATAACCAACCATGCCTATTGCGTAAAAGAATAAAGCTGATGAAGTCATTGTAATAGCATCAGTGTTAAATGCCCCTCTTCCAAATATAATAGATACTATTGGCATTGCAAATACCATTAATCCAATAGTTGCTGGCAAAATTAAAAGACTGTTGATATTAATCGCTTCAGATATTGTTTTTATTAATTTTGATTTATTATTTTCAACTACCATTTTTGAAATTGTAGGATAAAATACAGTAGCAACAGACATTACAAAGATTCCCTGGATGAATAGATTTATACGATTCGCATATGAAAGTGCTGAAATACCCCCAACAATAATTTGAGATGCAAGTGTTCTATCTACTATAATATTAATTTGATTCACCGATATTCCAATTATTACTGGTATTGATAAAAATATCATTTTCTTTATATATGAATCTTTTAGATCAAATACAAAATTATATTTATACCCTTTTCTTCTGAGTATTGGTAATAAAAAAAGGAATTGTATAAATACTGCTAATGCACTACCAATTGAGAGAATAATCACATTTGTGTTTGCACTGATAATTATTGATAGAATGATAAAAAGATTTAATGGAATTCCTACTATGGCTGGACCAATAAAATCATTTTTTATTTGTAAAAATCCATTAAATAAAAAAATCAAACCTGAAAAATAAATACTTACGATTCCAATTCTTGTAAACAAAACTGACAATCGCAGTGTCTCTCCACTGAACCCTGATGCAAATAACTTAACTATTGGAAAAGTGAAAATCACAACAATAACGACAACAATAGTGCTAATAATCATAATAATACTAATCAAATTATTCGTAAATCTACTAGCTACTATTTCGCTTTTATCTTTTATTATACTGCTATACATTGGTATATAACTTGTTACAAGCCCAATGCCAATGAAAGCAAATATCGTACTTGGGATTGTAAGAGATATTAAATAAGCATCCGTAATTCCAGATACTCCATAATAATAAGATAAAGTAATTTCTCTTAAGAACCCTAATGTTTTGGTTAGTATAGTTAAAAGCATTAAAAAAAATACTATTTTTTTCATTAATTATACCTTTGTGTTGTTTTCAACATCTTTAGCATTTAGCTTTAATAAATCACTTACTTAAAAAGTATAAATTCTTCACTACCCTCTTCTTAATGAAAAATTTCTATCTCTGAGTTATGCATTATTTCAATTCCTTTTATTCTAACATGTTCTGCAAAATGATTTTTTCAGATATTTAAAACATTCTGCCATTAAAAATTGGAATTAATTTTTCAACACTTTTTTTATATTAAAATGAAACTGCCATGAAGTGCATAAATGATAATAATATCTGGATTACTTATAACCAAATATTTATAATTATATTTTTCATTTGCGTGTTTGATTCCAATATTATTTCCATAGCTGTAGGCTCTATTTTCAATATTAATGAAGTCATAACTATGATCAAAAGAAATTTTTTCTATTTTTCTCATGTTTTCTTATCATAAAAACTATTTATAAGAATTACTTTAAAAGTGTCCTGCATGCTTTTTTAAATAGTCAGTAAGCTCTTTTAGATCTCATAATTTTTGTATTCCAAAACCACAAAAATAAAACCTACTCTATTTCTTTTTCTCATATTTTTTCTCATTCAAAACATTTATTGGCGGCAATTTTTTCTCTTTAACTACATTTAATACTATGGCCATTAAAATAAAGACTAAAATTAAGCTCGTATAAGACCAAGGGCTAATCATAAAACTATAGAATATAAAAAAATAATTTGCAGAAAGAACCACATACCATAATATATTAGACCTATTATTTTTCACTTTTCCATATGCAACCCCTGCAATGAAACCTCCAACATACATAAATATTAACCCACCTATCCTACCAAAATCATCAATTATCCCTCTGAATGCTGTATATACATTTGTACGCCAAAACCCATCAACAAAAAAGTCTGTATATACTCCTTGTTTTCTAACAAGAATTCCTAGAAGGTTAGATATTCCATTAAATGTTCTAGCACCTAAATATAAATCTATAGTTTCTAGATTAGATAACCAATGATCAAAAGCAAACAAACTACCAAATGCATAGTTTATAAATTTATATTTCAATATCTCTATAATATAACTGTCGTATCTCCCAATCCTTAAAATCATAGCAAAAAATAAGAATGCAAAAAATAACATTATAAGTAAAATCGAATAAATAATTCTTTTAACTTCAAGTTTTGGTAATTTTCCATATAGCATCAAATTCATCATAATGAATCCACATATAAAGAGGAAGACGCTCGTTATTAATCCCAGTTTACTATTTGATAAAAGCAACCCAAATATTGTTGGTAGAAATACTAAATAGCAAAGTATTATATCTTTTTTACCTTTGGCAATCACTAGAAATAATCCACCTAAAAAAGGTGTGAAGTATGTTAATATAGTTTTTATTTGTAAATTAATTCTTTCAAAAAGTGTAATACTATGATTACCTAAATATCTTTCTTGAGTGGCATTGGCATTTATGTTAAACAAAGTATCAATATTAAAAAAAGTCCTAAAACTTATTCCTGAGGAAATTAATGATAATATTAAAATAATCATTAATAGACTTAATGAAACAATTAGCAACCTTTTACTTTTTGTATAATTTATAATATAAAGCAATTTTGGTTTTCTGTTTGAATAATTAGTTTTAAGCCCTCTACCACATATAGATCCTAAAGCATATAAATTTACTGCTATTACTATCCAAATAATTCCCATATAATTTATTAGGATAGACTTAGAAAATAAAAGAGCTAATAATATATACAATATCCATACGAATTGCATAACAAAAGCAGGTGAAAACCTCACTAAGCGCTTATTATAAAATAGGAATAGCAAGATTAAATAAAATCCACCGATTATTAGAGCTATTTCCCTTGAAATTTTGAATCACCTTCTTTCTTTATTAAATTTTTCTTTAATCATTATTTCTATAATATATGTTGTTGAGTAAATAAATATCACAATGAATATGAAAAAATATAATTCTGAATTTACTCCAAAATATAAAGAATGTGCAATAAATACGAATTTTTAAACAACGGTTAAAACAAAAATTGGGCTAAATATTTTATCATTTAACTTGTAATTCAAGAAGTTCATCATTAATGAAAATAATATTAAGCATATAATAACTATCATTAAATTACATACCTCTTTTAGTCGAATACCATTTTTTATAATAATACAGATAGGAATCCCTTTGAATCTCATAAAGATTATTCCTGCTCAAACCCATGCTTCCATCTTCTTTATGCAGAATTAGTATATCATTTCTATATACTATATCAATTCCGTTCTTCCTCGCTTTTTTGGCCAGATCGCTCTCCTCACAAAACAGAAATATGTTCTCGTCAAATACAGGATATAATTTTTCTAATGCATGCTTACTGAAAATAATACAACTGCCATGGCATGTATAAATTTTTCGTTGATTATTTTTGGACAATTTCAAAGCAGTTCGATTGATTTGTCTATCAATTTTATTTAAAAATATTCCAAATAACAATAAATATTTATTTCTAGTTAAAAACCCAAAATACACAATCTTTTCGCTTAAAGGCATGTATCTGAAGTGCATTGGATTTTGTTTCTTATTATTTAAACATGTGATTTCAGGAGCAATAATACATTCGTTATATTGCTTTAAGCTATTATAATCAATCTGTTTAATTATTGTATCTGGGTTACAAACTACTAAATATTCGAATTTATAATTATTTTTTACAAACTCTATGCCTAAGTTATTCCCATGAGAGTAACCTTTATTTTCACTTTCAATAAAATCACAATCACAGCTTAAAGCTATTTCTTTAATCCCAATAAGTGATTCATCATCAGCATAATTATTGATTACAACAATCTTATATGAAAAATTTACTTCCGTGTTTATCTTAAGACCATTTATAAATTCAATAATATCTATACTATTCTTATAGGTTAATACACAAAACACTATATCAAATTGTTTCATATTCTATTTCCTAACCACCACCAAGATTAGTACTAGGTGTTTTTTTTATCTGTTGATGCAAATTTAAAGCCTAATTCACTTAGAATCTTCTTGACAGTATTCCTGACAAATTTTGGCACTAGTTGTTTTCCAATCTTTTTTAACCGATAATATGCGAATTCTTTATAACTCATTATTTCTCTATTAGAAGAGTTAAGAATATATCCTTTATCTTTAAAATATTGAATTGCTGTTGGCAAAATTTTTCCTTGTATAACTCCATGACAAATATTCAAAATATTTCTACTATCATATATGCAACCTTTTAACGGTAAATGTGATGCATTATAAGAGTCTCTGGACCTATCCACCTCAAACTTCCACGCATTATAGTCGCCATCACCAACAAGATCTAATAGGTATTGCTTGTCCCAAATTGCAGCTTGTAAGCTGACTCCATATTCTAAGTTTTCAGGAATAGTGAGTAAATAATCATATTCTTGATATTTTTCTGCTTTTATCTTGGAAAAAGAATTTAACTTATAGTATTTTAGATTATCTTGCTTTATCAATCGTAATGCTTCGAAAATTTTATTATTATCAATCTCATCACCAATAAAATAATCTTCAAGAAGCAAACAAATATACGGTTCTTTAATTTGCCGAATAGCCATACGAGTTCGTGCACTCCATTGAGTATCTTTTCCACAATTAATAACCCGCACACCAGCATAATTAGCTTGCTTCACATTATTTACAAGATATGTAGGGTATGGCCTTTCCCTCCAATATTTATTTAGCAAAGTGGAAAAGTCATCCCACAAATCACTATAACCATCATAAGAAATAACAACTACTGCCATTTCACTCTTTGAGGTTGTTTTTGAAGAATATTCATTTTCTATTTCAGCCATTTAATTAGTTCCATTTATTCTTAAACTCTTTAAAACTTTGAAGACTCTTATCTTTATCAGATAAAATCACTTCTTCGACCATATCTAAAGGCCATTCAATTCCAATTTCAGGGTCATTCCACATAATTCCATCGTCATACTCCCCATAAAATTTTTCTGCACACTTATAAGCAACAATAGATGGTTCAATCACTAGATATCCGTGTCCAAAATGTTTAGGTATATAAAGCTGATTTTTATTCTCTTCTGAAAGATAAAAACCTCTCCACTCACCAAATGTTGGTGAGTCTTTTTTAAAGTCTACAATCACATCATAAATTTTCCCCGATACACACCTTACCAACTTTGCTTGTTCTTTCACTCTTTGAAAGTGGATTGCTCTAATAACACCTTTATGAGAGTTGGTGTAAAACACTTCTTTTAAATCGTGATCTAATCCATTCTCCTTAAATACTTCTTCTGAGTAATCTTTTACAAAATAACCTCTTTTATCATATGCAACAAATGGCTTAATTAAATAAGCACCATTTAAATCTAACTCTTTAAATGTAAACTTTTGAATCATTAACTACCCTCCAGTCAGCATTGTCTTAAATTACTTGTTACTTTCTTCAATAATCTCTCTTATGTTATCTTCAAAAGTATTTAAGACTTGAAATCCTGTATCTCTTTGCAAATTTGAAGTATCAAACCAATCGAGATAATATTTTAATCCATCTTCTGGTCTTTCACCTAAACCAATTTTAGCATCATTTCCAAATATATTTTTAATTGATATCAGATAATCCTTTAATATGCGTGGTTCACCACTTCCAACAAAATAACAGTTTTCAATAATATTTTCAGTTCCTAACAGATACAATGCTCTTACCATGTCTTTCACGTACATTAAGTCATACGGTTGCTCTGCTTTGGAGAAAGATGGTTTCTTCCCTTGCTGTAATTCTTCCAGAGCATAGCTGATTATATTTCCAGTCAAATTGTTACCTCCATAAATATTTGACAGCCTTGCCCACACATATTTTAAATCTAACTTCTTACACAAGACATCTAATAAGCAGTGTGTAGTGTGCTTAGCAATACCATAAATAGTATTTTCAGCCTTAACTTTAATATTGAGTATGTTTTCAGCTATTTTCTCGGTAATTGTTCCAGTGCAAACAATTTTTTTACAGTTCAATTCTTTTGCTAAAACCGCACTCTCACATGCGTAATTACTGTTTAATAACTGTAATTTGTAATCTGCTCTGTCTTTCCCGCCAGTTCCTGACCAAGCTAAATGATAAAACACATCTATATCTCTATCAGATATCTTATTTGCCAACCCGGAAATAGAACCCAGATCAGAATATACAATCTTTATCTGTTTTGAAATAACATCAATATTTGAGTTTTCATTTCTTACAATGGCTATTACTTCAACGTTATTCTTCACTAATTCTTTTATCAGCCAACTACCAATAAATCCATTAGCACCAGTTACAATTGCTTTTTTCATTCATTCCACCCCTTTAAGCTTTGGTCTATTCGTTTTCTCCTAAATCAAAGAATTCTTCTATCTGGTCATTCATAATTTTTGATATATTTCCATTATTAAAATATACCTTTGTCCATTCAACGGTTTTTTCTATAGCTTCTTCAATGTACCATCTCGGTTTCCAACCAAATATCTTTTTTATCTTTGAACAATCAAGCTTCAGAAAGTTTGCCTCGTTAAATCCACTATCATATTGATTTACCCAAGTTAAGCCTTCTTTCCACTTTTTGCAAAACAAATCCATCAAATGACCAGTTGTTACACAGTCACACTCATCTGGTCCAACATTATAACAACCTGCATATTTTTTATCTTGATATTGTTTTTCAATAATCATCAGGTATGCAGTAAGTGGTTCTAAAACGTGTTGATACGGTCTAATAGAATGTGGATTTCTAACTATGATATCTTCTTTTTTCTCCGCAGCTCTTATGCAGTCTGGAATAATTCGATCGTTGGCGAAATCACCGCCACCGATAACATTTCCTGCTCTTGCCGTTGATATGGCTATCTTTCCATCTGAAAAAAACGAATTTTTATAACTTTGAGTTGCAAGCTCAGAGCAAGATTTGCTGTTAGAATATGTATCATAACCATTCAAAGGCTCATTTTCCCTGTATCCCCATTCCCACTCGTTGTTATGGTACACTTTATCAGTCGTAACGTTTAACACAGATTTTATACACTTGCTCTTACGAATACATTCAAGGAAATTAACTGTACCCATTACATTTGTTTCATATGTATAGTGAGGGTCTTTATAAGAATCTCTTACAATAGTCTGTGCTGCAAGATGGATTGCTATCTCTGGTTCTGCTTCTTGAAAAGCTTTCTTAAGTGACTGCAAATCGCGTATATCTCCAATTATCGAATTCATCTGGCTTTTAACTTCACTAATTTCAAATAAATTTGGATCTGTGGGTGGCTCGAGAGCATATCCTGTAACTTCTCCTCCTGCATTGATAAGCATTCTACATAGCCATGTTCCTTTAAACCCTGTATGCCCAGTCATAAATATCTTCTTATCTTTAAAAAAATCTAACATAATTATTCCCACACTTTCCAAGGCGCTTGTCTGCTTGTCAAAAGTCTTTCCAATAATTCTTTATCTCTCATAGTATCCATACACTGCCAAAATCCATGATGCCTAAAAGCTTTGAGTTGACCTTCAAGAGCAACAGCCTCTAAAGGTTCCTTTTCAAAAACTGTAGCATCACCATCAATGTAGTCTACTATCTCTGGATTTAATACCATAAATCCACCGTTGATCCAATTACTATCTTCTTTAGATTTTTCTTTAAAACTATTGATTCTTTCATCATCGTTAATATCTAACATTCCAAATCGTACGCCTGGTTGAATTGCTGTAATTGTCGCAATTTTTCTATGTAGCTTATGAAACTTAACTAATTCCTCTATGTTCACATCTGAAACACCATCTCCATATGTAAGCATAAATGTTTCATCACCAATATAATCTTTTACTCTCTTTATACGTCCACCAGTCATCGTATTGAGACCAGTATCAATCAATGTCACTTTCCAGGGTTCTATATTATTGTTATGAACAATCATTTTATTTTCAGCCGTGAAGTCATATGTCACATCTGACATATGTAGATAGTAATCAGCAAAGAATTCTTTTATTACATACTGTTTATATCCACAACATATAATAAAGTCATTATAACTAAAAGAAGCATAGTACTTCATTATATGCCAAAGGATTGGCTTTTCTCCAATTTCTATCATTGGTTTAGGTATTAAATGGCTTTCCTCACTGATTCTTGTGCCAAAACCACCGGCTAAGATCACTACTTTCATTGATATCCCCTCCAAATTAATATTTCTATACCTTCATGCTTTATTTTTATAACAAATCTCTTATTGAGACAATTCCTACCATCAAGTACAATTACTTTTTTCATTTGCGTGTGCCTCTTATTTTATTCTAAAAATCTTTAAGAATATCCAAAAGCATATATGGAAGACAGAATAAACAACTGAAAGATGCTCTATGTCTCTATATAGCTGCCAATGATACTTAATGAGTGTGATTTTATTACTTGAAATTGCATTTACACGAACTCTGTATTGCATTAATATATCAGACATTCCATAGATGTATTTTTCCTTCTTAAGAATCTGTAGCCAGAGAGCATCGTCATTACGCTTCCTTATATTAGGAACAATAAAATGGCCTAATTTTTTAAAGTTATATATAACAGTTGAATTACCAACAGGACAACTCAGTAAAACACCATTGTAATTAGTTCTTCTTTTTGAGTTAATAACTTTATTTAAAGAATTACCATCTTCATCAATCTTCGTATAGGCAGTACAGCTAAAACTATAATTGTTTGACTGCATGAAAAAGACCTGTCGCTTCAATTTGTCTTTCATCCATAGGTCATCACTATCTAAAAAAGCTATGTATTTACCGGATGCTAACTCCATCGCTTTGGTTCTTGCGACTGCTGCGCCTGAATTTTCATTAAGTAAATAGTATTTTATTCTTTCATCCTTTACGATATACCTCTCAACAATTTCTTTTGTATCGTCTTTGGAACAGTCGTCAATAATAATCATTTCCCAGTTCTGATATGTTTGTTTAATTACTGATTCAATAGTCTCACCAATGAATTTTCCACAATTATATGTAGGTGTAATTATTGATATTAAATCCCCCATCATATCTTCACCTTGCTCTTATCTACAATCAACTTATTTACGATTGTAACTACTACAATCACCTCAACACCGTATCTCTCTCTTCAATACACACACAACAGTCTTATACATCGTCTTCATATCACCAAGAAATGAAAAATCCTCTATACTGTTTAAATTGAATTTCATCTTCTTCGGTAATACAACTTCAACATAGGTTCTATCTGCATTTTCAGCATCAACCAGCCACCTTTCTTCATCTTCATATTGAATGCTTGCTTCAGAGGTGACCCCAGCAGGTAAGAGCAGTGTTGCTATCATATCATCCTTGTATTGTTCAACATATTTAACGACCTCCGGCCTCGTTCCCACAAAGGTCATATCACCAGAAATAACATTAAGAAGCTGCGGTATTTCGTCCAGTCTGTACTTTCGCAAAAAAAAACCAACTTTTGTCACCCTCAAATCGTTCTTGTAAGTGACCTGAGTTCCTATACTTTCAGCATTTTCCACCATTGTTCTAAATTTGAATATTCTGAACTGTTTTCCGTACTGTGTTACCCTTACCTGTCGGAATAGGACGGAACCTTTGGAATCAATCTTTATGACGATGTATAGCACTAGAAATATCGGTGAAAGAATTATTAAGGTTATAACCCCAACCACTATATCAAAGACTCGTTTAAAAAATAAACCAAATCGTCTCTCATGTAAGATGTTGTAGTATTTGCGGACACTTTCGTTTTTCATATTATCAGGAAGGTCTTCCCATTTTTCTATTATCATTAGCACCATTCCTTATGTTGAGCAAAAGCCTACACTAAGTAGTTTTTCTATATTCATATTCTGAATTAGTTTCTTTACAAATTACCATACCCATTTTTTTATAGAAATTGTTTGCACATACATTTAACTTGTGTACCGTTAAGGCATATCCATGATAACCCTCTACAATCAGACGTCTCTCGAATTCCTCCATCATGCTTTTTGCTATACCTTTACCCCTGCATCTACTAGAAACACAAACAGAAAGAAGTCTCGGCTCTATTTCACTCGGCCATGAATATTCTTTAGTTTTAGTATCGTCATTGTTATCACTCTGCTTTTTAAAAAACTTAATGAATCCAAATACCCTGTCCCAAGTGTCTTTATCTAATTTGATACACAACCACAACACCCGCAAGCCTAAAGTAATGTAGTTATGTTTTATGAAATTATTGCGTCCAACACTTGATATCTGAGTACCTACCAATAACCCGTTGATTATAAACTTATCATCAACATCAATTATAAATATGTCGTCTATCGTCATAAACTCTTTGTAATATTTTATAAGAAGATTCAAGCCCAGCTTAGTTAGGAAATAATCAGGGAAGCACTCAGTATGTAAAGCTGCAATGCCTTTTAAATCATCATGAGTCGCCGTTTTTATCATTTGAGCACCTCTTCTACAATCCTCTTAAAATTCTCACATACATACTTCACATCCTCATTACTCAACAAGGTATGCAACGGAAGTGTAATTTCATTAGCGTATTGCTTGTACGCATTAGTGTAATCTCTAATATCGAACCCCAAATTTTTATAAGCTGTGAACATTGGCAATGGCTTGTAGTGGACATTACATGAAATACCCACCTCAGCCATTTTGATGATGATTTCATTTCTTTCGGTTTCTCCAATTCCAGGTATCCTTACTAAATAGAGATGACCTGCTGAGGTAAAGTCCTCACTATAATGCTGCAATCCCTTAATCCTCAACGGTAGCAATGCTTTATCATACATCTCGATAATTTCTCTCCGTCTATTTAAAAGATCACCATATCTACTCAACTGCACCAAACCAAACCCAGCCAAAATATCAGTCATATTGCATTTATAAGCTGGATATACGATGTCATATTCCCATGTGCCTTTCTTAGTCTTAGCTAAAGCATCTTTGGACTGCCCGTGCAGACTATATAGCATAAATTGGTTATAGAGCCAATCATCATCTAATCCAACATCACCACTCCATACCACTGCACCACCTTCAGCCGTTGTCAAATTCTTTACCGAGTGGAATGAGAAGCAAGTGAAATCAGCGACTTGACCACACTTTACTCCTTTCCTTTCAGCTCCAAATGCATGAGCTGCGTCTGCCATTACGATTACTCTATTAAACAACCTCTGCAACTCATTACTTGCATTAAACAGTTTTCGATTTCTCTCCACTGCTTTATAAATTGCATCATAATCACACATCTTGCCGGCGATATCCACCGCAATAATCGCCTTAGTCTTCTCGGTGATTGCCTCGGCTAGTTTTGTATAATCCATTTCGAAGGAGTCAGGAGCTACATCAATCATCACAATTTTTGCTCCGACATGATCTATAACAGAAGCAGATGCCGTATAAGTATAAGCTGTAGTGATGACCTCATCACCAGTACCGATACCTAAAATACGTAGTGTCAACTCCATAGCAGCCGTTGCAGAACTAAGACAAGCTACTTTTTTCACTCCAATATATTCGGCTATCTTTTGCTCAAAGAGTTTTGTCCTGGGCCCAGTTGTAATCCAACCAGATTTCATAGCCTTTGTAACTTCCTCAATCTCCGCATCCGTAATATCCGGAGGAGAGAAGGAAATATTTCTAAAGTCATTTACACTCAATAGAAGAACTACCTTGCTTTTTAAACTCTTATATATTCAAACTAAAACCATCAACTAGAAACTATCTGCTTTTCCAAATCATCTACCCTGTCTATACTTTCCTTCTTATAATTATAGGTCGGAACCACTTTCTTCATTGCCTCCCTGAGCTTTACCGGATCACTCATATTATTTACAAGTAACTCTATATTATGCAATGTTTCTTTGTAAGTCACTTCATGGGATCTGCCTATAAAGATCTTCTTATGTGGTGTCTTGTCGACACCCTCCTCATCAAGCATAAGCTCTTCAAACATTTTCTCCCCTGGCCTCAGCCCGGTGACCTCTATCCTTATATCCTCATCCGGGATAAGACCTGATAGTCTAATAAGGTTTTCTGCCAGATCCATAACCTTTATCAACTTACCCATATCCAGCACAAATATCTCCCCACCCTTTGCTATGGCACCTGCCTGAATGACAAGCTGTGCGGCTTCGGTGATAGTCATAAAGTATCTTTTTATATCAGCATGGGTCACCGTTACAGGTCCTCCAGCCTCTATCTGTTTTTTAAAAAGCGGTATCACGCTTCCATCGCTTCCGAGTACATTTCCAAATCTTACTGCGACAAACTCTGTCTCTGAGTGCCTATTCATGGACTGCACTATCATCTCGGCCACTTTCTTAGTCGCTCCCATAATATTTGTAGGATTTACAGCC
>SDBT01014121.1_pt1 | contig 12747 bp, 20 predicted proteins | sample 2277101 | NCBI WGS metagenome assembly SDBT01 (sample SAMN10404973, study PRJNA504765) | marine sediment metagenome | isolation source: marine sediment core GS10_PC15, 103 cmbsf | place: Arctic Ocean: Southern Knipovich Ridge | collected 2010 | reverse complement strand
GTCGCCTCCCACAGCATTTCCGGTGATATAATAAAAACTCATAATCTTATACGAAATATGCAAGATTATGAAGATTTACCTTGCGTAGTTTATGTACGTATGATATATTTGTGGGGTAGGGTAGTTAGTGGTTTGATAAATGATTTGTCACGGAATGCTGACTATCTTACTCCGTTAAAAAACATAAATACTAACTTTACAAGGAAGGATTAAAATCATGGCTAAATTAACTGCCGCCGAATTTCAAGAGAAACATGCACGGCGGTTAAAAGGATCAATCCCTGACATACAGAGAGGCGTCGAAAAAGTCACCGTTTCTCCTACCTCAAAAGCAGCTGACAAGCAGGAAAAAATGAAACAAAAGTTAATTGCTCGTATTGATGATGGCACGTGGGCTGCAAGATTGCGCAAAGTCACGTTAGAGGAGTGGAAGCAGAAAACCTTAACAAAGGGTATCGGTAGAATTTCACAGGGTATTGACGAAGCAAAAGCCAAAGTCATTGACTTTGCTGGTCAATTGCTGCCTCATATTGATAAAGTCAAGGCGGATATTGCCAAGCTGCCTGATGTTACCTTAGAGGACTCTATCAATCGTATGACAACTTTTGTTAGAGGCATGGCTAAGTTCAGAAAGAAATAATTATAAATCTTATGAAGGGAGGTAAAAAAGATTATGAAGTGGAGAAACGTATACCTTGAAAAAGATTTAACTTTAGCCACAGCTGGGACGAAAACTGTCAACATTGACATAGTTGACCCGATTAGTTACTTGATGGTTAAATTCAATGTAACAAACGACGCCGACATTGCAGATTTATTCAAACTTTCTGATAAAATCTCAAAAGTTGAGGTCGTGGACGGATCAGAAGTGTTTTTTGCTATGTCGATGGCCGAGGCCAGGGGTTTAAATTTCTATGAAATGGGGCAGTTACCCCCTATAAATTACAACGTTGTTGACTCTGGTGTTCAAAGTATCTCTTGTTTTATTAATTTTGGGAGATATCTCGGAGACCTGGAGTATATGCTCGACCCTGCTAAGTTCAAAAATCCGCAGCTGAAATTGACTTATGATGTTTCAGCCGATTTGGGCTGTGGTGACACCGCTCCCACGCTCGATGTTATGGCAAAAGTGCTTGACGAAGGCGCGCCCGCTATCAGGGGTTTTCTAATGTCTAAAAAGCAATATGCTTTTAATGCCACGGCTGCTGGCACACACTATATCGACCTTCCTTGCGATTATCCATACCGGTTTTTAATGGTCAAAGTGCTTGAAACGAACAAAGCTTTATCGGTTGCTATTGACAACCTGAAACTCAATGTTGACGCTGATAAATATATCCCCTACGATATCGATGGGGAAGAATTTGTTGCCGAGCTGCGGTATAAATTTGGTGTTGCGCACGAAAAGATAATCCACCAGATTACTCATACCCTCTCATTATTGACCGATATTTACGACATGGAAGGCGCTACCTGTATTGCTTTGACTGACAATTTTTTTGCAGTAGTTGCCGTGCCGGTTGCAGAAGACATCACCGTCCAGCAGTATGAATACACTGGCGCTGGAGCGCTCTATATCATAGAGAGCGCCACTGAAAAAGCCACGATCGTAGCTGTCACCGGCCAAGCCCCCTATGCTTGCGGTGTAATGAGTTTCGGTAATAAAGACGTAGTAGAGGATTATTTACCGGCTGAGACCTTCGGCTCTATGAGGTTGGAGCTTACAGTTGCTTATGCAGCGGCTAACGCCAGCTCGGTAATTTCACAGCAAGTAAGAAGTTGAAAATCAGTTTACGGTTTACGGTTCACGGTTCACAGTTAAGAAACTGGTAACTGGCAGCCGTAAACCATCTTTTAAGGGTATAAAATAATGGATGATATTGATAATGTATTTTTTCTTAAATTGAATATGTTAGATACTGGGCACGTAACCCAATATCATAATATTGATTGGAGCGAGGAAAAAAGCTTATTAGAGATTAATTCTATTTATGTTATTGGTTCAGTAAATGAGGGTCATACGATTTTTATATATGTTACTGTCGATGGTGTAGAGCATACTATATATAAAAAATATAGCGCTAATAATGAAATTCTTGGTATTCCTTTAAACTTCTTAATCCCCCACTGTGAAAAACTAACAATACGAATGAACACTGCCTCGGCTACCACTACCGTAAAAGTTAGTATACTCGGCCGTTGGATAAAACCATGAAAGTCACTTTAGGGCTTACGGTTTACTCATATATTCAACCAGAAACTCTGCAGAGTTTGATCTATTTGGTAATTCAGACGATTAAACAAGGCCCTACTATTGAGATAGTTTTTGAATATGAAGGCCGAATGCCGGTTATAAAAGCCTTTAAATCCCTGTTAAAAAAAGCGCAGCAAAACGGATCGGATTTTTTATTTTTATTACAGGACGATATTGTATATCCAGAAGACGCCTTAATCAAGCTTTTAATGCATAACAAAGCTTTCAGTGTCGGCTGGTTTTATTCGTCAGCTCCTCTTTTTATCCCATATATTTTAAAAGGATCGATGATATTTAATACAGTTAAAAAGTGTTCTATTGCAGAGATTGACGATTTACAAGAGACGAATTGCGCCGGCCTTGTAAGTTTTTTAATTAAAATGGAGGTTGCTAATAAGATTAACTGGAATGAAATGGAGCGCCAGGCAATCACCACAAATGACGCTGTTATTTCAGAGTTTATTGAAAAGCAAGGTCATAGTATTTATATAGACAAATCAGTTGAGTGCGGGCATGTTTTGACACAAAACTTTATACTGAATAGCAAAACGGTTGACTTATTGCGGTCGGCTTATGGTTATTTACCTGATATATCAACTAAAAAACCGCCGATAATAAAAGAAATATTATTTAAAAACGAGGTGATTTAATAACCATAATTATATTGATTGGAGGGTTTTAAAATGTTAGATGGATTCGAGCCTTTTATATGGGGAATGACATTAACACCGGCTGCAACAACAAATTATGAATGGGAAATTTTCACGTCGATCTATGATTTCACCGTTAAATTGACAAACGCAAGTTTATATAAACAAGCTGCAACAACTGGTTTTTTAAATATATTTGCCTATAAGCATGGTGAAAAAATATTATTAGGTTCAATTGATGTGGGTGCGTTTAAGTATTCGAATACCCAAACGATTGACGTTGAATTAAGTAATGTAAATAAAGTCACAGTCGAATTAATTTCGACCGATATAACAACTGAAACACTGTTAGGTTTAACCGGCGGCACGAAAAACATAGAAAAGGTTTAAAATGTTCATTTTAGGGTATATTATAATACCTTTTTGCTATATTGCTCTTTTTGTTGCGTTTGTTATCAGAAACGAACATAGATTAACTAAAATCGAAACTGATTTAGGATGGTTAATTAAGAGCTATAATAAAAAGCGAGCGGCCGCTATAAAAAAATAATACTTATCATTTATTACTGTTTTTTGATCTTATATGCAATTTAACTACGAAATTTTAACGCCGGTAAATACACCTATTACAACACCTACAATCTACCCTGCGCCGTTGACTTTTGGAATATTGACAAAGGTATTATTATTTTTTCCGTTCGGGTCACTGGGTAATTTATACGTTCAACTATTTCGCGGTGGAATACAACGTTTTCCTTTTAATCCCGAAGGCAATTACCGAGGTAATAATAATACTTATTCATGGGACGGTGAAATACCTATACATTTTGATCCTTTTTCGCTTGAGTCACGCTCTTGGAATACTGACACACTTTATCCTCACACCTATTTTTTGACGTTAAATATTAGGACTGAACCGATGAAAATTATTAGGACTTTTAAAGAATTAGAAGAGGCTGTATAAAATGCCGAAGGGTCAACCAGATTTTTTTCCAAGTATAACTTTAACGGCTTTTGATAAAGACGGCAACGTTGTAAACGTTATTGTTGACGAAAGAGGCGGCTTGGTAGTTTATAGCGATCCGATAAGAGATAAAGATCAAACAGACATCGAGCTTGATTTATGCGAATTAGTAGACAATTGGGGTAGTTCTACTGGTCACATGACCGTTACTACTGATAACGTTGACCCGTATCAAGGCACGTTTTGTATAAAAGGCGTAACTAATGATGCTGGCGGGGTTTATAATAGAGACATTCGACGCTTAGCGTGGTATGATCTTACTGTCAGGGATTACCTTATTTTTGCTTTTAAGCCGGACGGGGTCGATCGAACTTATACTATTCAATTATTAGATAATCGAGTATCTGAAAAAAGATACTGGTATATCCCGCATTTCGATGCAGTTTGGCGGTTATATGCTCTTGACTTTAGAAAAGGCTTTTTTGGTGATCCGGCCGTCGATCTAAGAGTATGTCAGATTATTAGTTTTAATACTATGAGTGCACAGCCATTTACCTATTATATAGACAATTTGATATTGACAAATAATATAGACCCGGACGCCGAAATAATACCTGCAGGTGCATAATTAATAATAATTTTAAATAAAGGGGGTGTATTATGCCAGAGCGAAAACCATTTATGCTGACACGGGAGCAAACAAAGCAATTACGTGACGTTGAGCCTGATATTACACATTTGACGTCTGAAATTCAACGTGCCGAACGCGCCGGTATGGACGTGACCGAGTTAAAAACAAAGATTGAGAAATTGAAAGTATTAAGATTGGGGTTGATTCGAGAATTTGGCCAGGCTTAATTTATGATTGTTGATCGTTATAATAAAGTTTTAAACGCAATAAGGACAGCGGACAGGATTGTCAATGATAATATCAGTAATATTTCACTGACCAGCGGCCAGAATTTAAATTATTATGAACACGCTATTATAAACCATATAGAATTATTGTTACAAAAGATCAAATTTAAACAGAGGATGAAATTTCCTAATCCATATATAGAAATTGCAAAAGAGAAATATTCACCTTCACCAGAAGAAATAATACAAATAGGGTCGATGTCGGTGCAAAACGTCAATTATAAACTTTTTCCCTATGGTTTAATACCGGGACGAATTAAACCGGTCTGGGATAAAAAAACATAAGGAGCTTAAACATTGTCTTATGGTGATCCGCCTAAATGGCAATATGATATAATCCCCCCTCGTATCGAACAAGAATGGATACATTTCTGGGAGCCTCACGATTATAATTACTTTCGCTATGAAATACAATACAACGACGTATATCAGGCCTTTCCGTGGGCAAATGGTTACTGGCAAACAGCAATCTGGAAGCAAGACATGGAAGAATTATATGGTGTTGTATGGAATATTTTTGACGTCTTACAGTCGTTTAATGATATAAGTTATGAGCATTTAGAGGATAAAATCGACGCCATAGGTCAAACGGTATGGGGTAACGTCGCAGAGGTCGTGGATTGGGCTATTGAAAATATTTACCCGCAAGTCTTGGAAAATTATGAATATATTGAAAACTTCTATAATGAGCTTTATTCCAATATTAACCCTCGTTTAGACGCTTTAGATTTATATACAGACGTTTTATTTGAGTATATTTCAGGTGATCTTGCTTTATGGCAAAATGAAATTGATGGTAATTTCGAGTATTTGGCCGATTGGATGTTTTACGAGGTGCAACCTATAATCGATGATTATAAAGCCGGTTTATTAGGCCAAGCTGCCGGCCTTGATTGGGAATTGTTGGCAGATTTTATTTTTCAAGTAATAGACGACGAAATTGCTTTAATTGATTTAAACACCGGCCACGCTGACATATATGATTATATTGATTATGTAATTACAACAGTCGGAGGCGGTGGGGAAATACCCTTTGACGAAATTACGGCTTATATAGACAATTATTTATCAAACATTGAATTTATCATTAATAATTATGTTACTAATGTTAGTAACAACACATATAATGAAACATATATCACCGAAACCGTCGATTTGGAGCCTGTTTATACTGAAATTGAAACATATATTAACGGGTTATGGTCAAAGATTAATACTGATTTAGAGCCGCGTATTTATGCTTTAGAGCAATCGGGTGTTGGGGGTTATAAATTAACAGAGGCTGACATCGAACTTATAAAAACTGCAATTATGGTGGAAATACAACCAACCTTTGAAACCTTATCTGCGTCGATATCTGCCGCGCAGTCGGTAATCGATAATCTTATTATTCCAGATATCGATTATATCTTTACGGCGTTATTTAATATGGTTGATAATATTGATATGGCGATTCTTGAATCAAAACTCTATACTGACAATCAAATTGTAGCAGCAATTAATAATCTCAATATTGATTTTTCTGGAGTTTATTCTTATATTGATAATGAAATGATAAATATTTATGATTGGGTATCAAGTGAAATTAACAATGTTTTCTTTGAAACGGAGTTATGGGTTTCGGGCCTTGCGTCACCCTATTTTGAGAGTATTAACGCAATGGCGTTGGCCGTCGATCGATTAGTCAATAGATTTAATCTTTTAGTCAATGATCCAATATTACAATTATCATCAATAGATCAATGGTCTGAATCGCAATGGAATCAAATGCGCGAAATGGTTCAAACAATCTTTTTAGAAATGTATGAAGTAGTATGAACATACCAGAACGTTTTAGCGAAGCATTATGGGATAAGTTAAAAGGGTTTTTCGAGGGTCAAGGGGAAAATATTATCCGTGGACTTATCCCTATTTTGCCGGATTTAATACCTCGATCATTACAGGAGCTTGTCAAAGAGGGTGCAAATGACCCTGAAGGCATGTTTGCTCAATATTGCGTTAAACTGGTCGAACGTTACGATCTGCCTGAAAACCTCAAAAATAGTCTAACCGATTTTAAAGCAAATCCAAGTCTTATCGAGGGCGTTTCATGGTTGTTAGTCGGTGTTTTTTATTCATTATTATATAGTGTTTCTATTATCCCCGCAATGACAGGCCAAGCCAGAAAACAGGTAAATTTTGATTATACGCCTGAAATACCCGCTATCGGTGACCTTTTAAATATATGGTTTAAAAATCCAGTCGATCGCGACAAAGTTATACAATTAGCGAAAGAAAATGGTTTCGATGAATCTAACTTAAACGCCTTAGTAGAGTCGGCCAGACCATTAATGACAGCAAATGAAATACGCGATTTGTTTTTACGGGAATTGATAACAGAAGATTTTCACGATTTTTTATTAGAACAATATGGTTTCACCGCTTCAAATATCGGCCATATTAAGGAGTTATATTGGTTTATCCCCAATCCACAGGATTTAATTCGATTTGCCGTGCGAGAGGCTTTTTCACCGGAAATTGTTACAAAATATCAGTTAGACGCCGATTTTCCGGCCGAGTTTAAAAACTGGTTCGCTAAGGTCGGAGGCTCGGAGGATTGGGCTAAGGCTTACTGGCGCAGTCATTGGGAATTGCCGTCAATCCAGATGGGTTATGAAATGCTTCACCGTGGAGTGATTCAGCAAACAGATTTAGACACCCTTATGCGGACGTTGGATATTATGCCCTACTGGCGGGATAAGTTAATCGAAATTAGTTTCAATCCTTTCACGCGTGTCGATGTTAGACGAATGTATAAAGTCGGGGTTTTAACTGAAGCAGAGGTAAAAGAATCATACCTTGATATTGGATATAACGACGCTAAAGCAACCAAAATGATGGAGTTTACCGTTGCCAACGCCTTAGAAGAAGAACGAGACTTAACTAAATCCGAAGTGTTAACAGCCTATAAAGAGGATATAATCACCGAAAGTGAAGCTCGAAACTTATTAAGTGATCTTGATTATTCAACGCTGGCACTCAATACCTTATTATCCATTGCAAATTTTCAAAAGGCTAAAAAGGTTAGAGAATTATCGATCGCTCAAATTAAAAAGTTATATGTTATTGAAATGATTGGACGAAACGACGCGGTGTCAAGACTCGGAGCGTTAAATTTTAGAGGGGAAGAAACTGCACTTTTGCTTAATGAATGGGATTTTGACATTAATACTAAAGATCGCAAATTAACCGTTGCGCAGTTAGATAAATTACTCAGTAATGCAATAATTCCAATAGCTACATATAAAACAGAGCTGTCTAAATTAGGTTATAATGAAAACTATGTCAACTGGCTGGCCAGTTTAGCAGCCATAAAAAAATCAGAGGATTAAAATGAAAGATTTACGTGAAGCAATAGGCAAAATGGTCAAAAATGTTGCCGCAATTAAAGAATTAGGCGTGCAAATAAAGAAAGAAAAGGAAAACGAAACCAAAACTAAATAAGGTCGTCGTCTTCTGGTAAACAAAACGGGGTGATCCGGCCGGAATCTGTAATTTTCCCTTTTTTATATTCACGCGTCAATATTTTGACACCTTTTTTGACTGTATAATATGGTTTTAACCCCTTTGACATAGTTTCGCGATAGCTTGACCATATATCCTGAACATAAGTATTTTCATCGAGCTTTTCGGCCGTTTTCCTGATGCCTTTGATTGTAACTGCGTCGTCAATTACATAGTCTTTACATCCGTTTATGGTCATGGATTTTATAATCTTTTCGAGTTTTAACATTCCTAATTGCGTTGGATCGATCATTGATCGTAACTTATTATACCCCGTTTTATTGACATATAATGAATCAGTGTCGCAATAATAAACATTTTTCTGGCCGGCCATTGTAATTAATTTAAACAGATATAACCGAGCGTTTTCAGTAACATGCGCGCTTATGGCCGGAAAAGACTCGAAAGCCTCTTTTGCATTTAAACGTATTTCTTTATATTTGCCGCAAAAGTCAATTTGTGTCGTTCGTTCACCGGTAACGACATCATAATGCAATATTTTTTGACTACCAATGACCGTTGACTCCCCTTCATTAATAACCTCGTCGTTACGCTGGCCGAATTTACCGTATAAATGGTTTAAAAAATCCTTTGACATAGTCTTAAATATATCATTGCCTTCTTGCGTATATTTGACTTTAAGATCATGGAAAAATTTAACGTATAGATCAAATATCTTACCCCGCTGGTAACAATACATTACAAGCGGTGTATCAATTTCATTTAATAATAACGCAATCCTTGCGCCGTTTGAACATACCGACGTTATAAATTCACCGACCGGAAAAATTAAACGCTGCTTTGTTTTGAGGGCGTAACGAGGGGTTTTAGTATTGATAACCGCCTTTAAAATAATATTGTATTTTGCCAGAGCACGCTTAATCTCAACCAACGTCGGCCGGTAAATAAAATAAGAAAAACGGATTGGATAAGTATAACGCGACATAACAAAGGGATACATAGAATTTATGTCGAGGCTATAAACCTTCTTTTCCTTAACTTTTCCTTTGAAGAAACATTCAACCCGACCCCCGAAATAGGCTTCACGTTCAGCGTCCATATCTTGGCCGATCGCATGAATTAAAATCTTATGTTTCATAAATCGATGTTTAAAGGCGGCAAATGACTGTGAGGAGCGTGTCACCCCGAAATTGCCTAATCTGTTAGATCGAATAAAAGTAAAATACTTTTCCATTGCTTTACGAATGATTTTAACGTCACGCTTACAATATGTGATTAATTTGTCAAATGATATAGTATTAAAATCAATATTTATTTTTGGATAACCAACCAACTTGCCTAACAGTTCGACCTTATAAGGCAAAAAGTTCGCAACGTTTAAAAGGTTAATTTTCAGTTTATCTTTTTTAACCCGGTCAATAAAGGTGATTCCTTTTTGAAAAGGTATGTCACTTTTCCAACCGTCGCTTTGAGCAAATATATAAAATTGCGAAATTACCAAGTCGAACCATAAATTATGCGCAAATAATACCAATTTACTGACTTGCTTTGTTATATCTTGGACATAATTAAAGAATAATTTTGGGTTGAAAAATGACCCGCTTTCGATAACATTTAGGCCATTATTGTTATCCCATTGACAAAACTCGTAACATAACATTTTAAATGTATGAATTGTTTCGTTTTTGCCTTCTTTAAAATCCGTTTCTGTATCGAAATAAATCTGAAATTTTGGGATCGTAGACTTAGCATTATGGCGTAAATAATGGCCAGTTAGTTTATCCATATTATATTTTACTGATCAGTAAAATTATTTTATTTAGGATCGTATTCGATATGAATATGTGAATATTCGTTGACGACATCATAATCTTTGCCGAGCATTGATTTTAATTTTTCTACCATTAAAACAGTGTCTTTAGGAGGCGTGTCTATATCAACCGCCTCATTTGCATAGTGTAATGATCCAGCAGAGTGATCACCTTCATAAGTAGAAGTTATAATCAACTCACTATTATAATAAATGCAAAGCTGCTCTAACGTATTTAAACGCTTACGAATACACGGTTTTAAACGTGATATATCTACTCCGGCTTTTAATAGCATATTTACCCCCTTTTTAATTAAATTTCGGACTTATGAGCAACAATTAACATTGCCTTATATGATACCCCTTCATCACCGACATTTTCGCGGGCATATTGCCCTAAAATTTTCGGTGAGAATTGAGCAAGCGCCATCTGCTCGGCTTGGCCGGCAGTCATTGGATCAGGTGAATGTATCATTACATTTTGACTAAAATCAGCCAGCGTTCGTTCGTCGAATACATCAATACGAACGTTGTATGTATAACGCTGACCTTTGATCGGTTTTCCAACCACATACTGACCTGCCGACGGGTATCGATCTTTACGTATATATTTTGCAGCATTTTCAGCTTTTGCATAACCAGCATAACCACGATATTTTTCGAGCCAGACCGTTTTTCGTAATGACAACTTGCCGACACCCGCAATATTAGTCACTTGCGCTATTTTTAACGCTGCCGTTGCTGAATAGCCTTGCGTTATCATTGAAGGAATCCAGCGGTGTAAAACCATATTTTTTAAGGCTGTGACCGCTAAAACCGCCATCTTTAAACCCTCCTCTTTAAAAAAAAGGGGGTGTTAGATTTTCTAACAACACCCCTTTCTTGTTTCAGATCTGGAGTAACATTTTATTATAAATTGATAGCTAAACTTTCAACCGTGTCTGCCATTATCTTTAGCATGTTTGCATATTCCATTAAATTTGTAAATATGTCAATGTGACTCGGCTCGTAGGTAGCGGCCAGATCAACTAACTGATCGGAATTTAATTGTAGTTTTATGGCAAGGCGCAGCATTTTACGTTTGTTTAATGTTCTGGTGGTTGCTGTCATGGTTTACCCTCCAATTTTGCATGAATTTCTCTGAGTATATTGCCTTTACACCTATGGACAACGTCTATAGCATTAGCCAATGATAATAAATCCTTTCTAACGGCAACTACATCATCAACACTAAGCCCCCCTAAATCACTTTGACCTTTTAAAATCTCATGTATTAAATTATGAGCGTCGACGCAATTATCAAGAGCTCTTCTAATAGCTGTTAATTGTTGTCTTATTTGCATATTTTTACCCTCCGTTTAAAATGGGACGTCGATGTCCTTGCCGGCAGGATCATTTTTTGGTTCGTCTTTTTTCCAGTGTAAATTTGCGACGGGATTGTTAGATTGACGTTTATCTTTAGGGACGAAAAATATAAAAAAGACGTGCCCCTTGCCATCATTGCCGGATAGATATTTACGGCCTTCTTTATCAGTGTTTTCAAATAATGCTGTTAGCTTTGTTAATTCACTCATTTTAACCCCCAATTTTAGTTTTTTATAGTTAGAATATTGTTGATTTTATAGGTTAATTCTTTACCCCACGGCGTATTGAAAGGAATAGATTTTAATACAGTGGTTAGTTCATGCCTAAAAAGCGCCTTGCGTGACAACGGCGCGAGGGCATAACCTTCAATTAATTTATTCGCGCGTCTGCTGATTTGTTGATTACTTTTGCGTAAATCCATATTTACCCCCAATTTTAGTTGACAATCCTAATATTAAGATTCTTTTTCATAAAATCCTTATTATGAGCTAATACCCGTTTAGTCATGCTATTAATCCTTGATATTTTAACCCGTTTACTTACACCTTTTTTGCGACAATATGTGCAATATTGTTGATTACGTCTAACTATAAAAAAAGCGCGTTTACACTCCGGACATGTTGACAACATGCCTACATGGCGGATATTATCATTATTTTTATCCACTTCATCACCACCTTTCTATTAATGATAGATTATTAAATGAATTATAAAAAAGATATTCAGTGCTGCAGATAAACCTAAAACGCAAACTAAAATAAATCCCGTGCCGATTAGTTTATCCTCTGAAGTAAGATATTTCGGCTTTTTAGGCTTAGGCCGCTTAAATATAAAGTCATAAATAGGTTGATTAATCTTTTTCAATTTTACCCCCTTTTTGGAGTTTATTGCGTTTGACCCTTTTTTATCAATCTGTATACTTCAGGCTCATATTTTTCAAATATACTTTTCAAATTCCCTATATCAAATAAATCCTCTCTATCAGCATCAGTCTGAGTATATTTTAAACAATGCTGTTTTAATGCAGTAACCATACTAACTAATTCAAAACGCTCCTTATGTAATATATTTACATATTCATTAATTTGTTCTAGCATGCTTTTTGTCACCCCCTCTCAATTAGGATTAAATTAATATAATAAATTATAATTATTCAACTATCAAATATAAAACATTATGTCAAGACATTTTTTATATTATTTTAACTGTTCATTATTCGACCCCATATCATTTTTCATTATCTATGTCAATTTGACGTGTATGTTTTTCGACCCCTTTGTTT
>SDBT01014120.1_pt1 | contig 12749 bp, 12 predicted proteins | sample 2277101 | NCBI WGS metagenome assembly SDBT01 (sample SAMN10404973, study PRJNA504765) | marine sediment metagenome | isolation source: marine sediment core GS10_PC15, 103 cmbsf | place: Arctic Ocean: Southern Knipovich Ridge | collected 2010 | reverse complement strand
AGGCTCAATGTCAGCATCTCCTCCCCCGGAGAAAGTCGTCCGATCCACCACGATCGAACAAACTCCGAAAGAGGACATTTCTAAATCAACCAAAGCGGACATTTCTAAATCAATACTACACCGGGTTTCGTTTCTACTTGCCGCACCAACAGCCCAGTAGCATCTTTCGGCAGCCCCCCACAATCTGAGTAGCGTGATCTCACCGGAGCCGTGAACGTGGCTTCAAACCAGGACACCGGAGAACGCCTGAACCCAGGCTGGCGGGTGCAACAGGAGGCAGGGGGACCCCAGTGTGACTGGCTCGGGGTCCCTCCCTTCCCAAACCCCGGTTCTTCGAGGGGCCAAGTGCGTAAACCTGGATGTCCCCAGAGCACATCGGCAAACACTCGGAGCAGCCGGTCCTCACGCACCGCGTTGGTGACCTCTACCGGGACAGGCTCCTATAGGGAGGAGAGTCAGCATGAGAAGAGCCACCACAATATCCCTTGTTACCGCGCTGGCCGTCACGGCAGCTCAGTGCGGCGATGATGACTCGACCCGGGAGGCCGCCGCTACCCAGGAACTGGCGGAAGCCATCAGGGCGCTCCCCGTCCCCTCTTCGCCCACTCCCACGCTCTACCTTCAGGGGGATGACAGCACGCTGTCGCCATCAGACCCACCGGATTATCGGTCGACGTACTACCTGTACGACGAGTCCATGACGTTCGAGTATTCTCATGCGCTCGATAGTGATTCGAAGATCTCGAATCCCGAGTACTGGCTGGTGATGGCAAGCAAGAGGAGAATGAATGTGGTGGTCGAGCTGGTGCTAGACCACGCCAATGATGTCACCGTGCTCGCACGGGATACGCTCGTAATACACTCGGAGAGTTTCCAGCCGTATGAAGGTCGCCTGGCGGTTTCAGAGACGGTATTGGAGGCGGGAGATCGTGTGCTCTTCAGGCTCATCGTCTCGCGTAGTGGCTTCCCTGTAGGCTCTCGCCCGGTGGATTTCGGTCTCCAATGCTGCTCATCGGTGTCTGTTCCCGGGCTGTCTTCGATTCTGTCCGAAGACGTGAGGGAACACAGGGAGTCGGCCTTGATCTGGTTCGCCACTCACACCAAGGCGGGGCTCGACTCCGAGGTGTTTCGAAATTTCCACCGTAACCTCGATACCGCGATTGTGGCTGGGCGCACTGCTCAATGGGCTGTCGGTCATGATCTGACAACCTCCGGGAAGCCCTGCGTGCTTAGGTGGACGGACGTGGGACTCGAGGCAGCGGATATCACTGAAGCCGATGCCGAGGAACGAGACCTTGGCGCAAGATCCGTGACCTTCAGATTGTCCGGCACGCGGTGAATCGGCGCACTCAGTCGGGACCGATCACAGAATAACGGGCGTACCCTGGTGACCTTGGGTCGAGTCGACTGATGGCGCCCGGTGACGCGGTACTCGTCCAACTCCCAAACATGCACCTGCAATCCCTTCTGAAGGAGGTGTTTGATGGGACTGGAGGAGCAGACTGCACTAGCCCAGATCGCCAGGACCGCCGAGACCGCGGAGAAGCGCGAGGCGGGACTGAGCCTCCAGTACTCTTCCCTCACTCGAAACGCAAGTGAAGACCGTTGGATCTCACGTTGTCTTTGTCTACCTTAGGCGCACCCCCCCCAAGGGCAACGCGCAGTTTCTGTGTCCGGCTCCTTGCCGGGAGAAGGTGAAGTTTATGCCGACTCAGGTCGCCGTTCTTGTCGGCGCTCAGGCGTTGCTGGACGACAACTCTTCCTTCCTGTCGCCCAAGCCTACCCGTACGTCCCCGGCTGAAAGTCTTTGAGAGCGTTAGATGAGTGAGGAGACACAAACCGTCCACTGGAGACATGAGGACAAGGTGGAACGCGTGACGTTGAGAGAGGTGTTTGGCGTTGAGGATGGGAGATTCAACTGGGCGCAGGTGGCTGTGCTGGTGGTTGCCTTCGTGATATGGCAGCTCGTTTTCTCCGGCGCGTTGTCCCGCGGTCTTCCAGACCTGCTCTTCTGGCTGCTCGGCACTGCCGACGCCCTCTCAATCCTGGTTCTCACGGTTCTCCTCTTTAGGTTTATCTCCGCTGTCCCACTGGTGCTGGTGCTCAGCGCCGTCATTCACGCGCCGTTCATCCCAGCGTACCACCATCTCTTCTACGGCGACGCCCGCCAAATAGAGTTGGAGGCAATTGGCCTGCCCGGCTATCTGACCCTCCAGGCGCTGCGCTGGATTGTGTTGCTTGGTGTGCTAGGCCTGGCGCTGCGATTGATCAAGAGACCTGGGGTAGCTCTGCTCGCCGGGGCAATCCTCGGCGGTCTTGCTGCGTGCGCGATGATAGCGTTTGTCGTTCCTTTCTTCTGGAGCCACCCGGAATTCGGTCCCCCCGTCTACCCCTGGTCCAGCTTGGCGGCAAACTTCGTTGGGTACGCCTCCCTGGGCTTACTACTTTGGCTGGGGTTGATTGTGACCGGGATAGCGCCGACCGAGCTTGAAATCACACGGCCACCCCGAACCCGTCTGCTGGAGGCCCGAACCGATAGACCCGTCTTCGTTTGGGTCCTTAGCATCGTTTTGGTTGGATTTGCAGTGGGCGGACCCATCGCAGGATTCGTGACCGGGGAGGTGGCCGAGGGACCACCCGCTCTTTGGCTTGTGCCTCTGGCTATGGGTGTCCTGGGGGTAAGTGTATGGGTCGGCATGCCGTGGGTACTCGTGTTATTGAGGGTCGTTTGGGTCCTCTGGTGCATCCTCGTTGTGGTGAGTGCCCTGGCGGCCTCTACCATCGGTGGTCCAGGTTGGTCGCATGCGCTGGGTTTGGTGTGCGCCTTGCTTCTCATCCCCATCTGGTTTCACTCCGTGAAGGTCTTTTTCAGCAAGACGGAAGAGGACCTGCGGTGACGGACTTGTAGGGACCTGGCGGAACCATGCTTTGCTCCAAGACGAAGAAGATACATGCGAAGGAAGGGGCTCAATCATGCTCAAAGGCGTGATCTCATGCACGTTGGTGCTGTCTCTGCTGCTGGGCGGATGCTCACGTCAACCGGATGAGGAGTCGCTTCGGCAACTCTTGATGTCCTACCCGAATATGGAGGAGAGCACCAAATACCAACGCGACTACGAGTTTAGATTCACTAGCCCTGACTCGATTGCGAATGTGTTTCAGTTCTACGTGGACAGCCTTGAGGCGATGGGCTTCGCCATAGACTCCAACCCCTCAACCTCCAGATACGCAGCGATTGGGGGAGGTCAGACCCGTCGTATTAAGGCCGAGTTTGCGGGTAGAACGAGTCAGTATTCTGTGGAGGTGTTCATTCTTGAGTTCCCTGACGGGTCATCCCAAATAGCGGGGAATTGGCAGGTGGAAGTTGACTCCTCTGCCGTCGAGAATCCTCCTGGGGGATAATTGCATAGAGACCACACGGACCCAAAGCCCCCCATGCGCCAGGAGTCCCGTTCCACCTCAAGAAGTAATTGACTGAGCGAGTCCAGACCCTCAGCAAATCGCAACTTTACCGAGCAAGGCAGAAGGGTGTCTAGGTAAGGATCTGCTCGTCTCAGAGATGCATAGCCCCCCTAGAGCAGGAATCATGTTCCAGACGTGCTGGCGATGTATGGGCAGACTCGTCTGAATCGAATTGGGTCTGGACCTTCCGGTAGGGATAGACGTTCTTGATAGGTGAGAGCGGATGTGCCGCAGTCTTTGCGCTGAGGTCGCTGTGTTGATTAGACTGCGGAGGGGCAGTAGAGATGTGGTCAGACCGCCACTCACAGACGGGAGTGTGGCGGCTGACCTACCACGCCACGATGTGGCATGAGAACTGCTTGGAAGGAGATTGGTGATGGGACAGGAGGAAAGGGATGAGGAGCTTCCCGCCGAGCGAATTCCCGCGGAAGCTCAAGGTCGTCCTTCAAAAGACGCTGACGCGAGCGACACCTCGGATGGGGCGGTAGCCGCAGTCGCTCATCTCGGAACATTGCCCTCCGATTTGGATGCGGCCTCTAGCGGTTCAACGGCAGCCCGGGACCGCTGTGCCTCCACATCTGAGTCTGACGAACTCCGAAAGCTACGGCGTGAGTACGCGACCGAACACGTCATGCCCTGGCTCGTCGCGCACCTTCAGGCCCGCACCACTGGTCTCCAGGTCTTCACGGGTATTCAGGGTGCCCTCCTCGTTGCCGACGCTACGATCAATGGTGACCCCTTTGTCGCCGGTTTTGGCCTGATAAGCTGTGTCAGTGCCTTGCTCTGGGACGAACGGAACCGTGATGTGTTCGGACGGATGCACTTGTTAGCGAACGACTGCGCCGAAGCGGACCTGCAACTCTCGGACCCAATCGGGATGCACGGGCAAGCGATAGACACGCTCGCTCGAAGCAAGAAGCTGTCAGTCAGTCATACGTGGTCATTCAAGCTCGTTATCTACAGCGCGTCTATGTTGTGGTACCTAAAGCTCATGGCGTTCTCCATCCTCGGGTAAATTGCGCTCGTCATCGGGCTGCCAGGCGAAGGTCGATGACGTTGGCTCAGTAGGCAACTCTAAGACGAGTTGTCGAGGGAGCTACGCTTGGTGGCACTCCGCCCCGACTCTCTCAGCCCGAATCCGATGTGTACCTAGACGGTGAGCCTATGCTGTGACCCACTAGCCCCTCTCGCCTTCCTCATTCTCCTCCATCTCGCGCAGCCACCGCTCAGTCTCACGCTCAGAATCCTCCTTGAGCTTCTTGAGCCGTCGGATCTCTGCGTCGATTTCTTGGACAGTCGGGTCTGAGGCGCGCTGTAGATACTGGGCCGCTTCGGACTCTCTTCGGGTGGCGCTGGCGACGGAACAGGACCGATCGGCGGTGGCCTTTCGATCCGCCTCGCCCCGCCAACCGTCTACAGGACAACCACTTACGGCAAAACCCGATGTAGATACAGGGCTTAGCTGAGGGGCTCCTCGTTTGACAGTTTGCGAGATCGGTTGAGTATTGCCGGCAGAAGCTGGGGAACGCGGGCGCTGAGTCCGCCCCAACTTCCGAGGACCCTACCGGGTGTAGATGGCAGCTAAGCCCTCCGCATCCACGGGTCCACTAGAAAAGGAATTAGATGCGGGGGCGTGAGTGGTGACTAGCCCCTTCCCCCGGCATCAGCGTAGACCGCAAGTGGTGAACGCCCCTTGGGACTGCGCGCCAGATGGGATCGGAAAATCCGATCCCGGCTAGGTGCGTGACTCCCAGGGGGCTTTTTCAGTTGGCAGTAACCGGAGGTGCAGAAGGTGCGAAACGTCGAAGTGGAAGTAGCCTCGACCCGGCTACCCGTGGTCGAAAAGCGGCTTCTTCAAGTGCTAGCCGTCGAGGCGGACACGACAGTCTCTGGTCTGCTCGCACAGATGGCACGCGAGAAGATCCAGGATCGGTTCGGTCCCTCGGCCCTCAACGCGACAGTGACCGAGCGAAACAGCCCCAGCCAAGCAACAAGGGAAGCTGGTGAAGGGGACGACGACGGATCTAGACGATGGCCAGCATGAACACGGAGCGGGTGCGGGCGGTCCTGTCACAGTTGACTGGAGAGGCGGCGTGATGGTCGAGGACCTCAGACGCCTTGCCTGGGCGACTGCCTCCCGCACTTCCTGCGCCGCTGGACATGAAAGGACGTGTAAGGTATTTTCCTTACATGTCAAAACTCATCACCAAGCGGTTCAGAGCTGCGGTAAGGGAAACGGTCGTCTCCGTAGGGGCGCTAGCCGAGGAATCCGGGTATTCGGCGGTGACGTGGGATACCTACGTCAACCGACGATCACCGAGCAGGGAGGCAACGCTCGCGTTGGCCGATGCCCTGGAGAGACGGGCTCGACGACTGGCCGTTCACGCCGAGCGTCTTCGGGAGGCTGTCGAGGATGACCCAGGAGGAGTTGGTCCGCGAGTATGAGCGCCGAAGGTGGGAAGCCGAAAGGCACGGGTCCACCGCGCGAGTTGACCAGCTTTATACCGTCGTCCTTGAGGACCTGCGCTCGCTGGATGGTGTCAGCACACCGGACCCAATGATGGACACCGGCGAGGCGGCCAAGGTGCTCAGGATGGCGCCCAAGACCATGCGAGCCTGGGCCACAGAAGGGCGGTTCCCAGGCGCCACGAAGACCAGCGCCAGGGGCAGATGGCGCATCCCTGCCGAAGAGGTCTACCGCCAGGCGGGCACACAAACCCCCAAGCGGTCGTCCACGCTAAAGCTCTGGAGCCCCAACCAGAAAGGGGGCAGTTGATGTCACGAAAGCGGAAGAAGGACCGCCTCTACTTCCGAGAGGGTCGGGGTTGGTACGCCGATCTACGGGACAAGAGCGGGAGGTTGGAGGCGATGATCCCACCGGGTAGCCGACGGGCAACCCAGGACCGGGACGAAGCCTCCAAGATCCTGGCCGCGCGCCTGAAGGAGTTGGAGAGCCCGCAGCACGCTGGCGCCCAGGCCGCCTCGCCGGGTGGGAGGGTCTTTGGCGACTATGCCAGATACCACTTGGAGCGGAAGGCACGCACGGCCCGAGCCTCGACGGTGGCGCGTGACGAACAGAGCCTACGGGTCTTCCGCGACTGGCTGTGTGCGCGATACGGGCGGGATCGGAAGCTGAACGAGATCACCGTGGAGATTGTCGAGGAGTTTGACGGCTACCGGATGGACCAGGGGATGGCCGTACAGACTCGACTGAACGATCTGCACGCCCTCTCGAATCTCTTCCGAGGCGCCATGGCTCGCAGTCACGTCACTACCAATCCGGCTCGTGATCTGCCAGGGAAGCCCAAGCCGATCCGGCGTGAGGCTGTGTGGCTGGAGCCCGGTGAGGCGGCTGCGCTCCTTGAGTCGGCGGGCCGGGTTGATGAAAGTCCCGGCCCTCGCAAAGTCCGTTTCCTGCGGCCTCTACTGGCGACGTTCCTGCTTACTGGTGGCCGGAGTAGGGAAGTCCGTGGCCTTGAAGTTGGGGACATAGACTTCGACCGTGGCCATGTGCATTTCCGACCTAACGAGTGGAGGCTGCTCAAGACGGACACCTCAGATCGACGGGTACCACTTTGGCCGCAACTCGAAGACATCCTCAACACATACGTTCAGGAGCACGACCTGGCGAGCGGGTTGCTCTTTCCATCACCGTGTGGCGGGATGCTCGGGGATATCCGGGGAAGCCTCCGGCGGGCGCTCGATGATGCCGGTATCACGAAGCGGATCACGAATCACTCTTTCCGGCACACCTATGCCAGCCAGCGGGTCCAGACGGTCACGGAGACGCGCACACCGAGGGGAGACGTGATCTGGGCTGCGGTCGATCTACTGACTATCGCGCGGGAGTTGGGGCACGAGGATGTGAACATGCTCACGAAGGTCTATGGTCACCTCCAACAGGAACCGGAGCGCAGCACTGTGGTTGAGTACCGAGAGGCTGTTGTAGTACCTTTTCCCAAGCGTGCGGTCTGCTAAGCATGATGTCTTTGGAGCCGTTTTGTTACCGAGGGTGTTACCCGGTGGGTGTGGAGGATGGCACTGAGACCGGGCAAGTTGTTGGGGTGGAAGCATTAGCCGGGGTGGCGGAACAGGTAGACGCGAAGGTCTCAAAAACCTTTGCCTGCAAAGGCGTGCGGGTTCGAGTCCCGCCCTCGGCACTGTGACAAACACCAAGGAGCTGCGCTGGAGGAGTGAGGCCGGCCACGTGCTTTCTCAACAATTCTTCGCATCTGCTACCGTGTTTGGGCCATATGTGCTTGGGATCTTCGGAGAGTAGATCTGTGCGTATCCCCTGGGTACGTCTGGCCATTGGGGTCTCAGTGGCCCTCGTGGCCGGCTGCGGGGACTCCCCCACCGGACCCGAGCTGGAGATCTTCATCGAAGATTCGGTTCAGGGCGGCCTCCTGGTGGGGGATCAGCGTCAGTTGGAGGCGGTCCTCTCCGACCCTTCTGTCAACGGGACGGTCTCCTGGTCCAGCAGCGACACGGCGGTAGCCCTGGTGGACCAGTTGGGTTTCCTGAGAGCCCAGCGGCCCGGCACGGCCACCATCTCCATCCAGCTGAACAGCGCCGCGGCCAACCTGCCCGTTACTGTGGCTCCCCGGACCGGCGGCTACACCGCCCCTGAGATCGACTACCTCCAGGCGATTGCCTTCGGATTCGAATACGGAGGGGCCGCCGCAGTCATCCGAAAGTGGGGCGTGAACCCCCGAATCAGGGTGTTCGGCACCCCAACAACCGAAGACATGGCGGTCCTGGAAGATGTTATTTCCGACCTGAATCTCCTGATGGAGGAGGTCCAGGTGGAGCTGGTGGATTCGGATCCCACGGTCGAAGTCCACTTCGCTCCCATCGCCCAGTTCCCCTCCATTCTCCCTTCCTATGTAGAGGGTAACTGGGGGTACTTCTCGGTCTGGTTCGATGGGGCGAGCCGAATCTACAAATCTGTCGTTCTCCTGGCCTCCGATGTGGCCGATCAGGAGGATCGGAACCATCTCCTCCGGGAGGAGGTCACCCAGATGCTGGGCCTGGCAAAGGACTCCGGGGCCTACCCGAACAGCATCTTCTACCAGGGCTGGACAACGACACAGAGCTACGACCCCATCGATGAGGCACTCATCGAGATGCTCTATCGGCCACACCTGTTCCCCGGAGTGGGGTACCGTCAGGCCGTCGATGTCCTGCGGACTCTCACACGACGGGGATGGGAAGGGGTGGCGCCGCCGCTCCGGAGTGTGACTGATTCCCTGATCCTCTCTCTCTCGGACTCCACTGAAACACAAACGAGAAGAGGCCGCGGCGGGATCGGTTCAGGGGGAGGGTGAGCCGAGCCGGAACGGTGGAGGAGCCTCACGGCCCCGTAGGAGGCGGAAACCGGGGCGGTTGGGCTGGCACGCCGTCGCCCATGGGGTCATCTTCCGGGGCCAGGGCGAAGTAGGTCTCGATGTGTTCCTGGATGATGCCGCAGAGAGAGGTGGCCTCGGGCCGGCGGCGGCTCGGGAATGCGGTGCTAATGACGTGCGGTTTCCCGCGAGTGAATTTAGCTTTGAGAAGGGTGTCGAGGGTCAGGTATAGTCCAACCCACCTCGGACTAGCACACCCTGCTGCCACAAGGAGAGTCGGTCATGACCGCAGCGTTGCGCACGGTGATTACCTTTTCCGTCCTCCTGCTGGCGAATGTGGCCTCCGCTGCCGGCCAGATTGCCGCTAGGGCGACCTACGTCGCGGACGGTTCCTTCGACCTTCCGCCTGCGGGTCCCACATCGCCCAGGGATCCGGCTGCCATCGCGGTCGCGCCCGACGGGGCGCTGCACATCGTGGACCAGAGCGGCCAGGTGATGGTCTTCGACCGCGCCGGCACCCATGTGCGTACCTACGGGGCGGCGAGCCTACACGAGCCCGTGGCTGTCGCAATCGACGAGGTGGGGCGTGCCTACGTCCTCGACAAGCGGTTGAAGCAGGTTCTGGTCTACAACGAGGAGGGAGAACACCAGCTTGTAATCGACGGGGGCAACCGCGGGGCATCCCGATTGAATGATCCGGTGGCGCTGGCGCTCGGCCCGCATGGGTTCGTCTATGTTCTCGACAAGGGCGACCGCTCGGTCGGCGTGTTTTCCCCAGACGGTGCGTTCATACGTCAGATGAGATTGGGCGCGGCGACCCGGGATCCGATCGCGATCGCGGTCGGTGGAGACGGTCATATTTTCGTCGCAGACAAGAACCGGGGGGCGCCAGTCTTCACGTCGCCGGCTTTTTCAGAGGTGCCGTGGCAGGCTTGGAGCGCACATCAGGTGTTGTCCTTGGGAGCGATCGAAGAGGCGGCTGCCATCGCGGTGGACGGATCTGGCTCCGTCGTGGTCTTGGACGGCCGGCGGGGACGCATCTTGGGCGGTAATCGCCTCGATCGGGAGGCTCCGATACAGACCCGTGCGCTGTATGGGGGCGTGGGCGGGGGCCGGGGGTCCTTCCGTGAACCGGTTGGGCTGGCCTTCACGCCCGAACGGCATCTTGTCGTGTTGGATCGCAACCTTCGAAAGGTCGAGCGCATCGAGCTCACCGAGGGTGGGGATGCGCCGCCGCTCGAGTGGGACTACCCGATCCGCGTGAGCCAGTTTCCACCCGATCCGGTCGGTGCGGTCACAGCGGTGGGGCCGGCGGGGGATGGAATGGTCCGTTTCGTCATGGCCTCGGCCGGGAGTCGCGGTCGCGAGCTTCGTGTGGAGCGCGCCACGTCGGAGCGCTACCAGGATCTCTTCGGTGACGTGTTCGAGTCCTATCTGGTCCCGGAGACGAGTGGCCCCGAAACGTGGGTCACCATGTTCCAGCGGACCCCAGGTGGTGTGGCAGTCAACGACTTGCTACTCGTGGTTACGGAGCCGGACGAGGATCGCTTCCACGTATTCGACGTCCGTGATGGCAGTCCTATCGGAGTGTTCGGCCGCGATTACGATGACAACCGGCGGCTCAACAAGCCAGTGGGCGTAGCACTTTTCGACGACGGGAGTCTCGTGGTCGCGGATCGGGACAACCATCGGATCGCGATATTCAGCCCGGATATGACCACTCTTCTGGCTTCCTTCCCCTTGCGGGAGGCGTGGGGTGTAGCTCTTTCACCGGACGGTGATTTGTTCGCTTGGTCCGAAGAGGGGTCGTCGATCCTGCGTATTCCGCTCCCCGACGGTTCTCCTCAAGGGGTTGCGGGGGGACTCCTGGGGGGGCCGGTGCAGGACATCGAATTCGACGCCCAGGGAAACCTGTTCATCCTCGAGCAGGAGACCAGCCGCGTGACGGTCTTGGATTCGAGCCTGGAGCGGGTTCTCGTCAGGATGGGGGGACGCGACTCGAGGCTAAAGGCGACACATCTTTCGGTGGATGCCCTGGGCAACGTCTACGTCGCCAACCTGGAGGAAGGTCGAAGCCTGGTTTACCGGTGGGACGTGCGCCTGCCCCAATTGGAGACGCAGCGGGTCATCCTATCCGCCGATAGCGTGGCCTTTTCCTGGGAGGCCATCGACTCCGATTACGTGTGGGGATATCGGGTCTCGGGCGCCACGTCTCGCCAGGGCCCGTTTACAGCGCTGGCCACCACGACGGGGGTGTCGTTCGACCTCGCCCTGGACGAGGATTTCGAGTACCGATGGCTGCGCGTGGATCCAGTGAGCATTGCTGGGTCGGCGGGTTCGTCGGATCAGCCTATCCCGGTGGCCCATAGGTTGGCCCGGGAAGCCGCGGCCCGAGACGCGTACGCTGAAGTCTTGGACGCGGTGACCAGGGCGGAGTCGTTGAGCGCTCAAGGAGTCTTGAGCCTGGCATCGGACGTCGCCCAGGAAGTCCAGTGGTTCGCGTTCTCGACGGAGTTTCAGCTGAGAAGGTATGACGATGCGGTCGCCCGGGAGGAAGCGCTCGAAGGCTGGGAGGGAGAGGACCGCGGATTGGAGCTCCACCGCCTTCTGGCGATCGCCCATAGCAACCTGGATCAGTACGGTCCGGCTCTGGCGAACGTCCGCCGAGCCCTCGAGGTCATGCCTTTGAGGGAGCGGTCGGCCGAGGCTGGGGTGGAGGTGCTGCAGTTGGGTATTGCCGCGGCGTTGGAGACCGAGGCGTTTGAAGAGGTGGTAACGTTCGGTGAAGAGCTTCAGGGACGGGTCACGCCGGATAGGGAGTTCCAACTTTTCGCGCGGTTGGCTGCGGGACATTTGGCTGTGGACAATCCGCAGCGTGCGCTCCAGATCGGAATGGCGGTTCTCGAGCGGGACCGAGCCGGAGCGATCCGGGCGTTCGATGAGGATCGGCCAGACCTGTACTGGGTGGCCCTCCGGGGCTCTCTGGCCCTCGCCGACACCGCACTCTTGAGGGTGTTCGCAGGGGAGTTCGCTCCGTACGTGACTGGCGACCGTAGGCGGCCGTACTACGAGGCGCTCACTCACTTCAGGGCATCGCAGGGCCAAATGGTTCACGCCCTCGACAACTTCCGAAACCTGCTGGAGACGACCCCCGAGCCGGAGTTCTACACGGACTCTGCGACGGTGGCCCTTACCTTCGACATATTCAGGGCCCTCCAGGATAGGGATACCGTGTCGCACTCGGAGGGACTGACCTTCCTCGCGGAGTATGCCGCTGACCTGCCGAGTGAGGTCGAGGATCTCCGGTTGGCCTACGAGGATTCGATCACACTGTTTACCCCCCGTGAAGATACACGGGTGAAGCTCGGGGAGGGGTTCCAGTATTGGAGGGAGGCCAACTTCGCGGGATTGATCGGTTTCTTTGAAGAAGCCGTCGAAGTGGGGGGGCTCACGTCTGAGCAGGAGTCCATCGCGAGGGCCTTGCTCGCCGGAGCCTACCAGAGCGCCGGTCGCGCCGAGGATGCAGAGTCGACCTATCAGGGAATCCTGGATCTCGACCCTCTCTTCGACATCGATGCCATGGTCGAACGTGTGGAGGAGTTGTACGGCGTCACCGTCTTCGACGCACAAGTGATAGAGGTGTTCAGGAGTATCAGAAGGATTCGGTAAGTCTACGTGCCACGAGGCTTGCCCCGGCGGCTGTGGATAACACATGTTTACGCCGTGTCCTTCAACGAAGCGCGAATTGATGACCAAACCACCTGCCGCTCGACCGCCTGACGATCAACCTCCTGAAGATCCGGCTCCCGACGATCAGTCTACCGAAGATCCGGCTCCCGAAGATCAGCTTCCCGAAGATCCACCTCCCGACGATCCGCTTCCCGAAGATTCAGTTCCTGAAGATCCGGCTCCCAAAGAGCGGGCTCCCAAAGAGCGGGCTCC
>SDBT01014119.1_pt1 | contig 12750 bp, 7 predicted proteins | sample 2277101 | NCBI WGS metagenome assembly SDBT01 (sample SAMN10404973, study PRJNA504765) | marine sediment metagenome | isolation source: marine sediment core GS10_PC15, 103 cmbsf | place: Arctic Ocean: Southern Knipovich Ridge | collected 2010 | reverse complement strand
TTGTCCATTACATAAAGACAAATTGGTCAACAATAGGTCCAGATCTCGTTGGGAAAATCAACCTGTACGTTGGAGACATGGATAATTATTATTTCAATCTCCCGGTGTATTTTCTCGAGGAATCCTTGAAAAACACTGAAAATCCTTCTTACGAGGGATCGTTCCACTATGGACGCCCCTTAAAGCTGCATGGCTGGCGTCCGATGACCAAAGCGGGACTGATAAGAATAATGGCAGATCATGTCACCAAGAATGTTTCTCCAGGCGAGGACACAAAGATGTGGAAGTATGATTAAGATTTTTTCCTCCCTATTTTATTCTTAGGAGAGTTTGAATCTGCTTCCATTATGAGTTTTGACAAAATTCACAGCGACACTTTATAATTTTAAAAAAATGAAATGTTTTCAACCAATTTTTGGTGAATTAAGATATAAAAAATTGGTAGTGTTAGAATCTTATAATCATTATAATTATATTATACAGGCATAGGGAAGCATCTTTATTCTCCAAATGCTCACTTAGCGTGGTGAGATTTTGAATTTCTCGTTTTTTTCATATATAATGCCTGCGAATTAATCAGCTTAGGATAAAAATTCTGGAGAAAAAATGAACAAGAATGAAATCCCTAAATACGCTTTGCCCCGGACCATGAGTGAAAACATTTACAATGTTCTTAAAGAATCAATCATAAACAGCAAACTCCAAGCCAATCAAAGGATAAACGAGAAAGCACTTTCAGAGCAATTCCATGTGAGCAGAACTCCTGTCAGGGAAGCCGTATTAAGATTAGCCGCAGAGGGATTTGTTAAAATTGATTCTTACAGAAGAGCCATAGTCAGTGAAATTTCATATAAGGAATTAAAGGAGATCTTTCAAGTTTTAGGAGCTCTCGATCGTTTGGCTATAAGCCTGGCTGTTGATAACCTGACTCTTAAGGATGTCACACAGCTTGAACGCTTTTTGCAAAGAATGAAAAAGAGCTGTAATATCAAATCTATTGAGAAGTATATGGAGTTCAATACCGCTTTTCATAATGTGATTTGGGAAGTTATTCCTAATAAATTGCTTCGTGAAATGCTGTATTTAATCAGAGATAAAATGTTGAGATACAACTATGCTCAAATTCATGCTTTTAAGAAGCCAGGTCTTCTGGAAAGGTCTATAAAACAACATATTGAGTTAGTTAGCGCCATAAAAACTAAAAATAAGGAAACATTAAAAACACTGATTGTCAAACATCGAGGCTCACTTTGGGAGCCTTCGGCATACAGCAAGGGAATAAAAGAGTATTTGAATACCCCACAAGAAGAGTAAAACCATACATGCCCTCAACTTCCTTAAAGCTTCTCAGTTTCCCGTAATGGTCTGAGCTTCCACATTGTAAAACAGAGAATTGCTGTGCAAAGAGCAATGGCATTCACAATCATAAATGCGCCATCCCAGTCGTATTTGTCGATCAAATACCCCATGCCAGCCCCTGAAAAAATGGCACCAATGGCTCCTACAGCATCAATAACGCCTGCGGCAGCAGCGGCCGTGTGTTTTGAGCCAAAATCAATAGCCATCGCTCCAGCTATCAGGGAATAGGGACCTATTAAAGTAAATCCCAGAAATCCCAGGGTAATCACTAAAAATATTGGCTGGTCACTGGGAATCTTGCTGAATATAAAGACGAATAAAACCATACAAGATGTCATTATGGCCAGGACTGGGCCACGCCTGGCCTGCATTCTGTCAGAGATCCATCCTGCGAATATGGCTCCAAACGAACCCAATAATGGAAAAACTGCCGAAAAGAACACAGCGCTACCAATGTTTAATCCGCTGTCTTTGAGGTAGACGATTGACCAGCTCCAAAATATGTAGCGCATAATCGAGAGCCCCAGATAAATCAAACAGACCATCCAAAACCATCGATTAGTTAGCATTATGATGAGCCATTTTGTAGCTTCTGGCTTGCTTCCAAGTTTGTTTTCTGAGTTTGTTTCCGCCGGTGAGCTTTGGCTCTCAGGTTCAACGTAGCTGGTATAGGTATCGATATCGGGTAAGCCTATTTTTTCAGGAAATGGTTTAACAAAAAGTAAAGCCAAAATTCCTATGGCAGCGAAAATGGCTGCATGAACCCAAAACAAATCAGTCCAGTTTGCACCTTCTCGCCCGAGCAGAAGACCTGCGGAAGATCTAGCTAGAAAATCACCCACGAGATAACTCAAAGAAATAACCCCCATAGCTTTTCCGCACTCTTTGCTGGTGTACCAATGAGACATCAATGAGACCATGGCTAGCCAGCCCATGCATTGGAAATAAGCATTAATACTCCAGACTACAACGAAAAATTCCAATGCCTGGCCAAACCCAAAAATAACATTGCATATCACAGACCCACCTATCCCAACCAAAAGCAAAATCTTCCCCCCTATCCTATCTCCTAAAAGACCGTTGACGAGTTTTCCAACAGTATAGACTACAAAATAGCCAGACAAGATTAAGCCGGTTTGCGTATTTGTGAGTTTAAAGTTTTCTTCTAATGCTGGCATAGCAGCAAGGAGGTTAACACGGCAGAAGTAATATCCTATATAGCTGACAAACAATAATATAAAGAGCTGTAGTCTATTTCGCTGAAAACTCTTCAGAATTTTATCTATATTTTTATCTATTTTATCGATTGATATGCCTCTTTTATCGGTCATTTTTACTTCATCTATTTATTCTATCTTCAGGTCCTTTAATCCCTTGTTATTCTTCTTTTTTTCTTGATTATAACTTAGTTTGGCACGCTTTTTAATCTTTTGATTAAGTGTTGATGAAAAAGCAATACTATCCTATTTAAATGATATAATCCTGTCAATAGCTCTTATATTTTATATAATATATATTTTTGATTAATGTCTACAGAAATTTTTGAGAGAGCTTGGAACATTTCTTTCTTTATGATAAAGGTATAAAAGAGATAACATTCCTGTAAGTTGCTAACCTATTGAATTCTCTAAGATTTGGCAGAAATGTCTAAAGAACAAATAAACTTTTTATTTTTTTCTGTTTCTCTATTGACATATCAAAATTTATATTTTATATAATATATTAATTACAGCATTATTGTGTGGTTTTTACTAAAGAGAATGGTTTGGATGAAAACAGGAATTCCTTTTTTAATAATTAGGAGTGGATGAATGATAGTCCCAGAATACATTAAGACTATAGATACGCACACAGAAGGACAACCAACTAGAATAATCACAAATTTGGCAAGTCAAATTCTTGGAAAAGACCTCGTAGAAAAAATGAATTTTTGTAAAGAAAATCTTGACTATCTCCGGACAGCATTGATGGCAGAACCTCGAGGACATAAAGATATGTATGGTTGCCTATTAACTGAGCCTGTCTCCAAGGAATCTGAGTACGGATTAATTTTCATGGACAACTTAGGCTATATGAGCATGTGCGGACATGGCACCATAGGTGTCGCCACGGCCCTGACAGAGCAGAGAATGGTTTTAACAGAGGAGCCAATAACTCATTTTGGACTGGATACTCCAGCCGGACTCGTTAAGGTGAATGTGTCAATGAAGAACGGTCGGGCTGAGAGTGTTCGATTCAAGAATGTGCCTGCATTCGTAGAATATTTAGACGTTGATTTAGAAGTTCGGGATCTGGGTAAACTCAAGGTAGATATCGTATTCGGTGGAAATTACTTTGTCTTCTACTCAGCTGATGAGGTAGGCATCGAAATCGCCCCTCGAAATATTGAAAAGATCATTGACATTGCGATGAAGATCATGAAGTCAGCCAATCAAAAATTTCCTGTTCAACATCCTGAGCTAAAGCATATGAGCAGTATCAATATCAGCACGATTATCGGAAAACCTAAAAACTCAAAGGCAAGTTATCTCAATGTTCATGTCTGGGGCAATCGCCAGTTTGATCGATCCCCGGGTGGGACAGGAACCTGTGCCCGGATGGCTGCTTTACATGCCAAGGGCCAGCTTGATGTGAACGAAGATATCTGGGTGGAGAGCCTTACCGGCGGCTTGTTCAAGGGGAGAATCCAGGGATTGACAAAAGTAGGAGATAAGAATGCCATCATACCAGAGGTAACAGGCTCTGCTCATATCACTGGGCTCCATCAATTTGTCATACAACCGAATGATTCTCTCAAGAGAGGTTTTCTCATCAACGATTCGATTTTCCCGCCTGAATAAGGGAGGCAAAAAGAAAAATGGTGAAAAAACGAGACAAAACTCTCAGCAGAGCAGAGTTTTTGCGTTTAATGGGTTTTTCTAGTTTGGGTATGCTCCTGCCAGCCGGTTTTGGCCTGTACGGCAGTCGCAATAGAGAGACATTAAACAACAAAGATGATTTTATTGAAAAACTTTTTGCCGAGTCTCTGATAATTGATGGTCTTGTCAACGTGAGCCTAAAGAAAAGCAAAGAGCCCACACATTTGATTCCTGGTGAAATCAAGAGGTTAACGGGGATCGATGTGGGTAATCATAGTACCCGCGTAAATAGACTGGTTAATCGGAATCGCTGGGTTGAACTTCATAGTGATGCGATTTTGAGAATAGATAAAGCCAGCGATATTGAAACAGCCAAGAAGACGAACCGTTATGGAATAGTCTATTACGCACAATTGGGATTTGACCTAGGAGGTTCAATCGAACCGCTTGCAAAATGGAAAGAGGAGGGTTTACGGGTTCTTCAAATCACTTACGGTGACAATGAACTTGGTGGTGGTTCCCGTTCCGATGATTTGCCTCTGAGTTCTTTGGGAAAGAAGGTTGTCAAAGAACTCAATCGCCTGAGAATGATCGTAGATATCTCCCACCCTGGGAGGAGGACGACTCTCGATGTGACCGAAGCCTCTAGTGCCCCAGTGACGGCAAATCATGCCAATGCCGAGCGTTTGACCAATAATGGCAGAAATAAGTCGGACGAGGAACTCAAGGCGATTGCAGGAACAGGAGGAGTGGTGGGCATCACCAATATAAATCGTTACCTGATTAAGGACTCTTCTGCGCCGGCGACCGTCGATGACTTTGTTGCCCACGTCGATTATATAGTAGAAAAAATTGGAATCGATCATGTCGGAATTTCAAGTGACGGCTCTCTAGACGGGGGCCTAAGATATGAAGTTGATTATTCAGATCCTTTTCTATGCAGCTCTGAGCGCTGGAAACATGTTGCCCGCGGGCTCCATAAGATGGGATATTCGCGCGAAGACCTTCAGAAGATACTGGGTCTCAATTTCAAACGGATCTATGATCAGGTCCTCGATCCGTGAGAATGCGAGCCTCTGGAGTGGAGAGTTTTAGCTTTGAATGATATCAAAGGAGTAAGGCGAATGAAATTGTCGGCTAAATATTTTGTTATCGTTTTTATTTTAATCTCGGTTGTAACTTCTAGCATCGTGTGTAGCCCTGCCGCTAATGAAACAAAAAAGATTAGCGGTACTGTCTATTTTGAGGACGGGAAAACGCTCGATTTTCTTGATCTCACTTCGCTGATTTTTATACTCAAAGACCGAGCGGAATCCATTCCACAGAATGTCTCGGAATGGCCGGTATCTTTCGACAAGACATCCCAGTCTCGATCGATACCTCTTCCTTCGGTCAAATCTATCGAAGTCTTGAGCTATGAGACAAAAGAGCGATACCGCTGTTTGTTTAATCCGGTAGTTTTAATAAAATCAGTTACTGGAGTTGAGATTAAATCGGAGTATAAAACTCTTGAGTGGATTAAGGTCAAGGCAATCGATGATTCCTCCGGTGAGATTAAAGAACGTTATGTGTATTTTGCTGATGTTGGTGTTTATCTTGTTAAGGACGTGCCCGGCAAAATAAATATACGTAAAATCGTATTGAATAACTGAGAGTTAATCATAACATGCTATATGCAATTCAATATATCAAAAATTCAAAGCTTCATAATAATGCATTATGAAGAAAGGAGGCGAGACTGAAGAAAAATAAAAAACAAGGTACGTTGGAATCTTAAAGTTGAAAACTTTAAGTGAACAAAAGGAATTAAGATTAAGGAGGAGAAAAAAATGAGAAAAAAAGTATTAAGAATTTTATTAAACACACTTCTTATTATTGGGCTTTCATCTCTTGGGATGGCTCAAAGAACGACTCAGACTGGAACTCTTTTAGGGACTAGTATTGATGATCAGGGCATGCCTCTTCCTGGAGTAACTGTTACCGCAAGCTCGCCGGCTCTTATGCTGCCTCAAGTTTCTGTCGTTACAGATGACAAAGGTTTTTTCCGGATACCCCAGCTTCACACCGGGCTATATAGGGTTGTTTTTGAATTGTCTGGGTTCAAAACTTTAATCAGGGAAGGAATCAAAATAAACATCGGAACGACCACACTCACCATAATACTTGATCCGTCTCCAATATCTGAGTCAGTACTAGTCATTGGTCAATCTCCTGCCGTGGATACTAAAAAAACTGCGATAGGGATTAACCTAGACCTTGAAAACCTACGGCATATTCCTGCTGGAAGGAGCTACACAAGTGTCATGCAAATGGCTCCTGGAGTAATATCGAGCGGCGGAAGACCAGCGACCCATGGTTCTGCAGTCAGGGATAACTCTTTCAACCTGGACGGAATCAACATTGGCGAGCCAGGCGGCGGCGTAATGGGGTCGATCCAGATTGGCTATGAAGTTGCCGAAGAATACCAGATTCAGACCGGTGGACATGCGGCAGAATATGGAACAGTCAAGGGGAGCATGATCAACCTCATCACAAAATCCGGAGGAAACAAATTTTCAGGTGAAGCAAATTTTTACATCAGAGATAAAAACCTTCAGTCCGACAACACTGCGGGAACTCCATTTGAAGGACAATATGTAGGTTTTAACTTTGAATACGACACAACATTTCAATTGGGCGGCCCATTCATCAAGGATAAGGTGTGGTTTTTTGCCAATTACAGCAGGACATATAGGGAGACAATCGTGGAAGGCTATCCTTACGATAAAGATGAACATGTTCCTGATGATTATGGGAAACACTTTCCCTTCGTTAAAATTTCTTGGCAGATCAACCCAGCTATGAAATTGGTAGGGAGTTGGAACTGGTGGATGGCCTTGAGAGGAAATCGAAGTGCCTCGAGATACAGGAATGAAGACACGACCTGGGAAGGAGATTTTAAATCACACACTTTTGGTCTTGCTTTTTCCTACATAATCTCGAAAAACATGATCTTCTCTTCCAAAGTCGCCGGTATTCTCGTCGATTTAGAATATTTTGCTAAGAACGATCAGCCCTCGTATTACGATTATACGACAAGGTACTATTCAGGAAGCATGGGTAACGACTATTTATCAAAAAGAGACCGATTTCAGGCGTACAGCGATCTCACTTATTTTGTTGATGATTTCTACGGTCGTCATGAATTCAAGACTGGAGTAGAATTCTCTTATGTCAGAAGAGATGGTGGATACAATTACAAAACGGACCCAATTCTTGGAGTCACGCATATTTACACAAGAGATAACGGATTGACACCCTATAGGGCACGTAAATACGAAAGTTATCGAAACATTAACGATACCTCTTTCGTCGGTATCTTCCTTCAGGATAGATGGAATCCCACTGGAAGACTAACTTTTAATGTGGGGATTAGATTTGACCATCAAGAAGGCATCGTTCCTAAGCAGGCAGAAGACAGGGCCTATGAGCCTGCCAGAGTTCTTGAGAGTTTTAAACCGATTCTTTGGAACACAATATCTCCCCGGATAGGTGCCAGCTATGATTTGACAGGAGATGGAAAAACGGCCCTTAGGGCAAGTTATGGAAGGTACTATTCACCAGGCATTTCGGACTACTTCTCCAGGGTCAACCCAAATGGGTATGAGCGAAGGTACTACCTCCTCAATTCTGACGGGACTCTTGGAGATCAGTATTTTTTTTCAGCTTCTGCCGCGACGGCGATAGATCCAGACGTGAGGGCACCCTATTTAGATGAAATCATTGTGGGAGTTGAGCGAGAGGTGTTCCCTGAAGTTTCTTTAGGTGTCAATTTTATTAAGAAATGGGATAAATATCTTTTGGAAGATGTGATTGCAGAAGCATTAAATATTGGTGCCATAAAAGACGGTGAGTACATTTGGCAGAATTACAATCCTTTAACGGCTGTCGATCCTTATACCGGTCAGATAGTCACTTTTTATGAGAGAGATGCAAGTTTGACAACCCAGAGTTCGATTATCACAAACCCAGAGCCGGCAAAAAGAGGCTACACAGGGATTGAAGTCCTTTTTAATAAAAGATATTCCAAAAACTGGCAGTTGATGATCTCCTATACCTACGCCAAATCCACTGGTCTAATCGGTACCGATTCGGGTGCGAGCGCTGGAGGATCTTCTTATTTCGGTAATCCAAATGTTCATATTAATGCTATTGGCCGTTTTCCTTATGAAAGAAGGCATCAGTTCAAGCTGCAGGGAACTTATCGGGCTCCATTCGGAATCCTTCTCAGTACTCGCTATGAAGCATTTTCGGGCCTCAGGTATGCAAGAAGAATCCGCAGCAATGACTTGGGATTGGACTTGTATCAGGGAGATGTATCCATTTATGCTGAAGAACTAGGATCGAGAGGACTTTCATGGATCCACCAATGGAACCTGAGATTCGAGAAGGAGTTTAAGATTAAAGATCGATTCACATTTGGTTTAATCGCAGATGTCTTTAGCGTATTCAATCTAAACACGACTACTGCTGTGGAAACAATTTCGAGCGCCCCGAATATCGAATTTGAAGAAACAACCGGAATCATGAACCCCAGAATGTTGAGGCTTGGGATTCGTGTTAGATGGTAGGTCATTGATTCAAATTAATAAAATGGGAAGACTCCTTCTGGGGTCTTCCCAATCTACGGAAACAGGTCACGGATAGCTAAGTCAATGCCTTCGGTCGGGAGGACTTTCATGAAAAAAGCTCAGATACTGCAGCTGATTGTTTTCATGCTTCCAGTTCTGCTGTTCTCTTTTAATCGAGAGGATTGTTTGGCAAGAATTCAGAAAGTGGATGAAATCATTGATAATGAGATAACTCCTTGGAAGGTTGGAGATGGTCATATCTCTGGGGCAGAGCTTCCGGATTTTGATGACTCTGATTGGAGAACAATCATTCCCGTGCCAAACAGACGTAGCCCCACGATCCGGAAAAAAGTTTTTTGGGTTCGCCAGGAATACCGAGTGCCGGAAGCTTTTGCTGGGATAAGGACTCAGGGAAGCCGGATCGATCTGGACTGCAGATTCAGGGGGCTTGGAATGGTTAAGGGGAAGTATTATGTGAACGGAGAGCTTAAAGAAACGTTTGAACTGGGATTTGGAAACCACACGTCCGAGATCCGAAAAACTTTTCCTTTGTCTCATTCAGCCAGACCGGGCACGAGATATCTGGTGGCTTTCCTTTTTGACAATTTGGGAAAACTTCCCTTGATTGATCGGGATGAATACGAGTCAGGAACATTTTTTCAGCTTCTCGAAGCAAGGGTCGATATCGAAAAAGCACAAGAGGCCTGTAATCTGCTCCATAGGTTTTTACTGGATTTGAAAATAGGAGCGCGGCTGCTATCTTTTATAGAGCCCATCCCGCGCCGCCCCCAGAAAGTCGAGAATGTGGCGGAGAGGCCTGTATCTGAGGATTACAAGCGGCTTTTGGCTTCGGACCTCTTTCAGAATTTAAGAGAGAGGTTTGAAAGGGCGGTTCTCGACTTCGATGTTGAGGCCCTCGCCAACGGAGATTTTCCGGCCGTTAAGCTTTCTCTTAAAAAGTATTATCACGCTATTCTTCCCGTTTCCGATTTTGCCAAAAAATATACTATCCACATGGGAGGAAATTCTCACATCGATCTGGCCTGGACTTGGCGCTGGCGGGAAACCGTTGAAATCGCGCGCGCCACCTTTTCCACCATCCTGGACAACATGGATGAATTCCCGGAGATCGTTTTCATCCAGAGCCAAGCCCAAATCTACAAGTGGATGGAGGAGTATTATCCTGAAGTTTTCCGACGAATCAAGAAGCAGGTGCAGGAAGGTCGGTGGGAAATCGTCGGTGGAATGTGGGCCCAGTCGGATACAAACCTCGTCGACGGGGAGTCATTCGTCCGGCAAATACTCTATGGAAAGAAATACTTCAAGGATAAATTTGGCGTGGATGTCAAGATCGGCTGGCTTCCGGATACGTTCGGATACAACTGGAATTTGCCGCAATTTTTCAGGAAGAGCGGAATCGATGCTTTCATGTGCCAGAAGCTGATTCACCGCAACGACACCACCCGCTTTCCCTACTTGCTTTTTCTGTGGGAAGGAGTTGACGGCTCGAGGGTTTTGACCTATTTCCCGCCCAACGGCTACCAAGGCTGGTTTGATCCGGAGAGGATGGTCAACGGCTTAAAAGTCTTCGAAAAAAACACCGGAAGAAAAGATATCTTTGTTCTCTACGGATTGGGAGACCATGGCGGGGGACCGAATCAGGAGATGCTCAACCGCGGCCAGAGGCTTGAGAAACAGGCCCTCTTTCCTGTTATCGAGCATAGCTCCTTCTCGGATTATATGAGAAAAATAAGAAAGGAAAACGTTAAGGATTTGCCTGTCTGGAAGGATGAGCTTTATCTTGAATTTCACCGGGGGACCTACACCACCCAGGCAGAGACAAAACAATTCAACCGGAAATCGGAAATACTTCTGTCCAACGCAGAAAAGTTATCTTCTCTGGCCTATCTTTTTGGTCAAGAATACCCTCTGCAGGAAATGAAAGCTGCCTGGGAGAAAGTGCTGATGAATCAGTTCCATGATATCCTGCCCGGTGTCAGCATAACTCCTGTCTACAGAGACGCCAAGGAGGATTACCTGAGGGTGCAGAAAATTGTCGAGGGAAAGATGTTTGATAGCATGCAATATCTTGCCCGGACAATCGACACATCCAGTGTTAAACAGGGGATTCCAGTGCTCGTTTTCAATACTCTTTCCTGGGAGAGAAAGGGTGTAGTCAGGCTTGATCTTCCAGATAATATGCAAGATGGAGCGGCTGTGTTTGACCTGTCAGGACAAGAGATCCCTTCACAAATAATCACCAGGAATGGAGGGAAGATTCTGGTATTTGTCGCAGAAGAAATACCACCAATGGGTTACAGGTTGTACAAAGTGCAAAAGGGGATCCAGGGATATTATGAGAGCGAACTTAAAGTGACTGACAGCATACTTGAGAACCATTACTTTGAAGTTCATCTGAATCCTCAAACCGGAAACATCATAAACATCTTTGATAAATTGGAAAAGAAAGAGGTTCTTACCCATTCTGCCCAAGGCAATCAGCTCCAGCTTTTCGAGGATATTCCGGATGAAAGGGACGCATGGAATATTGGCTTTACGGGCCGGACCTGGATGCTTAATAAAGCGGACAAGATCAGCCTCGGAAAGAGTGGTCCTGTGATGGTTTCCCTCCGTGTTGAAAAGAGCTATCTAGGGCTTTCAAAGAACAGGCGAGAACCGACATTTGATTTCCCTTCTTCTTTTTTTTCGCAGGAGATCATTCTTTATAGGGGAATTCCCCGCATCGACATTCATATGAATGTTGACTGGTGGGAAGATCATGTTTTACTCAAAGTCGCATTTCCCGTAGATGTGAAAAACAACAGTGCAACTTACGAAATTCCTTTTGCTTATGTGCAACGACCGACTGCGCGAAATACTGACAGGGAGAAAGCCCGTTATGAGGTTTCGGCGATCCGCTGGGCCGATCTGTCCGATGGAAAATACGGAGTCAGCCTCCTGAATGAATCGAAATACGGATATGATATCAAGGATAATGTGATGAGGCTAACCCTTCTCCGTTCTCCTCTCAGTCCGGACCGTATGGCTGACAGAGGTAAGCATTCCTTCGCCTATGCGGTATATCCCCATGTGGGAGATTGGAAGGAGGCCGATACGGTCAGGAGGGGTTATGAATTTAACGTTCCTTTGAAGGCTTTTGTAGTGAACTCACATACCGGAGAGCTGCCTCCTGCTTATTCTTTTTTCTCGGCTTTTCCTGATAATATAATCCTGGCTACTGTGAAGAAGGCCGAGGAGAGGCAAGGCCTGATCTTCAGACTTTATGAATCAGAAGGATCGCAAGCAAAGGCCATACTCAGATTTTTTAAAATGCCGAAGAAAGCATATGAACTGGATCTTATGGAAAATAGACTGCATCCCCTCTCTTTTGACGAGAAAGGAATTTCCCTGAACTTTAATAAGTCGGAGATAAAAACGATCGAGCTGGTTTATTAAGATCTGCTTGCAGATAAATCTTCATTAAGAAAACCCGAAAGAGGAGTCTCATTAATCTTTGATTACTATTCCCTCTGCTTTTTTTGCTTCTCAAGCCATGCAAAGGCGGCATCATAGTCAATTTCGTGGCCGCCATCGAAGACAGTCACTCTGACCGGCCCAGCAGTCCTTCGAAAAAGAATTTCTTTGTGATTTAGGAGAAAAAAAAGATGAATAAAAAAGATAAATCCTTTTTCTTGAGCATTAATGTATTGACTTTTTTATTCATGATCTTGTATGGCCTCTTTTGCACAGGTTGTGCTGAAAAGTCCTCCAACGGAACTTTATCATCCGGCATTATTGTTACCGATAGCATCGAAGAACTCTTCAAGAATTCATTAATAATCGATGGCAATCTCAATTACACCGTCAAGCAAGATCCTGAATGCCGAAAGGATTGTGATCTCAAAAGGATTGATTTGGGGCTC
>SDBT01014118.1_pt1 | contig 12750 bp, 6 predicted proteins | sample 2277101 | NCBI WGS metagenome assembly SDBT01 (sample SAMN10404973, study PRJNA504765) | marine sediment metagenome | isolation source: marine sediment core GS10_PC15, 103 cmbsf | place: Arctic Ocean: Southern Knipovich Ridge | collected 2010 | reverse complement strand
AGGAAGATTTCAAAACCAAAAGAAGTAATGTAACTTCAGGAAGTAGTTAAATGTAAAGATCTTCCATATAAGAGCAAAGAGTGGCAAATAAACAATACAAGCATGAAAGATTACACGCATTGGTAAGCTCAATGTTAACTACCTTTAAGTCGCGTTCAAATATATACTGCATTAAGCTACCTCGATCTGGAAGCGTGGACTTCTGAAGCAGTTTAATGACGTCGCAGACATCGCCGACGATTTTCACGCCGATTCAATCGATGACGGCACGCTGTGGCGGAACCGCGGCGCGGACGTCACCCCAAAGTACCGCGTCGATTGGGAATTACTGACGAGTCTCCAGAAGTTGGATCGGTGGTTGCAGTCTGAAGGCCGCCTGAATCCCGCGTTCTCGCACGCCCTGATTGGGAAGTACGTCTACCTTCACTACCTGAGGGATCGCAAGATCCTGTCCCCCGACAAACTCGATCGGTGGCGAATCCGCAAAGCTGACGTCTTTGGGCGTGACGCGACTCTTGACGGTCTTCGGGCTGTCGTCGAGAAGCTCGATGAGTGGCTCAACGGACACGTGTTCCCGTTGGATCTCGACGCACGCAACGCGCCGAAGGCCAACCATGTCAGACGCGTTGCCGCGACGTTCTCGGGCGACGAGCTTGTCGGCGTACAACAGTGGCAGCTCTGGCTCGATTTCAAGCGTTATGATTTCTCGTACATCCCCATCGAAACGCTGTCCGTTGTCTATGAGCAGTTTCTGCACGCGCCACAGAAAGATGGCAAGCCGACGAAAGGCAGAAAAGTCGGCGCCTACTACACACCGATTCCGGTCGTTAACCTCATGCTCAGCGAGATGGAGGATCGTCGGCCGCTGCAACACGGCATGCGGGTACTCGATCCCTCGTGCGGCTCCGGCGCCTTTCTTGTGCAAAGTTACCGACGATTGATCGAAAAGGAGTTTCCAGCCGGCGGGAAGACCAGGCCGCATCCCATTGCTCTGCGGGAGTTGCTCAAGGGACACATCTTCGGGATCGATCGCGACCCGGAAGCCTGCAACATCGCTGAGCTAAGTCTGATACTCACGCTGCTCGACTACGTGCATCCTCCTGACCTGGAGAACGACCGTCGTGTCAAGCTGCCGGCTCTACGCGATGAGAATATCTTCTGCGGCGACTTCTTCGACAAGGATGCCGGCTGGAAAAACAAGCTGGCTAGTACGAGGTTCGACTGGATCGTCGGCAATCCTCCCTGGGTGAAGCTGAATCCAAAGAAACTGGATGCGCGCGATATTCCGGCATGGGAGTGGATGACGCGGAACCGAAAGAGTCGCCCGGTTGGTGGAAACCAGGTTGCCCGAGCATTCGCATGGGAGGTGGCGGAACACGTCGCGCCCGGGGGAGAAGTCGCGCTGTTCCTGCCCGCGATGACGTTGTTTGAGGATCCGTCTAGGAAGTTCCGCGCCGCGTTTTTCGAGCGCACGCGGGTACACGCGGTCGCCAATTTCTCCAATCTGGCCGAGGTGATTTCGGACGGGCGCTTTCGTGTCCCGGCAGCGGCCTTTTTCTATCGCCCTCGGAATTCCGTCGATACGGAGGACTCCGCGGACGAAACCGTTGCGATATACTCGCCGCTGGTTGCCAATCAGGAACCAACTCGACCCGTGACGGAGGGCACGCGAAGAGAGTGTTGGAGCCTCGTGATCAACGCCAGCGAGGTTCGCGTTCTCTCGTCGCGCGAAGTCGCCGGTGGAAGCGGATTGCCGTGGAAACTGGCGGCTTGGGGCTCGCATTTCGATCTACGCTTGCTTCAGAAGCTAGAGCGACAGTTTCCGTCTTTCGCAGAGCTTGAACACCAGGGCGCACTGATCGCGTCACAGGGACTCGAACTGCGCCGTGCGAAGCGCAGCAAAGAAGACGAAGAGGTCGAATATGTAGAAGAAGTAATCGGAAAGAACATACTCAAGACGAACGTGCTCAAGCGCCTTCGCAATGTGTTTGAGTTTCCAGCAGATGCTGTCGAACGCGTGGATCCTGAGCTGTGTTACGCACGGAAGGGACGATCGGAGTTGCCTCTTCAGGTCTGTCGTCCGCCACACGTGATCGTCAGCGCCGCGCGCAGTTTTGCCGCCTACACGGCAGAATATCTTCTTGTTCCCGCTTTCCAGATCGGAATCAGTAGCCCCGCCAACGACTCAGTCTTCCTGAAGGCACTATCGATCTACCTGAGTTCGGACTTTGCGTTCTATCATCAGTTCCTCACAGCAACGCAGTTCGGCGTTCAGCGTGGTCGGGCGACGCTACATACCTTGAGGGGGATTCCCGTACCGTTGACCAAGCTGTCACGGCGTGAGTTGAAAGACTGGACGAGATTGCATTCGCGCCTTGTCCGGACGACTCCGCGCACGCTGTCTGATCGACCTGATCCTCAAATGGAGCTGCCGCTGTCGGATTCCGGGGACGATCAGCTCGAAAAGCTGTTGGATAAACTGAACGCGCTCGTCAGTGACTCACTGGGACTTGACAGTCGCGAGCGAGCGCTCGTGCATGATCTGGTACATGTCCGATTCACTCTGAACGATGGCAAGCTCGGCCGGGCCGCCGTTGCTCCGCCGACCAAACCGCAAATGCGCGTGTACGCCCGTCGCCTGAAGACCGAACTCGACTGCTTCATCGGTGATCAACTGCCGAAGAGACACGATGTCGCCGTTGTCTTCGATGACCTGAGCGGGATGATCCGCGTCGACCTGGTCAAGGCCAACGGCCGATCGCGCAAGGTACTCGTCGAGCGAGCCGACCACCCCACGGCCGCGGAGTTAGAGAGAACTCGGCGCCGCCTCCGGGAAGAACGGAGTCAGTGGATCTACTTCGACCGCAACCTGCGCGTGTACGAGGGAACACGAACGTACATTCTCAAGCCAATGCAGCGTTTTCACTGGACCGAGAGTCAGGCGATGATAGACGCTGGCGAGATCCTCGCCGAAACGATTTCCGGGTCGGGGGACTAAGCGTGATCGAATCCAGTTCGCGGTGGCCGAAACAGCGATCCGCGAATTCCGCAGAGTTCCGAGCCGTTTTCGTCAGGCGAGTGCATGAGTTATTGGCTCTCGGATACAGCCGTCTGGATTCCAGGGCATTCCACAGTACCGACGAGGAAGCGATCACCGGGGAGCTTGTGAGAGCTATCCGGGACGCCTGCGACGATCCGGCGTCGCCGAAATGGGTGGATCACTTCGCCGTGCATGACGATCCCCGCGTGGACGACGGCGTGCGGAAGGGCAAGCATCGCCTGAAGGTCGATATTGGTTTCGAATCGAGCGAGCGCCGACCTCGCTTGCGGTTTCCGTTCGAAGCCAAGCGCTTGGGGCCGAAGCATCCGGTTTCAGTCTACTTGGGTGCGAGCGGTCTGGGCTGTTTCCTGAGAGGTGATTACGCACGAGACGAGCAGGAAGCGGGGATGTTGGGGTACGTGCAGTCCGGCGACGCGGACGATTGGGCGACCAAGATCGAATCTGAGTTGACCGACAAGCCCGACGCGTACGGCGTGCGCAACGATGACGTGTTCTCTCACGAGGTGATCGACCCAGCGCTGACAAATACCTATCGTTCCCGGCATGACCGGCCAACCGTGGGCGAGCCCATCTCAGTGTATCACACACTCCTGCTAATGAATTGACGCCGGACCGCCGACGGATACTCCGGCCGGGTCGCAGAGCACGCGAGTAGCGCAGCATTCGACGACCAATTGCAGGCGGGCAACGCTACAATTCGAAGCATGAACGAGAATCCAAGCCCCATCCGCCCCACCATCGGCAAAAACGTCTACATCGCTCCGACCGCCTACGTCGGTGGTGAGGTCACGATCGGCGACGAGTGTACGATCATGCACCACGTTACGATCCGCGGCGATGTGTCGGCGATTACGATCGGACGCCGCGTCAACGTCCAGGACGGGACGGTCATTCACACGTTGACCGGCGTGCCGCTCGATATTGGCGACGAGGTTGTGATCGGGCATCGGGCGGTCGTGCACTGCCGACGCGTGGGGAACCGGGTGCTGATCGGGATCGGGGCGGTGGTGCTGGACAACTGCGAGATCGGCGAGGGGGCGCTGATCGCCGCCGGCGCGGTGCTCGCGCCGGGGACGATCGTGCCGGCGGGCAAGCTGGTGGCGGGGGTTCCGGGGAAGGTACTCCGCGACGTGACCAAGGAGCAGCAGGGTTACGTGGACTACGCGCTGGAAAACTACGCGCGCCTCAACCGCGACCACACCGCTGGCCGCTATCCGAATTGGAACGAGTGATCGGCGCGTCGGCGGTTCAGCGCGGGGACAGCCGGCGCCAGGCCGGATTGTCCACCGCGGAGAACGTGGAGAGGGAACATCGAGTTATGGCCGGGGCTTTGACGTAGCCGGTCGGCTGGCAGGCCTGGTTGCGGCGGGTTCCTGCTCTTCATCGTCGTCGGAAGAACCCGCGTAGCCGAGCGCCTCCATCTCACGCCGCAGCTTCGGGTCAAGCTCGAGCGGCTCTGCATCGTCGGAGCCGAAGCTCGCGCCGCGCTCTTTCAACTGGGCGATCAGCTTTAGCGTTTGCCGGCGCATCTGTTCGGTCTGGGCGGCGAACTCCTCGGCGACATTGCGCAGCTCGTGCGGGTCCAGATGACGGTCGAACAGCAACTCGGGCTGGTCGGGCGTGTAGTGATATCTCCATTGCGCGTCGGTCAGGGCATACAAAGGGCCGCCATGCTCGCCGCAGTCGCGGCCGGAGCGCTGCGAGAGCACGGGGCGCTCAGTGAAATTCGGTGCGAGCACATCCACGCCGGTCGCTTGTTTCAAGAACGGCTCGGACCAGTTCGGCCCGAGCTGCCCCAGCACGGTCGGCAGCACGTCTATCAAAGAAGACAGTCGTGAAAAGCGCGTCGGCAACTCACCACTCGACGGCGGGAACCGCATCAGCAGTGGAACCTGTATCTGCTCGTACCACGTGCGCCCATGTGACGGCCATTCGTGCTGATTGAGCCCCTCCCCGTGATCGGACGCCACCACGATCACGCTGTTGTCCCACAGTCCGCGCTGCCGCAGGACGTCGAGCAGCCGGCCGACGTGCTCGTCGCAATACCGGATCTCTCCGTCGTAGCGGTTCCAGGCCGACCGCGTAACGGTTTCGATCTGGCGTCGACAGAGCGACGGGGGTACCACCTCAGGAATCTCACGCTCAGCGAGCCAGGCTTCCAGCGCCGGGTCGGTCTGAAACATGGAGCGGTACGGCTCCGGGGCCATATATGGGATGTGTGGATCGAAGTAGTGCACGAACAGGAAGAACCGCTGCTGGCCGCGCTGACCAAGCCAGGCCAGTGCCGCGTCCGTGACCGACTCCGCCGGCCGCCTTACGCCCGAGGGCTGGTCGTACGAGTCGAAGCCGGCATCCAATCCCGATGTTCGCTTCATGGGTGCCGCGCTCACGACGGCGGCGGTCTCATAGCCGTTGGCCCGAGCTAGCTCCGCAAAGGTTTTGATCCCGGGCTTGCCTCCGAAGGCCACGCCGCCATGCCGGATGTTGGCACGAATCCCGTGTTCCAGCGGGTACAGCCCGGTGAATAGCGACGTATGCGAAGGGAGCGTCACCGCGATCGGAGCCAGGGCCTGCTCGAATAAGACCGCCTGCTCGGCAAAGGCGTCAATGTTGGGTGAGGTGTCGCGGAAGTAGCCGTAGCAACCCAAGTGGTCGGCCCGGAGCGTATCGATCACAATCAGTACGATGTTGGCGGGCGCCGGCTGGGCGACCGGCGGCGACTGGCGCTCACACCCGCCGATGCCGGCCAGCACGAGCGCCAGCACCGCACCGGTCAGTGCGGCGATCCGGTCGTGACACCCGCGGGTTCGATGCTTCGCTCTAGACATCAACTCCCTCGCAGTCCGCACGGACGAGATCACAGTAGTCTTGATCGGCTGGTGTTCGTCGCGGGCGGATCTATTTTCGTGCACTTCACATGCAAAAGTCGAGTTCGTATACCAACTCGGGAACGGTATCGACGACGGCGATGTTCTCGGGAAAATCGTTGAGTGGGACGGCGCGGGGGGAATGAACCCCAGGGTCCGCAAAGCCGGCCGGGCGGTAGTAGTCGTTGCCCGGCGGGCGTTGGAAGAAGCCAGGCACCCGGGCGCCGCGCAGCGTACGGACACCGTCCACGTACTGGGGCCGCTTCGCAACGGTCACGCAAGAGGGTGAATCCACGGGATACTGGCGTCCACCCCAGCATTCGCGCCAGTCGCGATTGGCCTGCTCTATGGGAGCCTTGTCGTTCCTGAATGAATGACCGGTTCGAATCCACCGCATGGTGACGCGCTCGGGCGTCACGTGGAACTGCGTGTACCCCAGGACATTGCGAAGCTCCCTGATCCCCGGGACGCCCGGCCCCTGGCCCAGGATGCTCCCGTACGAGTCCAGCATTCCCGCGCCGGACCACCAGCGACTCAGATGGGTCGGCCGCCCGCAGCAGATGTAGTTGATTCCGTCTTTCACGCCGTGACAGAAAGCGTGATCGTGCCCGTAGAGAAAGAACTGCACGCCGTGCCGACGCATCAGCTTGTGGATGAACGCCTGCTCGACGTCGGGGCGATCGGCCTCGACGGCGCTGCCGCGGCCGTATACCGCCGCCGCCGCGCCTTCGACCACGGGGCGGCCGCGGCGATCGATCAGCCCACCCCCGACCTGGTGGTGGGCGAGCACGAACTTCCAGGTGGCATTGGATCTGGCCAGCAGGTCTTGAAGCCACTGCAACTGTGTCGCCCCCAGCGTCCACTGCGAGAGATAGTTCGGTTTTGTGATCGAGCCGACCAGGGTGTAGCGGAACGGGTCGAGCACGACGAAGAGTGCATCGCCCCAGGTCCAGGCGTAGAAATTCTGCTGGTGGCTGCGTGTGGCTCGTTCGTTCCAGGGCCCCTCCTCGCCCAGCCACTCGGCCAGAGTATCGTATCCCGGCGCGCCCTCACCGCCTTCGGGATACGTGTCGCCACGCGGGTTGGGAATACACAACAGCCGCGCCTCGGCGGACCACATCTGGTGGTACTGCGTGGCCGACTGGCGATTCCAGGGCTCGGGCGGCTCAGGATCATCTGTTCCGTGCTGGTGATAGCCGGCTTCCTTCTCGTGATTGCCGAGCACGAGGTAGACCGGCATCGCGCGCGTGATCGGCGCCATCACGTCGCGATACTGAAGGTAACGCTCGACGGCGTCCGCGGCGGACCGGGTTCCAACCGGCTGCGGGGAGTCCCCCAGATCGATCATGAAGTCGAAGGGTCCGTCCTTCACAATCTGCTGGAGACACTGCTCGCCGGTCCACCAGCGCGGACCGACCGGCGGCACGTTTCTGGCATCGCCCCAGTGCGGATCCGCCACCACGCAGAAACTGAACGACCGGCCCGCCGTCTTCCGCGATCGAAAGCGGCTGACTTCATTCGCCGTAAACCACTCGGCAGAAGATGAGGCCCGGGCGAACTCAACGCGGCAGACGTAGTCCCGGTTCGGCTCGAGGTTCGCGAGGGGCAATTCTACGCGCGACAGCGGCGCGGTCGCTGCCATGGCCGGAGACACATGCGGCGAACTTGGCAGGGCGGCGATCTCGGTGGCCGCGGTAACATGTGCAAATACGCGCTCGGCCAAGTTCTCGGACGGTACCAGGTTCAGCAACGCGCTGGCGACGGTGACGCGACCGATCATCCCGGCGGTGTTAAAGTAGCCCAGATTGGGGGAAAGATCTTCAAGTGCTCGCACCGCAAGGGCTTGCGCCGGTTGCAGTTTTCCACGACTGCATCCGAACACGTTCGCCAAAACGGCTCCCGACGCCGTGGAAGCCAGCGCGGCCAGGAATTCGCGTCGGCTGGGCATGCACCACTCTCTCCGCATGGTGGAGCGGAACGCAAGACAAATGCCGCTCACGTACACAAGCCAACTCGACTTGACTCGGGCGGCCACTCAACGTGATTTTAGAGCAGTTTCGCTTCAAGTGTAGCGTCCGGGCGCCGTCCCGGACGAGTAATTCGCTCGGCTTCACAGTCCGAGACAGAACTCGACCGCCGCGGGCTTCCTTGAATCGGTCTATCAAGTGATCTGCTGGGCGCCACGTCGGGAGTTCATCGTCATGCCACTCAGGTCAGCGGCGGCGCTGGAATCGCCATTTGAGCCCCCCACCGGCCGGTTTTATGATCCTGTCGAAGTTGAAATCGGGCCGATATTCTGAGGTAGTGTGCGGAGCGAGACGCTGTTCATTCGGTACAGGCCGAACACGGCAAGTGAGGCACCGGCGCGCGGGGTCCCACGATAGCGTTGGATCGTGGTACTAACCACTGTTGTCAAAACGAGTTAAGCTATCTCAGGCGACGCCCGCGTAGAGCGTAACCGGTTTCGGTGATCGCCAGCATGCCTTGCCAAAACCAGGCCACGCGGGTAGCAATATGCGGCCACGCCTGGGAGCAGGCGTGATTTCGGCGTCATCGGTCGCGCCGCTTGGTGTGGCTGGTGGTTGATATGATTCCTGCGAGGAAGAGAGAGATGAACTAATGCGGGTCTGGCCCGGAAACCCCTACCCCCTCGGCGCCACCTGGGACGGCGAGGGCGCCAACTTCGCCGTGTTCTCGGAGAACGCCACGGCGGTCGAGCTATGTCTGTTCGATCAGCCGCTGCGCGAGAAGGAGACGTACGTTATTCAGGTCCGTGAGCGCACCCACGGCATCTGGCACGTTTATCTGCCCGAAGTGCGGCCGGGGCAGCTTTACGGCTACCGCGTGCACGGCCCCTACGACCCGGAGAAGGGCCAGCGCTTCAATCCCGCCAAGCTGCTGATCGACCCCTATGCCAAGGCAATCAGCGGCCCGGTCGAGTGGAACGACGCCCTGTTTGGATACACGATCGGCGACGAGCGCGGAGACCTCGCCTGGGACGCGCGCGACAGCGCGCCGTTCGTCCCGAAGTCAGTGGTGGTCGACTCCTCGTTCGCCTGGGGTGACGATCGGCATCCACGAACGCCCTGGGTCCAAACGGTGATCTACGAATGCCACGTCCGGGGCCTGACCATTCAGCATCCCGACGTGCCGGCTGAGCTGCGCGGCACCTATCTCGGGATGGCGTCCGACCCGATTATCGATCATCTGGTTGAGCTAGGTGTGACCGCCGTCGAGCTGATGCCGGTCCATCAGTTCATCGTCGAGCGCCATTTGGTGGACAAGGGGCTCACTAATTACTGGGGTTACCATTCGATCGGGTTTTTCGCTCCTGATGTGCGCTATGCGACGCCGGGGCGCCATGACCCGGTCTCCGAATTCAAGACCATGGTAAAGCGGTTTCACCGGGCCGGCATCGAGGTGATTCTGGACGTGGTTTACAACCACACCGGCGAGGGCAGCCATCTGGGCCCCACGCTCTCGCTCCGCGGATTCGACAATTCCGCGTACTACCGCCTGAATCCGGAGAACCAACGCTACTACACCGATTTCACCGGCTGCGGAAACAGCCTGAACATGCTCCACCGCCGGACCATTCAGTTGATCATGGATAGCCTGCGCTATTGGGTGCAGGAGATGCACGTGGATGGGTTCCGTTTTGACCTGGCCCCGGTGCTGGCGCGCGAGCTGCACGAGGTTGATCGCCTGGGCCGCTTCTTCGCCATCATGCAGCAGGATCCTATGATGGCGGAGACCAAGCTGATCGCCGAGCCCTGGGACCTCGGCGAGGGCGGCTACCAGATCGGCAACTTCCCGCGCGGCTGGACCGAGTGGAATGGGAAGTATCGCGACGCCGTCCGACGCTTCTGGCGCGGCGACGATGGGCTGGTACCCGAGTTGGCCTGCCGCTTGTCGGGGAGCAGCGACGTTTTCGGCGAGTTTCGACGCCATGCCACCGGGAGTATCAACTTCATTACCTGTCACGACGGCTTCACCCTCCACGACCTGGTCAGCTACCAGCACAAACACAACCAGGACAACGGAGAGGACAGCCGCGACGGTCACAACGAGAACCTGAGCTCCAACTGGGGTGTTGAGGGGCCGAGCGACGATCCCGAGATCGTCGAGATCCGTGCACGCATCCAGCGCAACTTCCTCGCCACGCTGGCGTTCTCACAGGGCGTGCCCATGATCACCGCTGGCGACGAGATCGGCCGCACCCAACGGGGCAACAACAACGCCTACTGCCAGGACAACGAGATCAGTTGGGTGGACTGGAAGCTCGACCAGCGGCAGCGCGATCTGCTCGACTTCGCCCGCCGCGTCTTCCGCATCCGCAGCCGGAATCCGGTCCTGCGGCGCCGGGCCTTCTTCCGGGGCGTCCCGGTCGCGGGTGAATCAGAAAAGGACCTGGCCTGGCTGCGTCCCGAAGGCGGCGAGATGACCGAGCCCGAGTGGCACGACCCCTCGCGCCACGTGCTCGGCATGTTGATCCACGGGCAGGCGACCGACGAAGTCGACGAGCGTGGGCGGCTGATCAGCGGCAACACCCTCCTGCTGGTCGTCAACAGCGGCCCGAACGCTTGTGAGTTCACCCTGCCGGACCAGGAAGCTCCGGGACTTTGGCGTGAGCAGGCGAATAGCGCGCGTCTCGGCAAACGACGCTACCTCGAACCCGGCAAGTTGCACGTGGCACCCTACTCCCTGGTGCTGCTAAGCTACCAGGAAGCCTGACGAAATGGACGATAGCGTGGTCGCCACCAGGAAGAAGCCAACCCGGAGAAGCTCCACCAAGGCCGAGCTCGAGCGGCTCGCCGCCGGCGAGCATAACGAGCCCCACCGCTTACTGGGCGCGCACCCACGCAAGTTGGGCGGTAAGGCGGGCGTGCTGATCCGGGCGCTGCATCCCGACGCCACCGCCGTCGACCTCCTGCGCCCCGGCGTCGAGCCAGCCCCGATGAAGCCGGCGGGCCCGGAAGGAGTCTTCGCCAGATTCGTCCCCGGCGCGGCTCCGCCGATCCCGTATCAACTGCGCTACCACTTCGAGGACGGCCATACCTGGGAGCAGGAAGACCCTTACCGTTTCATGCCCACGCTCGGCGACGTGGACCTGCACCTATTCAATGAGGGCAACCACTGGCGCCTCTGGGAGTGCATGGGCGCACACACGCGAACGATCGACGGCGTCTCCGGCGTCTCCTTTGCCGTCTGGGCCCCCAGCGCGATCCGCGTCAGCGTGGTCGGCGCTTTCTGTAACTGGAACGGCCGGCGCTATCCCATGCGACAGATGGGCAGCTCCGGCGTGTTCGAGATCTTCATCCCGGGCTTGGTCTCCGGCGAATTCTACAAGTACGAGATCAAGACGCCCGGCGGCGACATTCGCCTCAAGACCGATCCGTATGCCTTCTCCATGGAAATACCGCCCGGTACCGCCTCGCGCGTTTTTGACTCCCAGTACAAATGGGGCGACCAGCAGTGGATGGAGGCGCGCCCCGCGCGTGACTACGCGCGTGAGCCAGTGGCGATTTACGAGCTGCACCTCGGCTCCTGGGCCTGGAGCGAAGACGGCCGGCCGCTGAGCTACCGCGAACTAGCCCCGCGCCTGGTCGAGCACGCCCGGCGCTTCGGCTTCAACTACATCGAGCCGTTGCCACTGGCCGAGTATCCCTTCGGCGGCTCGTGGGGCTATCAGGTCTCCGGATACTACGCCCCGACCGCGCGCTACGGCGATCCGGACGACTTCCGTTACTTCGTCGACTACTGCCACGAGCACGGCATCGGCGTGATCATCGACTGGGTACCGGCTCATTTCCCCAAGGACGATTTCGCCCTGCGCCGCTTCGACGGCACCGCCTTGTACGAGCACGAGGATCCACGCCTCGGCGAACACCCCGACTGGGGCACGCTGGTCTTCAACTTCGGCCGCCACGAGGTCCGCAATTTTCTGATCGCCAACGCACTCTACTGGCTCAACGAACTGCACGTCGACGGGCTGCGGGTCGACGCGGTCGCCTCGATGCTCTACCTCGATTACAGCCGCAACGACGGCGAGTGGATTCCGAACAAGTACGGCGGGCGCGAGAACCTGGAGGCGATCCACTTCATCCAGGGGCTCAACGAGACGATCCGGATTCACGCGGGCGGCAGCATCATGGTTGCCGAGGAATCGACCGCCTGGGGCGGGGTAACGCGCCCGGTCGAGGAAGGCGGGTTGGGGTTCACGTTCAAGTGGAACATGGGCTGGATGCACGACACCCTGCTGTACTTCTCAAAGGAGTCGGTCCACCGCAAGTATCACCACAACGACCTTACCTTCGCGATGATCTACGAGCACACCGAACGCTTCATCATGCCGCTCTCGCACGACGAGGTCGTCCACGGCAAGGGCGCGCTGCTTTCAAAAATGCCCGGCGATCTGTGGCAGCAGTTCGCCAACCTGCGCACGCTGCTGGCGTATCAGTACACCCGGCCCGGCAAGATCCTGCTGTTTATGGGTACCGAGCTGGCCCCCTGGTACGAGTGGAACTACGAGTCGCCGCTCGACTGGAACCTCTCCGAAAACCCGGAGCGCGCCGCCCTGCAACGTTTCATGGAGGACCTCGGCCGGCTCTACCACGAGACCCCCTGCCTGTGGCGCTCCGATGCCGACCCACACGGCTGCTCCTGGATCGACTGCCACGACAGCGATAACTCGGTGCTGTCCTACCTGCGACGTGACGGCGACGAGCACGCGGTGATTGTGCTGAACCTCACGCCCGTCCCGCGCGACGCCTACCGTGTCGGCGTGCCGCTCGCGGGCCGCTATATCGAACGACTCAACAG
>SDBT01014117.1_pt1 | contig 12751 bp, 16 predicted proteins | sample 2277101 | NCBI WGS metagenome assembly SDBT01 (sample SAMN10404973, study PRJNA504765) | marine sediment metagenome | isolation source: marine sediment core GS10_PC15, 103 cmbsf | place: Arctic Ocean: Southern Knipovich Ridge | collected 2010 | reverse complement strand
CATTCCTGCTGGTCAGAATTCTTTTGGTCTTCATTTTAGACCTTACTTTTCTACTAACGCAACAAATACTTTCAGTAATATTCGATTTTACCAATCAACTACTTTCACAAACACAAACTATGCCGCTGTTGGCACAAGTGCTGCTGGTTATACACAATCAACTGCATCTGCTACCGCAGCTACCGCTGGTGGTGCTAGTGATACTGGTGTTCCAACTGGTTCGGCTACTAATGCCGCTATCGCCTTGGGTACTCTTACTCTAGGAAGCGCAACAGGATACGGACCTACTTTTATGAGAGTCCAATTAACATCAGGTGCTTCGGCTCCTGCTGGTGATACTCCTTATGGTGGATTCACTTGGGTTTATGATGAATCGTAGCTTGACAATATACTAGAGTCATTATATACTCTAGTCATATGTTTAAAAGCGATCGAGATTTCTATATCTGGTTATCAGGATTAATTGATGGAGATGGTTGTTTTACCGTTAGCTTGAAAAAGCAACATAACAGTAAGACTCCATCTTTAACGGTATGGGCGCAAGTCTGTATAACATCAAGGGCTGATCGTCGTTGGTATCTAGATGAGATAGCTAAGAGAGTCGGGTTTGGTAAAGTTTACGAGAAACAACAGAAAGATTACTACCCAGTAGTTACCTATCAAACAACGAATTATAAAGACTCTCTAGAGCTTGCAAAGAGATTATATCCATATTTACAGGTTAAGAAAAAGAAGGCTGAATTGTTTATTAAGGCGATTGATTATTGGAACTCTACTAAAGGAATTATCAAGGGAAATATTAGGAGAGGCGATAGACTCAGAACAGCATCTGATGTTTTAAAGATGGTTAAGATTTCTCTAGAGATTAACGCTGATAGACAGACTCGTAGATATAAAAATAAACTTACTTATAAACAGTGGGTGCCTTTAATTAAAGAGTGGTATCCTGTATAATAGAAAAGAAGAACTAAACGATTATCAAACATTAGGAGAGGAGCAAAATGACAAATGAACAGTTTGCCATTATATTTTTAGCAATTATTGTAGGAGTCCTGAGTGTGTCGATGATGACACTTATCTGGATAATTAGATGAAGCGTAATTTTATGTGGCATTACTCGGTGCTTTGGTTAACCTATGGAGCGTTAGCTAATTTCTATGATTTTCTAGTAGTAGATGTAGAATCATTCTGGGCTGTATGTATTGCAGTTCCTACTATTATTTGGCTCTTTAAAGAATCTAAGTAACACAATTATTTTTTATTCTACCCTCGATTTCTAATTCTAATCTTTCGTAGAAGTGGTTTAACCATCCTCGTTGCCAGTAAGATTTAAAATAGTAGTTGAAGTTTGAAGTTATATCTCCAAAGCCTATATGCTTAACCTTACCTGAGATTAATTCATAGACATCATATTTTCCACTTTTCATTACATCCCATGAGAACTTTGAGTCTTCGTTAATAGCACTATCCCACTTATCTTCTTTCCACTTGATACCACTGTCCCAGATTTCTCTTTTGATGACACATGTGCCACCGACGTTCCCCAATTTATTCATAGCAGTAGATAGCGTAGTTTTTCCCTTTGTTTTTAGATTTACATATTGACTGTGAAATTCAGGCTTTACTTGATATAGTTCGTTTGTTAAACCTAATTGACCCATGCGAGGGAAGTCCTTAAAGGCTTGCAGTGCTTCTTTATCCCAACCTTTTGAGTACACCATGTCATTATCTGATCTGTGCAGATATCGGCACTTCTTAGATGCTTTTTCCCAACCCTGATTAGTTGCTTTACCAGGGTATTCGTTTTTAGTATTAAAAACCACTTGACTAACACGCTTTTTGTTTTTATGAAGAACATCTAATAAGTATTTTTGTGTTCCATCTGTGGAGTTATTATCCACGATAATAAGTTCATGTGGAATAGCAGTGTTCTTAAGGTACGACTTTATCGTACGCTTAGTATATTCAAGACGATTGAAACAAACTATTGTTGTTGAGATCATGCCATTAAATCCTTAAGAGCTATTGGTCCGATCGGAGTATTAATATAGTTAGATGTTGTCTTTTTTTCACTGCTTTCATATAGAAATTTTTTAGCCTTTTCTTTTTTTGTTAGAATAGGTTTTTTTATAGTAATAGACTTCATCAGTTTATCCATCTCTGGATCGGTGGTGGTGGTTCCTGATGTTGGTAGTGCTTGGATTATGCCACTCATAGCTTCTTTATAAACGATAACTTCTTTTCTGTTGGGCTAAAAAAGTATTTCCATAGTTCTCCGCTTCTGTGAACATATTGGTCTGTAAGTGTGCTTTTGTAAATTTTCTTTCCTTCTATAAGAGGAAGAAGGCTCACGCCATCCATATGGTTTTGTTTAACTCCAGCAAAGTCTAATAGAGTTGGTGCAACATCTATGTCTCTTGTGAACTGACTTACACGCCTACGCTCATGTCCAGGCCAGTGAATCAGTAAGGGTACTCTGGCTATCTCATCCACCATATGTGATCCAGCATGAGTGTGGTCGTTATAATATTCATGGAATATCTCTCCATGGTCTGATGTTAAAACCACTAAAGCATCTGACTTGGGAACCCAATCTAAAATACTCCATAGAGTAGCCGCTCTAGCCCAATAATCTGTTTCCCACTTCTCCATCTCTGCAAGAGTTTCTGCATAGTAAACTCTGACGTTTTTAGCGACAGTATTTCCAAACGACACAGTCTTCATTTCTTTATAAGTTTTTTTAGAACCTTCCTCTAGATAGTTGTGTATGTATCCATCGTGATAGAAGCGAAACTCTTTCTTCTTATGGGTGAATATTGGTTCGTATAAATTTCTTCCATTTCCTTTATGCTCTGAATCCCATATATCCCACTCTTTAGGATTACCAAATCCAAACACAGGACCAACAAACACTCCTTCGTTTTTAGAGTATGTAATCCAACCATCATCTTTAAGAAACTTACCTATAGTTGGAACCTTTAACCCACCCTTTAACACTTCAGCTATTTCTTCAGAAAACATCTTTTTGTAATAGTTCAACCCTGTGTCTAGTTGTCCAGTAAGGATTCTAGCCATGACTGGAAGTGTCCAGTTATTTGAGGTATGGTGTTGTGTAAAAATTATGTTAAAATAAGGCCAGAGTATACGAGCAGCATCATGACGTAAATCGTCTACGACTATAAATACAATTTTATTAGGTATCTTCATATATGACTAAACCAGGCCAAGCAAAAAAAATAATCAAAGAGGCTTTTTCAAAATATAAAAAACCATTAATAGCTTGTTCCTTTGGTAAGGATAGTACGGCTATATTATATCTTATTAAAGAAGTGTTTGGCAAAGTTCCTTGTCCCGTATTAGCTAACGATACTGGTTTCTGGTTTCCTGAGATTAGAGAATTTATGCACAAGCTAAGGAGAGATTTAGATTTAGAGATTATTTATATAACTAGATATATGTCACAGGCTAAAGATAAGCCACCTAATTGTGACTTCTGTACCAAGAATTTAAAATTGATGCCTAGCCTATTAGGAATTAAAGGTTATGGGGCTGACTGTGTGTTTACTGGAGTGAGGGCTGATGAGAATAAGGCTAGGAGTAAGGCTAAGATAATAGAAAAACAAAAAGGTCATGACAGAGTACACCCAATTTTAAACTGGACAGAAGATGATGTTTGGTGTTATATTAAAGATAACAAGATTCCTTATTGTAGTTTATATGATAAGGGTTATCGTAGCTTAGGCTGTTCTCCTTGTACGAAACCAGCCAAAGAGGGAGACAAAGAGAGGTCTGGCAGAGGACCAGATAAAGAAGAAATTATGTCGAAATTAAGAGATTTAGGATATTGGTAATATGAAATTAATTTTAAAAGGAGAAATAATATGTCTTTAGATGGAACTTTTAGATCATACTTTGGGGCTGTATGTGTCCCTATATTAGATAAAGCAGATGGAACAATCTCAAACGTAACTCATGACTGGGCTAACGCTATGGGTAGTTTAGGTGCGGGACTTGCCGTAACAACGATGCGTTTACAGATAAGGAATAAACGAGTTGACTTAGCTAAAGAAAGACTAGCTGAGTTAGCCTTAAAGAATAATTGCCAGTGGGCGTTTTTTGTAGACGATGATACTATTCCACCACCAGATACGCTTCTTAAGATGGTCAAGCTATGGAAAAGTGATCCAAAATATAAGGTAATTTCAGGTGTCTATTGGTCTAAATCCAATCCTCCAGTTCCCTTGATATTTAATGGTCAGTTAGAGGGTAGTTTTTGGGACTGGACAACACAAGACTTAATTAAAGCCGATGGTGCTGGTGCTGGTTGTTTGTTTATAGATACAGATATCTTTAGGCAGATGCCTAAACCTTGGTTCAGTTGTAATTATGGATTTGAAGACCCAAGAACTATTTATGATATTGACAAGTGGAGAATAACAGATCAGCTTGGAGCTGAGATAATTCAGGGTAAGGGTAGGAATAAGAAGAAGATCAAAGAGTTAACAGAAGAATTAGCAGATGTTGGTGACAAGATTAAAAAAGCCGAAGCAGGGGAGATTGATCCTAAGCTTTATAAAAATAAGAAAGCAGCCGCGGCTACGACTGAGGATTTATTTTTATTCAAGAAGATTAAAGAATATACTGGTTATGATTTATGGGTTGACTGTTCTATTCAGTGTAAACATCAAGATAAGCGTACTGGTAGGATGTTTGGAATTACTCCAGATATGCCACAGGCAAGACCAAGATACGAAGGCTCTATGGAGCCTGGAGATGCTATTGTATTAGATATTGGATGTGGAGATACTCAGTATTGGATACCAGAAGGCAAGAGAATCAGATTAGACATTAACCCAGATGTTGAACCAGATGTTGTTGCAGACGCAAGAGCTTTACCTTTTGAGGATTGTTTTGCAGACATGGTTTACTCATCTCACCTATTAGAACACTTTAGTATAAGGGACACAATTAACATTCTAAAAGAGTGGATTAGGGTCTTAAAAATTGGAGGTAAGTTTGTTCTAGTTTTACCAAATTTAAAGTGGGCTTCTCATAAGATTATGAAAGGTGCTGCTAGTCAAGAACAGGCAGAATTAGCGATGAACGTATTTTATTCAGGACAGAAGGGAACTGTAAAAGAAGCTCATGAGGATGTTCATAAGGCTGGCTTTACCGTAGAAATTGTAAAAGGACTACTAGAGAGACTTGGAGTTCTTAAGGATATAGAGGTTCATACTTCTCAAGCTAACTATGGAATGTGGGATGATCCTAGATATCTTTGCAAAGATGACTCTGGTTTTAACATAATAGCTATTGCTAAAAAAGTTAAGCATGATGCTGCTATAAGTCTACTTTTGCCAATAAAAGATCAGGAAGAAGCTAAGCTTCATGTGGGAGATAAAGCTAAAAAAGTTACTATGAAAGAGGGTAAGCGACCAGAAAAGAAAAAGAGGGGACGACCAAAAAAGAAGAAACGAGGTCGACCTAGAAAGAAAAAGTAAATATGGATAAATTGATGGAAAAATTACTTATTGGTTCAGAAAAAGAATATATAAAATCTTTAGAACCAGGTACAAAAGTTGACTTTAGAATTAAGTCTTATGGTAAAAAATATACAGGGATTGTGTCTAGTGTGTCTGATGATTTACGAGTACGAATAGACGATAGTAGCGCTCCAGCAGGGGATCAAGATATTGAAATAATAATTCCAGAGGAGGAATTTTATGCACATTAAATTTAAAATTACTTATGAGGGTGGTGGTTCTATAGAGAGCCATGACAAGATGTATAATCAAGTCAAAGATCACTGTGATGCACTAGCACCAGCCAATCATCGTAAGTGGCACAAGTATGAGCTTATAACTGATGAGGGTACTTTTATAAGAGTTAACTTTCAAACTGGCGTTTTTAACATTAACGGTCAATTAATTCATCCAGCCTCTGATGGTGGAGTTCCCCTTACAAATAGGGGTGTTAAGCAGAGTTTTGGAGATGTCCAGAAGTCGTGGTTATTCTTAGCAGACCTTAATTATTTTCCTATTGTTGGGAGAAGACAGGTTAGGGGAGACTGGGTAGAAGGTGAGAAGGTTTTTTATTTTGCTGGATGGAAGATTAAATATCAGGGGAAAACAATTCAAAAGATTGCTTATATATACCCAGACGGAGAGATTATCATGACATAGTTGACTAAGAATAACTAAGTATGGTATGGTTTAATTAGAGGTCTATCCAAAGACTAGGTTTATTCATAAACCGTATATTAAGTAGTTTTAAGTAGACAGCCGAGAGGGCTGTTTTTTTATGGCTGGTAACGATGCAAATACCAATTTATTATTACACTGTGACGGTGTAGATACTTCAACGAGTTTTACTGATAGTTCTTTTGCGTCTCCTACTCATATTATTACTGCTGAAGGTAATGCTCAAGTAGACACAGATCAAAAGAAATTTGGTACAGGTTCAGCTTTATTTGATGGAACTGGAGATTATTTAACTGTTCCCGATCATGCTGATTGGAATTTTGGTGGAGGAAATTTCACAATTGATTTACAAATAAGAATGAGTAGGCTTGATCCTCCATCTGGTAACTCAGCCTTTTTCTCCCAAACTGCTGATTTAGATAATAGGTTTTTGTTTTATTGGAATTCAGCGGTCGGATTAGCCCTTTATGCTAAAAGTGGAGCAACTTATACGATTGCTTTTAATCAGGGTAGTGTTGATGGTTGGTCAGCTGATACTTGGTATCATGTGTCTTTAGTCAGAAATGGTAATGAGTGGGATTTATATAGAGAGGGAGTTTCGTTGGCTAACATTACAAATTCAAATACTTTAGCTGATATAGGTGGCGATCTTTGGCTTGGTCAACAGAATGACGGAATTTTTAAAGAAAACTATTGGGGATGGATGGATGAATATAGAGTATCAAAAGGTATTGCTAGGTGGACAGCTAATTTTACTCCTCCATCAGCTGCATATCCATATGTTATAGATCGTTTTAGTAAGTCGAATAATAAAACAACTTATTATTGTGGTCACACATGGGATTGGAATATAGACGGTAAAAATAGGGGGTTTAATAGTTAAATATGCAGTTCGAAATTAAAATATTAGTAGTAGCAGGAGGAGGTGGGGCAGGAGAAGGAAGAAGTGATGCTTTTGGTACAGGTGCAGGAGGTGGGTCAGGTGCAGGAGGATTTTATTATAACGCTGCTTTATCAATAGATGGCGGATCTTTTCCTGTGGTTGTTGGAGTTGGTGGAATAGGTCAAGCAGGTAGTGGATCAGATGGTGGAAGTAGTTCTTTTGACGCTAGTGGAACAAATGAAAAAATAGCTATTGGTGGTGGTAGAAGTAAAAGTGCTAACAACGGTACTGGGCCAGATGGTGATGGTTTTGATGGTGGCTCTGGTGGCGGAGCTTCTAGGAAAAGAGATGCGGATGCTAGTGTTGGGGGAACTGGATTACAACCAGCGAGTGGTACTGGTGGATTAGGAAACGATGGTGGAGATAGAGCAGCTACATTTCAAGGAGGAGGAGGAGGAGGAGGTTCAGCAGGGGCAGGAACAAACTCACCAGGAGATGCTGGTGCGGCAGGAGGAGCTGGAACTTCTAATAGTATTTCAGGAGGAGCAATTATTTATACAGCAGGTGGAACAGGCGGTCATGGAACAAGTCAAGACGGAGCAGGAGCAGATGGTGTTAATCCAGGTGATGGTGCTGGAGGTGGTTCTACTTGGCCGTCAGCTTCTCCAGGGAATGGTTACGGAGGTGATGGATCAGATGGAATTGTTATTATTAGATATGTGACTTCTGAATTACCAGAAGGGATTACAGGAGGGGTAAAGACAACTGACGGGGAAGACACTATTCATACTTTTACCAGTTCAGGAAATTTTTTTATTCCCTCCGTGACCAAAGACAGTTCAGTTAAAGCCAACTTTGCTGGACCACCTGGTCAGTATGTTAGAGCTAGTCTATTTTTACAACAGATCAAGGTTAATTCAGTCAAAGCTAACCTCCTTGTTACGGACAACACTGCTGATAATTCAGCCAAGGCTTCTATCGTAACTACAAGTTCTAAGGATAGCTCTATTAAGGCTAATATATTAGGAACTTTATCTAAAGCCAACTCAGCGCGAGGTAATATTCTAGTCATAGGACAACAACCTAACTATACTAAAGCCAACTTCTTGGTAACAGATAACACACAGGACAATAGTGCTAAGGCATCTATAGTTACAACTCCTACTAAGGTTAACTCAGCCAAGGCTAATATTCCTGGTGAGAGAGATAACTCTACTAAGTCTAATTTCTTGAGGGTTGGAGAGAAACAGACCAATTCAGCAAAGGCTAATTTCTTAGTTATAAACAATATACAAGATAACAACACTAAGGCTTCGATAGTAACAACAAACACAAACGATAACTCTACTAGGGCATGGCTTGTTCCTTGGATGCTTCCATACTTATTAACTATAGAAGAAGGTTCTATTATTTCTGGCGTACTAACTGATGTTTACTTCAACGATGATAACTACTTAATATTAGAAGAAACCACTGGAGCGCCTGGATTTTTATATTACTTTACTTTCTATGGCGTACCAGAAGATAGACCTTTCCAATTAGACTTTGATGGATTCTATGATGGTAGTGTAGCTCATGAACCTCATATAGAAGTTTGGAATTTTGATACTACAGCATGGGTAGCTACAGATCATGTTATTCCTGACTCAGCCACAAAGGAACACTACAACTATGATATTCCGTTTAACCCAGACTATATTCTTAACGGTGAAATAAGGATTAGGTTTAATCACGATCGTCCTGGTAATCCAACTCACACTCTTAATATTGACCACATGATGCTTGAGGATAGAACTATTAATCATGGTTATGCTAAAGCTAATTTCTTAAGAACAGGCGAAACGCAAGACAACTCAGCCAAAGCGGACTTCCTAGTTACAGACAACACAGCCGACAACAGTGCTAAGGCGAGCATCTATACAACTAACTCTAAGGATAGTAGTGCTAAGGCTAATATTCTTGGAACACTATCTAAAGACAATTCAGCGCTAGGCAATATTTTAGCTATAGGTCAGCAAGCCACATATGCGAAAGCTAATATTAGGGTTAACGACAACACTCAAGATAATTCAGCCAAAGCTTTTATAGTCAGAACTGAAAGTAGTGATAACTCAGCTAAAGCCAACATCCCTGGAATATTAGATAATTCAGCCAAAGCCAGTATTGTAAGAACAGAATCTCAGGATAATTTAACTAAAGCCAACTTTTTAAGGGCTGGAGAATCTCAGGACAACAGTGTTAAAGCTAACATAATAGTTAGCGACAACACCAAGGACAATAGTGCCAAATCTAACGTTTTTGGCTCTTTGTCTAAAGATAATTCAGCTTTGGCTAACATAGAAGTTTTTAACCAGAAACCTAACTCGACCAAGGCAAACATCCGTGTCAACGATAATACTAAAGATAGCAGTGCTAAGTCAAATATTCTAGTAATCGCCACTCAAGATATATCTGTTAAAGCTAACATAAGGGTCAACGACAACACTAAAAATAATAGTACTAGAGCCAATCTCGTTATTTCAGTAACACATACTAAGGATAGCTTTACCAAAGCATCTATTGTAACAACTAGCTCTAAAGATAGCTCAGTCAAGGCTAAGATTGTTGGTATTATCTTGAGTGATAGTTATGTCAAAGCGTCGATTACGAGTGAGCAGATTTATACTGGAAGACCATATAAATCTAAGGAGCCTGGAATATATATAGATAAAGATTTTCCATATGGTAGAAAGAAAAATATTTATGAAGATAGAGTGTAGCTTGACAAACTATAAACAACTTTGGTACGCTTACTTAAGGACTCAAGTAAGAATAGTTCTTTAATTGAGCCACGCCTATGGTGTGGTCTTTTTATTTATTAGGAGGAAAATATGAACGACGTAAAACTTTACGCACAGATTACTAAGGTAGACGAAGATAAAAGAATCGTCGAAGGCTTTGCTACAACAGAGGCAGTTGATAGCCAAGGAGAAGTTGTAAAACTCTCTGCTATTAAGAAAGCACTACCAGAATATATGAAGTATGCCAACCTTCGAGAGATGCACCAGTGGTCAGCAGTGGGTAGAACTATTGCCGCTAAAGCTGATGAAAAGAAAAAGGGTTTATGGATTAGGGGTAAAATTATTGACGACACAGCTTGGGAAAAAATTAAAGCAAAAGTCTATAACGGATTTTCTATTGGTGGCGTAGTTAATAAGAAGATTGGGAATATTATTCACGATTTATCTTTAAACGAAATTTCTTTAGTAGATAGACCAGCAAATCCAAAAGCCATGTTTACCATGGTAAAAATTAAAGAAGGAGGTAAAGTTATGGAGAAACAAGCACCTACAGCACCACACGCTATGGAAGATGACGCTCCTAAATATACAGGAATTAAGATTGCTGACAGGCTAATCTCTATGTCTACATCTTTGACATATGTCATCGAGGCAGTAGAGGAATTAGGGAAGCCAAGCAAGCATCTTAAAAATGTATTAAAAGCTCTTAAAAAAGCAGCTATGTTCGAACTTGACAGCGAAAAGCTGGCAGCCAAAAATATGGTTAAAGACAAAGTTGATGAGAAGAAAGTCAAAGAGCAAGTAAAAGAACTTGAAGAATTAGTAACAAGTGTTATTGATGAAAAGAAGCTCATGCAAGAGAATTGGGAAGAAGATTACTTTAGTCAACTAAAAGAGTGTAATTAATATGCCTAAAGGCGTATATAAAAGACGACCTAGAAAAAAGGTCGTCAAGCCAGTTAAAGTAGTAAAACCCAAGAAGGGTCCAGTTAGTATTGTTGACGAGGCCGTACAGATTTAATATGCCAGCAGAGACAGTAGACACCAACACTTTTACTCCAGCTATACGATCTGTCTTTACTCCTGGTGACAAGAAGAAGGGTAAAAAGGGCAAGAAGCCTAATAAGAGCTATAGACGATCACACATAAGACCAACTGGTCATAGAGGAGTAAGTCAACGAGGCTAATTAAACATCTTCTTTCTTTTATAAACTTCACCACTCTTAATCTTCTCTTTTCTAATAGTATCTAGTTTTTTATTCCACCATTTTTGCCAGTTTAACTTGTCTTGAGTGCGCCTACCTTTCCTATATTCTAGTATCCTTTCTCTGTTCTCCTTATAGTATTTTGGATTATATTCCTTCATGTATTCAGTTTTCTTGTTGGGATTCTTATAGGACATACATTAGATTCTATCACACTTATTCTTGAGGTATCAAATCCAAGACCCAAAGACCCCTTGACAAACGGAAAATAAGTTTGCCATAATATGTATAAGGTTGGTGCAATATCACCAGATGATTAACACCGCAGCGGATAGCTGTGGTTTTTTATTGGACTAACTATGTATTTAAAATTATTCTACGAAGGGTGGTGAATTATTACATGAAAAAAACTAAAAAAGTTGAGAAGCTTGAAAAGAAAGCTAAGAAAGTCGAAAAGAAACTTGAAAAGAAAACTAAGGTTGCCAAAGTAGAGAAGAAAGTCGAAAAGAAAGTTAAGAAAGTTCTTAAGAAAAACAAAGTTAAGGAGAGTGGCAAAGCTCCAGTTGTTGATCCCGTGTCTAATAAGGCTGAGCCTACAGACCAGGGTCCAGTTACTGAGATTAAAGTCAAACCTCTTAAAGATGTTAAAAAACTTGCTAAGAGCGTTGAAAGTCTTTTAGAAGCTATTAAAGTTACCAACGAAACAGTTTCCAAACTAGCCGATCTTGCGAAGGCTTCTGCTGAAGAAGCATCAAAAGTCGAAACTCCTAAAGTTAAGGTTAAGAAAGCCAAAAAAGAGGAGGTACTTAAAGCTAAAAAAGTCGTAAAGGCTAAGAAAGCTAAAGCTACTTCTTCAGGAGAGGCTTCAAAGAAACTACTTAAGGCTGTTGCCGATCTTACAGGTCGTCTTGAAGCACTTGAGAAATCACCTGCCGAGGCTAAGGTTGTAACCAAAGCTTTTGCTGGCGATGATGGTACAGAGAAACTTTCCAAGGACAAGATTGAAAAACGTCTTACTGAGTTGACTAAGATTCGAGACGAGAGTCCTGCGTTATATACGGAGGCACTTGAAGCCGAAGCTTACGACCTAGTTAAGCAAAAGAAAGCCTTGCCCGCTTAAAATTTAAAGCTATTAAACATAGCCTAGATTATCGCTGTTTTTAACAGGGATAGTCTTACTATAAATTAACCATATTGAAAGGTGGTGAAAATAAATATGAACGATATAAATCAAGCACTTGCTGGTATTAAAGACCAGATCATGAAAGCTGCTGAAGTTGTTGGGACTAATACATTTAGTCCAGGTACACGTTCCGTCTTCTCTCCCGAGAATCTAGACGAAGAAATTAGAATACTTTCTCCTAAAGATACTCCTCTGCGAAATAGGATTCCTCGCGTAAAAGGCTTGGGTCAGGCCGCACAGTGGAAGATGATGACATCAGGAATGCACTCAGGCGCGCATAGTTCTACTAATGCGATTACTGGTACTTCTACAGTTACTTCGTTTGCAGACGCTGGCGCTCCTAACGAGACATCACAGACCTATGAAGCTACATCACAAGCCTACAAGCTTTTGGGTAGAAAATTAGAGATCGGTGGGTTACACTTAGCTGCCTCTAAAGGTAGAGATGGGCAACCAGACGCGCAAAAGAGTCGTGAAAGAATTAAGATTTATGTGTGTTT
>SDBT01014116.1_pt1 | contig 12751 bp, 23 predicted proteins | sample 2277101 | NCBI WGS metagenome assembly SDBT01 (sample SAMN10404973, study PRJNA504765) | marine sediment metagenome | isolation source: marine sediment core GS10_PC15, 103 cmbsf | place: Arctic Ocean: Southern Knipovich Ridge | collected 2010 | reverse complement strand
GCACTATGTAGTATGTATCGCCTTTTGTCAGTTCTACTTCCATAGCTCTATCTTTTACAAATAACACCTTATCGCCTTTTCTAACAGAGGTACTTACCCCTACTTCACTCTGATATCCGTAATAGCCACAAGGCCCCACCAGCACTACTTCGCCTCTGTCCGGTCTACCCGCTTGCTTATCGGCTATTATTACATTACCTTTCCTTTCCAGTTTCTTTATAAGCACATTATCCCACATCATTTTTATCACTACATACCTCCTGTTTCATATACCTCCTAATATTTCTCCTACCCAATATCCATACGCCCACCCTACATAGTATACCAACCACCCTATCACGCTATTATCCTTCCCTCATCTGCCTCTGCCATCCAAGTTAGGAACTTCTTTAATACATCTTTCATTCTTTTTCTTGTCATACATATAGCGGGGCCTGGTATCAATATGGGGTAGGGTCGTTTAAGGGTATTCTCCGATCCTTCCTTTAGTTTCGGCTCCCTATAGTAGAACCTCAATATCGCCAAGTTCTCGTCTTTATTCTTGGTAGCAGTAATCTCTGCCTCGTTCATATACATTGCTGGTGTCGTAAAATCCTCCTTCCTTTGTTAAACTATGGCACTCTTTGCATAAAGTAACTCCATTATCTATATCCCATAGTTCAGAACATTTTAATGCTTGATTTACTGTTCTTATTTTATTTTTTAATATAATAGAATTAAATAGTATTATATGGTGGGCTTCGACATACCCTCGTTTATGGCAGGTTTGACAAGTCCACCTATCTCGTTCAAAAACTTTTGTCCTCCATTGAGAATATTCATTTAGACCCCTAATTTTTTTATTAAAGTCGCTTATGCCACCTTTCCAATTAGGGTTCTTTTTACCTGTTGTTTGAGGTTGTCTTTTACCTTTATTCCAAACCCTACCTTTTAATTTTCTTCCTTTTCTACCAAGCTTTTTCCTTGTTTCCTCCGAATGTCTATAACCTTTTCTACTTTTTACTCTTTTCTCAATACATTCTTTAGACTGCTTCTTGCCTTTATGAGCTTTCCTTAATTTCTCTTTATGTGCTTTAGACAGTTTTTTACCCTTCCAGATACCCTTTTGCCCTTGGTGTCCTTTTCTATTGATTTCTCTATGCCATTCTGTTCTTACATAAACCCCTGTAGGCACTATTTGTCCTCTTTCTTTAATTCTTCTATGGTCTTGTTCAATTCTGCTATCTTTTTATCTTTTCTTGATAGCTCTTGATTGACTTGTCGCCTTTCAACAATCTGGCCAGTTAGCAGAAATCGCCTATTAGTAGCTTCCTCAAGGTTCTCCTCTAATGTAATTATTTTGGTTGAGTTTTGATGAAACTGCATATCTAACTGCGATGCTCTATCTTGGGAATAACCCCTACTGCATAATGATACTAAAACTATCCCTATTATTATATACTTTTTCATTCATCCCTCCTTGGTGGGTGATACCCTGTATCCTTATCATCTGGTTTCTCTACTATCAGAACCTCTGTAGTCAGAGATAAACCTGCTTGGCTTGAGGCGTTCTCTAACGCTAACCTAACTACCTTTACAGGGTCTATTACACCTTTCTTAAGTAAATCTCCATACCTATCCCTTAAAACATCTAACCCGTATTCCGTAGGCTTATCTTTTATCTGGGCAATAACTTCTGCGCCCTCCTTACCAGCGTTTTCTACAATAATCCTTAATGGCATAGAAAGGGTTTTTAGCACTAAATCAAACCCTATCTTTTCCTCCCAACTCAACTTATGTGGCACTTCTGCTGATAAACCTGCTCTATATAATGCTACACCTCCACCCGGTACTATACCTTCCTCTATCGCTGCTCTGGTAGCATGCAAAGCATCTTCTACCCTCATCTTCTTTTCTCTCATCTCTGGTTCTGTAGGTGCGCCTATTTTAAGTACTGCTACCCCTTCTGTCAGCTTGGCAAGTCTTTCCTGTAGTTTTTCCTTATCGTAGTCGCTATCACTATTGTTTATCTCATCTCTCAATTCCTCTACTCTTGCCTGTACATTATTTTTCTGACCTCCACCCTTTACTATGGTACAGGTTTCTCTGCCGGCCTCTATCATTTCACAAGTACCTAAATGCTCTAAATCTACCTTCTTTATGTCTATACCCAACTCCTCACTGACTACCCTGGCACCTGTAAATATGGCTATATCCTCTAATATAAGTTTCCTCCTATCTCCGTAGCCCGGTGCTTTTATAACCATAGCCCCATAGCCCTTTTCTATCTTATTTCTTATAAGAGTAGCTAACGCTGTACCAGAAACTTCCTCTGCTATAATCACTAATGCTCTATTCGCCTTAATGCACTTCTCGAATATATCCACTACATCCATCGGATCCCTTATCGTCTTAGTAGTTATCAATATATAAGGTTTCTTGTATCGCGCTATAAGATTCCTCTGATTTACGAAATATGGGTTAGTCAATCCTTCCGGTAACTGCATGCCCTCTACTGTTTCAAGATAGCTGTTTGAGGTAGGACTATCCTCTATTGTCATAACCCCATCTTCTCCAACTTCTTTAATCGCCTGTGTTATCAGGTCGCCTATTGCCTTATCGTTGTTAGAGGCCACTGTTGCCACATTCTGTATTGCCTTGATATTGCCTGATACCGGCTTTGCTATTACCTTTAACCTATTAACCACTTCCTCTACCGCTATATCCATACCCCTCTTGAGCAATATAGGATTGGCCCCACTACCGAGAACCTTTAAGCCCTCGTTATATATAGCTTGGGCTAAGACGACAGCAGTTGTGGTGCCATCGCCCGCAGTGTCCACGGTCTTTGCCGCAACTACTTTGCCCATTTCACAACCTACATGCTCAAAGGGGTCTTCTAAATCTATCTGTCTGGCTACTGTAACTCCGTCTTTAGTTATTGCAGGTGGTAAGAACTTATGCGCGAATACTACATTCCTGCCTTTCGGCCCTAATGTAACCTTTACTGCGTCAGCCAGTATATCAAGGCCTATCTTTATACTGTTCCTCGCATCTTCTTTATATTTAATTAACTTAGGTTTGATACCCATTTTTTCTCCTTATATTCTTCTTCGGTTTTAGCGTGCTTCTTAGAGTTACACACTCCATGAGCTATCGCCAAATTACTTTATCTTTGATAGGCATTCATCGTCTCCTGTATTGTTTCTACTTTGTCCGTTTCTCCTTTTTCTATAAAATACTTTTCCATCTTATGTAACCATTCTTTATTCGCTTTATTGATGCTCTTTGTACCTATCAGCTTACTTCCATAATCCAATATCATATCCCTCAACTCGCTATCCTCTGCAAGCAACTTTTTTCTTTTCCCTGCCTTCATGTGAAAGGCATAAGCCACTCTGTCCGGTGGTGTAGGTAAAGGTTTATAAGTTAAATCCTTCATACTATAATAATACGACCACCTTAAACAGGCGCTCTGCAGTTCTTCTTGCGTTATCTTTCCATCGAACCTATCCTGCAACTCTGCAAGCAATAGGTCTACATGCGTATCTTTTGTCCTGAACTTCCCTAACTTCTTAACTGCTCCCTTTAGTCCTTCCACTTAATAACTCCTTTAACGCTTTTATAGGTTTAAATCGTATAGTCTTTAATGGTGGTAAATCCTGTATCTCGCCTGTCTTTGGGTTTTTCCAATTCTTCCTGCCATCTAACCTGCCTACACTCCAAGTACCCCAACCTCTTATCTCTATCTTCTCCCCTCGCAATAAGGCTCGGTTTAGCTGCCTTATAAACTCCTTCATCACTTTCTCTGCTTCTGCTTGAGTAAAGCCTGCCTCTTTAGCCACTGCTCTAACCAGAAACTTTTTATTTATCTTCATTCTTTTTTAACCTCCCTAAGTCTCGCTTTTCCACACTTAAATCATCTTCTCGGTATTTACACGCATACCGTTCCTTTGCCTTATCTAAATCCATAAACTTATCAAACCCTCTCTGTAGGAACTCTCCCAGATCCCACTCCTTTGTCCAAAAGAACTTCTTATCCTTTAATATGTAGGCGTAGTTATTTATCGCTATCTTTATCTCCTCAAAGGTAAAGCCATTATCAAGCTTTCCGTTTATCCTGCCATATTTATAGGTATTCAGGTATTTGTGGTATATTACTTTCTTAGAGTTCCAATGTAAGAGTATTTGATTATATGTACCCTTATATTCTTTTCTTATATATCTCTTATCTATATCTATATCTACTGCGTTACTACTCTTGTAACCTTCAAAGTTATCTTCAGCATAGTCTACATCTGTAACCTCCTTAAAAAGCCTTCTTACTTCCTGTCCTCCTTTATGCAGAGCTTTATGACAACGCATACATAATAAGCATAAGTTATCTTTATCGTTATTGGTAGGGTCTCTATCAATGTGGTGTATTTCTAACTTCTTCTTTTCTTTCTCCTTACATACTATACACTCCTTTCTTTCAAGAGCCCTATATCTTTTAACCCATTTAGCAGAGCGTTCTTTCTCGCTTTCTTCCCTATAACCCTTTTGCCTCTGATATTCACTCTGATAAGACTTCCAGTTGTTAATTACGACTATTCCGTTGTTCTCTACTGTTATCATGTGCATGGCTTCCATCTTCTTATTAGCTCTTTCTATTACCTCTACAGGGGTCTTTAGTAAAACACTTAACTGCTGTGGGCTATATCCTGCCTGTGCGTGAAAGCATACCTGACCTGATATAGGCCCCAAAGTAGCAAGGTCTAAGTAATCGTCCCATACTGACCTCTCATCTGGGAGGAGCTGACGCTTTGACCCCTCCCCATTCCCGTCTCCGTGAATGTTCCTATGTGCCCAGCTTTTACGCCAAGAAATTTTAATCAACCCCTTTCTTGCTATTACAAGGCTGACAAAGAGGTTGGATATTTTCTTTTGAGTGCTTTCCACCCTTCACAATAGGAACTATATGGTCTATTGTAAGAACTGCTGTATGCCCACAATTAACACATTTATGACCATATCTTATTAGAATTTCCAACCATTCCTCTTTATTAAATCCTCCACCAACACCTTTTAACCTTGCTCTCCGTCTTTGCTGACATAATCTATGAACTAGACGGTATTTATCTCCCTTACGATAATCTCCCCACTTCTCTTTATTTTTTTGGTAATATTTCTTTTTATATTCCAAAAAGCGACTTCTGTTTTCCTCTCGCCATTGTTTACCTTTTTTACGGTGGTATTCTCTGACTTCGGGTTTCCTACTATATTTTGCTCTTAGTTTTTTATAGTAGTCTTTCTTTTTTCGATAATTCCTCTTAGAGTTTATCGAATGGCACTCTTTACAAATACCTCTTTTTCTGCTCTTATGTGGGTAAAACTCCACACTCGCTTTAACTCGTAAACATTGGCTACACTGTTTCATAATACTTGCGCCCTAAGGTCTACCTTTTTACCACAGTTATTACAGATATCGCTACCTTCATTTACCACCTTATTCTCACAGGCACACATAGTCGGATCTGCCGATGGTTGTGGTGGTTTAGGTGGCTCTTTCTCGAGTTCCTTGATTAACTCTGTAAGCATATCTTTGGCGTTCTCTGCATGCGCAACTATGATATCCGGCTTATCAATATTTACTATACAAGCCTTTTCTACTATTTTCAGAATACCTTTTAATGTACTCAATATTGTTATTTGCATTTCTCCTCCTAAAAGGGGCCTTCTTCGCCTTGATGCACATAATCGTCTTTACTTGGTGTTGCAGGCATTAAGTTCTCCCAGGGCTTCTCTATGCTGTTCTGGTCATACTTGCCTGTCTTAATGTCTTTCCCTTTAGATACATGTGCTAAAAACAATGCTCCTCTACAATACTCTTTTAGAAATCTCTCTATTTCTTCCTCTACCTCTATAGGCACTTCTACATCATCATCTAACCCAAGAGTCGTAAGCCATACCTTTGCCACGCCCTCTGCCGCCATTGAGAAACCTAAATCTGTATGCTGTCCAAATAGGGTTTCCATCTCTATTAAAACCTTGTTACCTGCTTCGTCTACTGTATGGAGATTACCTTTAGGCCCCACCACCATACAATCCACTACTACAAAAGGTCCTGCCGCGCCTGTCTTTACAGTGAAATCCATAGTTCTTAATTTATAATCTCCTTCTGGTAGCACGTTTTTACCTCCTCCTTTGAATTTACCCAGTTTTTTCTTTTGTCCCTGATTCATCCTTTCCTCCTTTCATTTCCTCCAACGCTTTACTTATACCTCTCTTTACGCCAAGAATGGTCTCAATAAAGCCCCACGCTATTTTCGGTTCTACATTCCTCCTGCCTGATATATAGCCACTTTCCCATACCCTGTATAGAAGTGCTATCTGACCTTCCCTCCAATTCTCTCCATATAACTTCCACCTCTCTAATAGTTGCTTTCTTCTAAGATTTACGAAAGGTCTTAAAAAGTCTTTTATAAACTGTAACATCTACCCTCCTTGTTCTCCATATACGCCTGTTTTATTAAAGGTTATTGGCTTAGATTTAATAACATGGTTTAAGCGTATACCCAAAGCTATTATTATCAAAAACAATACGATTGCACACCCTATTAAGAATTTTATCACGACCTCAACTTCCTATATATATCGGCTAAATTGGCTAATTCAAACTTCTCTATCCTCTCATCTCTCTTTTTAGCCTTTATCATACCACTACTCTCAAACTGCAAGAACCTATCGCCTTTCTTAAATCTGCCATTGGTGCTATCCTGCTGTGTTATACCCAGATAGGCATAGTGTTCCATCAACCCCATGTACTCTATCCAAGTATCTGCCATTACCATAGGGCAAGTAATATAATCGGGGTTATCTTTACTGCCTTGCTTCTGTCGCTGATCCCAGTACATAAAGATTACATCTATTCCTAAATCCTTTAGGTCGCGGAACTCCCTTAACCATTTTCGCAGATAATTAGAGGCTTCCCCCCACTGCTTTATCTCTGGTATAGCTTCTTTGCCATATCTCTTTTCGCCTAATCTAAAAGTGGTATATCGTTCTAACTCTGTAACATTATCAAAAACTACTACTGTATATGGGTGCTTTTCCTCTTTTAAGTATGTTTTCATCTTTTTTACATCATCTAATTCCTCTTGATTAACAGGGAATATAGTACAAGGGTATTTACCATCTCGTTCCAATACATTTGTGCCACTCTCTACATCTATAACTAATAATTCCTCTGGCTTACAATAGGGTTCGTTGCTATCCCACCCACCTTTATATGTCCACCCTAACAGGGTCTTTATGAGAGAGGTCTTACCTGCGCCTGGCTCTCCATATATAGCCATAGGGATACCTTTTTTCTCTATCTTCTCTCCGGGTAATAAGAAATTTGGTTTAGTCATTTGTCCTCCAATATTACCAACGCCCCACTTATTATTCCTGGTATTGCCCCTAAAAGCCAGTAAAGAGCAGGAAGCTTGATACCAAATACCATATCCAGTAACATACCTACTACACCACTACCTATAACTATAATTATTGCTAACTTCATTTCGCCCCCTTTGGCGGCTCCGGCCTCTTATACCCTATCCACCTCTTTATACCTCTATGGAAGTTCCACCCCATATCCTTCCTTTGGGTTAACCTTAACCTTTTAGCTCCTTCTTCTAAAGTCCTTTTCATAGCTTTTCTACCGTTTTCTACCTTATCTAATGCCTCTAACGCTATCTTGAGTACCTTGAAGTATTGATGACAGTATTGACTAAACATCTGTTCGTGTTCAAAATTCCTTTTATCCTGCTCATCAAACTGGTCTACAAACCAAGTAGGTGCTATAAAATGCTCGTTAATCACTCCGTCAGGCGACTTTACCTTTCTCAAAGGCTTACCGCAGTCGCACTTCTCTAAAGGTGGCTGTTTAGCAGGTTGAGGGGTTTCTTTACCACAATCGCATACCCATACAGGTTGTTTTAGTTCAGTCATTACTCACCTCCATATATAGATAAAAGAGGCATTTCTTTCCATTGAAATTCTCCTTTACATTTAGGACATTTAAGAATACTGTTATCTAAAGAAAAATCTACTATCTTACTTGCAGAGGTTTTTTCTCCAAATTTTCTAAATACCTTAAATAGATCCTCGCTATCCATCTTATTCCCCGGACTTCCATAGGAGCATAGAAACATCTGTTCCCTTGTATTAAACGCTTTCCAAGGTGTATCGTGTATAGAACCATACCTCTCTATAAATACAGCAAATCTCTGATTTCTATTCGTCATCATCATAACATAGTCACTATAGGCATCATTGTAGCCTGTTCTGTGACCGGCCTCAACACCTTTATCGTATACCTCTTTCCATCCCCACTTCGTTCCTACAGTTATAGCAGTATAAATCCCAGAGGCTACTATTAAAATCGTTACTACAAATACTGTTATTGCCACCCAATTATTTTTATTCATCTTTCCTCCCTCATATCATCAGTAAAATCGTGTACTACATACCCCCAGAGTATCTGCAACAGGCAGGCTCCTAAGAAAATCCACTGGTTTCTACCCCATATCATATTACCTACTGCTCTGGTTACCATATAGTCGTAGCATAGATTTACTGCTATACCTATTACACCAGAGGCCATCATACCCATACCTATCCACTTTATCATCCAGTCCTTAATATCGAATACGAGTAGGTTTATCTTAAGCCACATATATAATACCTTTCTATTGAATTGAAAAACCTCGATTACAGTAAGGGCAAACTACCTTACCACGATGAAATGCTTTTTTAGGGTCTTTTATGATAATTTCAAGGTTTTTAATTCTATTATCGTCTCTAACACCATTTCTGTGATGAACAATCTCATGCTTAGTTAAATATCTATCTATATAAGATTCCATCACCAAACGGTGTTCGGACACATATCCTCTGCCATTACGATTTGGGTGTTTCGGTTTTTTTACCATTACATAACTTTTTACCTTATACCTACCACCTTTCCAGTTATGGTTCTTTTTTCCAATACACGCTTTTTTTAACTTTGCTCTATACCTTTTTGAAAATTGCTTTCCTTTACAGGCTCTACTCATTTTTTCTCGATACTCTTTTGTTCTAACCCAACCCATTATACTGTTCTCCCCACCAAGGCTTTTATTGCACAACAACCCTCTCTATCATAGGTTGTCATACCTTGCTTTTTATTTACTGTCTTTACTGGAAATCCTTTAGGTATCCAAATTGCGCAGTTTTCTTCAAGACATACTGCCTCGCCTTTTTGAACATCTATCCTCGTTAACGGACATATTAACATTTTATTCATCTCACCACCGTTACCTTTCTCACGCCATCATTAGGCGCATCTATCTTAAACATTGTACCCTTAAATCTATAGTATCTGGGGTATACCTCTATATCTTTATAGATAGTTCTTACTGGCTCGGGGTCTTGGCTACACCCTGCTAACAGCAATAGACTAATCAACAAGCTCCTCGTGCATAGCTTTCTTTTTAGCAAACTCATCTTGGCAGTCATCTCCTTCACATAATTTTATAAACTCACAATCTCTATTCCAGTCTTGACACCTTGCCGGAGATTTATAATTCATATACCCTGTCATATCACCCACTATTTGCCTCGTTTCTTCTTCGAACTCTTGTAGTTGCTTGGGAGTACGGTATATGTTCTCTCGTTTATAATAGGTTCTTTCTTCTTCATCAAGCGTAGCATCTTTAAGATATACTTTTCTGATTCGGGATAGAAAACCCTCCTCACTCTCGAACTTTGACTTCTTAAGGCGTGGCTTAAATATGATATTGTATAGTACATTGACAACAAGGTTCCCCAGACGCCTATCACAATACAGGTAAGTAGTAGGTTGATCGTCCATACGCAGGTTATTAAGAAACTTCGTAATACTATACGCGGAAGTAGTTTTGGTTTCAAATAGCTTAAGCGTAGTATCCGTTCTAATCCGTGCATCAGTTTTGTATGCGAGTATAAACTTTCCTTCTGGAATATATGTATTATCAATAACGACTTCTCCTTTAACCTCTGGGGAGTATTCGTTAAATTCATCTGGTGAGTATGCTCCTGTATATCCCTCAAGCATGATTTTAGTGAGCTGTCTGTGATAATCAGTTTCCTGCGTTTGGTATTCTTCATAAAACTTGTCTATCCTGTTTAAAACACCCTCTAAAATAGGCCATTTTACTGGCTCAGTGCTTATTATAGGGAACATCTCGTCTTGTTTGGGTTCTGGTCTTATAATCCCTGTATAAAGCCATTCTAGCCCTAAATGCACCGCTTTTCCATCTATTAACGCCCAACTGTCTTGTTTTGGCTTGATGCACTGGTCGTACTTCCAAAAGTACTTCTTGTGGCAAGCCCTAAAGCAGTTTATACTGCTATGTGTGACTACAAGCATCTATAGCTATCCTTAAGGCTTTCTTGACACCATTATCCAATTTCAGTTCCGCTAAACTTGTGCTCCAAAATCTATTTTTAGGTTTTGCATATAGTCTTATAACCATTAGTGGTACTTTATAAATTTGGCAAGTCTTGTCTATGCGACTTTTTGACTGGTGAAAAGATTGTCTTGTCTTGGAAAGTTCTATATACAAACCATACTTCAATAAGTAAATATCTGGTGTATACTTTATCATTGGGGCAGGCAATTTGAATCTCACGCCTTCATACCGAACTCTAATATTATATAACTTTAGAATATTAAAAAATAGTTTTTCATGACCGAATTTAGGTAGGTGTTCACCATCTATGACAGATATTTTGCGTACAGCCATATTAGGCTTAAAGGGCTTGGGTTTTCTATTCTTCCTAACATATTCTCTGCCATAACATTTTTTACAGAGTTTAACTTTTTTTATATAAACTTCATTTCCACATTTACAATATTCCATGTATCAGAGTTTACACTATATTTCTTTCTTTGTCAACTTATTTTCTTATCCGTAGATAAAGAAAAAGCCCTAAGTCATTATAACTCAAGGCTCTTTCCGTCGTAGTGTCAATTTCCGTCAGGTAACTTTAACTTTAGTCTTTATATCATTACCGACTTCCTTTGCGACTGCTTTGGTATGGTCTGAAACAGCTTTATTTATACGAGTTCTGCTTATAACCTTACCAATCAACAGATCCCTTCCTATGCCTGCTAAAACCTTAACAAAAGCTCTACCAAGTTTTTCACAACGAGCTGATGTAGCAGCAGATGGTTTGTAATCTCTGATTTTATCTGCTATCTTATCGAGTATTGTATAAACATCATCTTTGCTTCTTCTTCCCACTTTTTCTCACCTTACCTTTCGCTTTCTTTGGTTTTGGTTCTGGCTTTGGTTTCGGTAGTGGGGCTCCTAATTCCTTAGCCGGTAAAATTAAAGTATCTGCATGCCTCTTTTTCATATCCTCTGTCCAGTCCTTCTGCAATTCTATTATAAGAGAGTTACAAAATACTTTTATTACGGAACACATACTTGCCTGTACGCTTTCGGACTTCTGTGCGCCATACCTCTCATCAAGACCTTTATCTATAGCACCTCCTACATCCCTGGCTGCCTCATAGACATTCTTCTTGTTAATGGCTAATAAAAGTTTAACAACTCCCGCCTCTATAAATCCTCTAAATCCCATCATCAATCACCTCCTATCTACCTTTTATGAATTTCATTCCCAGTATCAACAATCCTATTCCCAGTACTATTATCCATATCCGCATTTGTTTCCCTCCTATACAAATCCCTTACCTCGGCGGCTAGAGTAGCTATTAAGCCACCTATCACCATTTCTGCGAAAGGTAAGTCTTTACCAAAAGATAATATTCCTACTAATGCTAACAGCGTAAATAGAAATCCTACAAACTTTAACTGGATTACATTCATCGTCTTCGTCTCTTTCGTCTTTTTCTCCTTCTTCTTACGCGTTCTCTACCTCTACCTGTAGGTATAATCTGCACTTGTTTAGTTTGCTTCATAGACCATTCACTCCAAAGTAATCTACGGTAATCGTCAGTATATCCCTCCATCAAATCCCTTGCACCTTGCACAGTTCTTCTTGCCTGACTATATGGAATACCCATAAGACGAGATATTGCCCTTGCACCATATTTTATCTTACCTTCTACATCCTCTGCCCTTAAAGCCCTTGTTACTGCCCCTATCTGCTGAAAAGGTAGTGGTTCCCATTGCTCATATCCTTTTAATACGCTATTTATTAAATTACCGAAGAATATAAGTCCTGATACAGGGTAGGTTATCATATCTATTGCAACATCATTTAAGTCGTCTGGGGGGCCTCCTCTGTTAATCATACCCATAACTAAGGCAGGCAGTATATAAGACCATAATACTCTATGTGCTACTTGCTCTGGGGTTAATTTACCGGCTATGGCTTTACCTATAATATCATGCGTGTAGTAGTTAAAGTTATTGTTTATCTGGTTTTGGAACATAGTAAGGGCTTTCGCTAATTCTCCACCCTTGAAGTGTGCCGGCAGATCCTTTACATCTGCCATAGGTTGTGTCTTTCTGATAACACTTTCTGCAAACTCTATTGCCGTTTGTTCATCTCCTGAACGCCGTATCTCTAAATCATAGGCGCCTTTCCATACTGCCACTACCGTAAATCTATCTATGGTTCTTATAAGCCACATAGCCTTTTCTGATAATTTTGTTTTCTTACCAATTATAGCCCTTAACCCCTTAGCCTTTATTATTTCAACTATATCTCTTTCCACCATACGGTATTTTACTTGTGGCGAACGCTTATACAC
>SDBT01014115.1_pt1 | contig 12752 bp, 9 predicted proteins | sample 2277101 | NCBI WGS metagenome assembly SDBT01 (sample SAMN10404973, study PRJNA504765) | marine sediment metagenome | isolation source: marine sediment core GS10_PC15, 103 cmbsf | place: Arctic Ocean: Southern Knipovich Ridge | collected 2010 | reverse complement strand
CCCTGTCGCCCGACACCGCCGCACCGGCTTTGGATGACTCTTTGCATCAGTGGCTGAGCGAGCTTCCAGGAAACGACTTTCGGCTGGGGCGGCTAGCAGGCCCGGGATCGGTCTCGAAAACTAAAATCTTCTAAAATCCTTCGTGCCGATGATGGCAGTGGCGCGCTTTTTATCCCAGCCGGGACACTTCTCGTGAGGGCACCCCTCGATGAGCTGCATCAGGACCCGGGAGGGGCTCTCACGCAGCCGTACCTTTCCTCGACGCGTCTTTATGGCATTTTGAGCTCTCGAGCCACGGCCGTCGAGGAGTCGAGCCGGGAGGTGCGGGAAGCTTGTCTGGAAGTTCCCGAGGAAACCGACCCACGGCTCAAGGAGCTGGCTGCAGTGCTCTCGGAAGGCGCCTCCTCCACGGAAGAGCGGGTTCGGCGAACGGTGGAGCACGTCGGCGGCGCCTGTCTCTATTCTCTCGATGTCTCTTATTGACTGCCCAAAGGACCCGAAGTAAACTGGCTGACACATCACGCATTTGAAATAAAAACTCGTCTGGGCCGGCGCTTTGTTTATTGCGATTATTCTCTCGCGTCCGTTTTTTTCGCCTCGCCACACCCAAAAAAACAAACAGTATAGATGGGTAGATAAAAATTGTTGAATGAAGCGGAGCGTTCAAAAGATCCCTTGCGCCGTCGCTGCGAGCTTCTGGAATCATCCCTCCGCTGCCTCCCCGATGGTGTGGTGGTGGTAGATTTGGAGGGGAATTTTCTCTTTTTCAGCGAAGCCGCCGAGAGGATCGTAGGCATCGGCCCGCTAAACGTGTCACCCGATGAATGGTCGTCCACTTACGGATGCTATCTCCCCGATAAGGTGACACCTTACCCGTCCGAGCAACTTCCGCTGGCACGGGCCATTCGCGGCGAAGATGTCCAGGAGGATGAGATTTTCATTCGAAACGCAGAGAATCCATCCGGCATCTGGATCAGCGTCAACAGTAGTCCTTTGTATGACGAGGCCGGCGAGCTGTGCGGCGGCTTAATCGTCTTTCGGGATGTGACCGAACACAAAGAATCTGCAGATCTCGTGCGGCGCCTCACCCAAGCGGTCGAGCGAACCACGGACAGTGTGTTCATCACTGATGCAAATGGAGTGATCGAATACGTCAATCCTGCGTTCGAGACAACAACGGGATACGGCAGGGATGAGACGCTGGGTCGAAAGCCAAACCTATTGAAGTCCGGCTTTCAAAACCGAGGATTCTACGAATCACTCTGGACGAAGATTCTGGGTGGAGAAGTCTACAGCGGAACGCCCATCAACCGAAGGAAAAACGGGGAGTTTTTTCACGCCGAACAAACCATCACACCGATAAGAGACGAAGGTGACAATATCACTCACTTTGTTTCGGTGATGCGGGATATCACCGAGTTCAAGAAAGCCGAAGCACGAGAGCTCGAGATGCGCCTGGCGCGAGTGGTGCAGCAAAAACTCTACCCCGCGCAGGCGCCGGACCTGGTGGGCTTCGACCTGGCGGGTGCTACCTTCCCGGCGGATGTCATCTGTGGAGACTATTTCGATTTCATCCCCATGGCAAACGGTTGTCTCGGTGTCACCGTAGGAGATGTCAGCGGTCACGGAGTCGGCTCGGCTCTGCTGATGGCTGAGACGCGTGCATATCTTCGTACGCTGGCACGAGCGACCTCAGACACGGTTTATATCCTGAAGCAGCTCAACTCCTTCCTGTGCGCCGACACCGACGAGAATTGTTACGTCACCTTGGTGTTCGTTTGCTTCGATCTGCGGAAACAGAACTTCACTTACGCGAGCGCTGGACACATATCCGGATACCTGCTCGACAGCTCAGGAGCGGTGAAGCAAGTTCTCGAATCCACCAGTCTGCCACTGGGCCTTTTCACCGACGTTTACTTCCCATCCAGTCAGGAAATCAAACCGGTGCCTGGAGACCTGCTGCTTTTGTTGACCGACGGCGTACCAGAGTGCCAAGATGGAGACGAGAATTTTTTCGGCGATGAACGGGCGCTCCAGATCGTGGCGGCCCAACGTCAATGCGAAGCTCGCGAGATAATCAACCGTCTTTACAAGGAGACCCAGGATTTTTCAGCGCCGATCCCACAAAACGACGACATTACCGCAGTCGTTTGCAAGGTCCTTTCACTTCCTTGACGCCCTGGCTCAACATGAGCCTCCAGCTCACTCGCCTCATACATCGTCGATCTCGCCCGCACCATCGCCAGCGCTTCACTCGAGGCCCGACGGAACCCGCGGCGACGAGACCAACTCCGTGAACACCTCCCAGCGCCGCTCTGGGTCATTGACGGTGCCGCCCCGACGTTCGACGTAGGCCCGGACGAGGTCCTCGCCGAGGTTGTAGTTGATGACATAGCTGCGATAGGAGTTGTAGAAGCCGATGCTCTGCTCGGCGCGCGGTCGGGTAAAGAGCGCGTTCTCGATCAGCCAGTCGACCGTCTCCGCGTCGGTGAGCTCGCCGTCGAGGTACAGTCGCGCCGCCTCGTTGTCGGCGTAGTTGAGGCCGCGGAGGGCCTCGTCAACCAGGTAGTAGAGGTCCGCCTGCTCGGGATCGAGACCGGCGAGAGGGAAGCTTACCGTGGCAATGACCTAAAGATTCTGCCGAGGAGGCCAATTTACAGGAACATTCCGCCCTATTTATCCGTTACCGCACTTGAAGCAGGATCATCGCGTCTGTCGTACGGCATCCTCGCTCGTCGACGGAACCCATGTCCTGGAGGGGTATCATGGCCACATTGCTCACCGACTTCCGTTTCGGAATCCGTATGTTGGTCAAACGTCCGGGCCTCAGCATCATCGCCATTATCGCCCTGGCCCTCGGTATCGGCCTGACGACGACGATGTTCAGCATCGTCTACGGCGCGGTGTTGCGCGGATTGCCCTACGATGACTCGGACGAGCTGGTGGCGCTCTTTCGCAACCGGCCGGCGCAAAACATCCGGTTCATGGCGGTGGGCATCCATGACTTCGTCGACTGGCGTGAGCAGCAGACGAGCTTCGAGGACATCGCAGCTTACTTTACGGAGACCGTCAATGTCGCCGGTACCGAAGGGCGTCCTATCCGGTATCTCGGCGTCTATGGCAGCGCCCACCTGTTCGACCTGTTGGGTGTTCACCCGATCCTGGGCCGCTGGTTCCGACCGGAGGAAGATCATCCATCGACGCCGCCGGTGATGATCCTGAGCTATCGAGCCTGGCAGGACCGATTCCAGGGTGATCCCGAGATCATTGGCCGCACGATCCGCGCCAACAGCGAAATGACCACGATTGTCGGCGTCATGCCCGAAAAATTCGATTTCCCGGGGCAGACGGAGGCCTGGCTGCCGCTGCGGATCGACCCGCTCGCCTTTCCCAGGGGCTCAGGCCCGGCTCTGGAACAAACTCAAATGGAGGCGCTTGCGCGACTGAAGGACGGTGTTTCACTCGAAGAGGCTCAAACTGAAATGACGGCGATCGCCGGCCGGCTGGAGGCGGAGCACCCCGAGTCGAACGAGGGCATCGGAATCGTCGTCCGGAGGTTGATCGAAAACTTCATCGGGGAACAGGCGGTCTCGATGCTCTACACGATGCTGGGCGCGGTGTTCGGCGTGCTGCTCATTGCCTGCGCGAACGTCGCCAATCTGTTGCTGGCACGAACGGTGTTGCGCTCCAAAGAGGTTGCCATCCGCACGGCGCTTGGCTCCAGTCGCTTTCGGACCGTCTCGCAGTTGCTCGCCGAGACGTCGGTACTGGCTATCGCAGGCGCAGGGCTCGGTCTGGTGATCGCCAGGATTGGAATCGCCTCATTTAACGCTTCGCTGGCGGCCCAGCAGACGCCGAACTGGCTCGTGGCCAGGCTGGATCCAGCCGTCATTGCCTTCGTGGTCGGCTTGGCGCTACTTTCAACGTTGTTGGCCGGAACCGTTCCAGCGTTCCGGGCGTCGACGAGTGACATCAGCGAAATCCTGAACGACGAGGCCCGCGGGTCCTCCAGCCTGCGACTCGGGAGAGTCAGCAAGGGCCTCGTCATAACGGAGATCGCCCTCTCCTGTGGGCTTCTTGTGGCTGCCGGCCTGATGGTGAAGACGGTGGTCGCCGTGACGCAATTCGATTACGGATTCACGACCGACAACATCTTCACCGCCAGAATCGGTTTGTTTGAAGCGGACTACCCGACTGAAGAGGACGAGTGGCAGTTCTATGACGAGTTGATGCGGCGCCTCGAAGACCGGCCGGGTATCCACGCGGTGGCCTTGACCTCCGACCTGCCCGCGGGCGGCTCCGCGATGCAGACGCTCAGTGTGGACGGCGTTGCCTATGGGACGGATCAAGACCACCCTCTGGCGCGACGGGTCGTCATCACACCCCGATACTTCGATACCTTCGAAGTTTCGATGCTCAGGGGACGCGCCTTCACGCGGGCCGATGGCCCGGAGAGTCTTCCGGTGGCGATCGTCAACGAGCGGTTCGTGAACCTCCTTCTTGCCGAAGAAGATCCGATCGGCAAGCGGATCAAGCTGGGTGACGAGGACCGCCCCTGGCGCACGATCATCGGTGTGGTCCCCGACCTCTATCTCGGCGGCGCGGCCGGCATGATAGATCCGAGACGCGAAGGTGTCTACATCCCGCTGGCCCAGAACGTCATCAATTTCATTAGTCTGGTCATGCGGACCGAGCAGGCGCCGATGAGCTTGACCTCGATGGTACAAGACGAGGTGAACGCCATCGACCCGACGTTGCCGATCTACTATGTCCGCTCGCTGAACGACCAGTTCGCGCTCAACACTTGGTTCTACAGGGCGTTCGGCGCACTGTTCATGGTGTTTGGCTTCTCGGCGCTGGCGCTGGCCACCATCGGACTCTATGGCGTGATGTCATTCTCGGCGAGCAACCGCACGCGCGAGATCGGCCTCCGGATGGCGCTCGGGGCTCGCGCCCGGAACGTGCTGCTGATGATCTTCATGCAGGGAGCAGTCCAGTTGGCGATCGGCCTAATCCTCGGCCTCGCACTCGCCGCGCTGCTCTCACGTGCGCTGAGGATGCTGCTGTTCGAAGTCGAGCCGTGGGATCCCGCCATCTTCACCTACGTGGTGTTGACGCTTAGTGTGTCGGGGTTGGTCGCTTGCCTCATTCCGGCGAAGCGTGCCACCAAGGTCGACCCGATGGAAGCTCTGCGGTACGAGTAGCACGAGTCTCTAAATGTGAAGTGACACCCTGACTTCCGCCGCGGATGGGTTTTAACTCAAGGATAAGTCCAATATGGGCTCGATCTCTTTTGGAGAAAGGCCGACATCATTTGGAGCGTTTGTTTTTCAAGGTAGAATGACCCGTCTCCCCTTTGCAGACGAAGTGAGTTGTTTTTGCCTTGATGATGATGAAGATCAGCGCCGGCTTGTTGATGTACAGACGTCCGGTTGAAGGTCTCGAGTTGTTTCTGGTCCACCCCGGGGGGCCGTTCTTCCAAAAAAAGGACGAGGGGTTTTGGGGGTTACCCAAGGGTTTGCTCGATCAAGGTGAGGATCCCCTCGCAGCGGCTCGCCGGGAGTTCACCGAGGAGACGGGGGTGCCCACACCGGATGAAGGCTATCTGACTCTCGGCGAGGTTCAGCAGAAGAGCGGCAAGGTGGTTTTGGCCTGGGCTTTCGAGGGGGATTGCGATCCCGAGGCCATCGAAAGCAACCCGTTCGAGATGGAATGGCCACCGAGATCGGGAAAGGTTCAGGCGTTTCCCGAGGTCGATCGCGCTGCTTTTTTTTCACCGGAGGAGGCCCGCCGCAAGCTCAATTCGGCGCAGGCGGAGTTTGTCGAGCGGTTGGAGAAAATGCTGCTCGTGCAATAAACCACCGCGGCATAGAACCGCATGAAATCACCGAAACATCTGACGGCCCGCCTGGCCCGAATAGTTGACGAACACCGTCTTGAGCTCGGTGAAGAAATTCAGCCCCTCCTCGGACATTTCGCGGTCGCCCACTCCGGTTGACTTGACGCCGCCGAAAGGCAACTGCGCCTCGCCCCCGATGGTCGGCTCGTTCACGTGGACCATTCCGACCTCCACTTCATCGATGAAGCGCATGATGTTGTCGATGTCCCGAGTGAAGATGGAAGTGGTCAAGCCGTACTCCACCGAGTTGGCAAACTGAATGGCCTCCTCCAGTGTCTTGGCGGAAGCGACGGAGAGCACCGGACCGAAAATCTCTTCACGGAATATGCGCATGGAGGGCTGGACCTGATCGAATATGGTGGGCTCGACGTAATAGCCGTCGGGAACGTTTTTGGGCTTACCTCCCCCCACCAGCAAGCGCGCTCCTTCTTTTTTGCCCTGTTCGATGTACTCGAAGTTGGTGTTCCACTGGCTTTCATCGACCGCCGGACCCATACCCACAGATTCATCCAGTCCCGGTCCGATCTTGATTTGCTTTGCAAACTCGACCAGACGCTCGAGAAGCCCTCCCCCAGTCGAGTCGACGGTAATAACCCGCGATGTGGCGGTGCAGCGCTGGCCGGTGGAGCCGAACGCCCCGTCGCGAATGGCCACCGCCGCTTTGTCCAGGTCGGCGTCGGGCATCACGATGACTGCATTCTTGCCCCCCATCTCGCACGTGACTTTGGCCCCCCGAGAAGCGGCTTTCACATAGAGGTCGCTTCCTACCGCGTTGGAGCCGGTAAAGGAGATCGCCGGAATCACCGGGGATTGGACCATGGCTTCTCCGACGGTGGAGCCGGGGCCAACCACGATATTGAAAACGCCGGGAGGAAGCCCGGCTTCCTCGTAGACTTCCGCAAGAATGGACGCCGTCCCCGGAGTCAAAGTGGCGGGCTTGAAGACCACCGTGTTGCCGGCCACGATGGCGGGAGCAGACTTCCAAACCGGTATCGCCCAGGGGAAGTTCCAGGGAGAGATGAGTCCACAAACGCCCATGGGCTGCCGGATGGTGTAGGTGAAAGTGTCCCGCGCTTCCGACGGCAGCGTCATGCCGCTCATACGGTACCCGGCACCGGCGTAGTATTCGATCAAGGAAATGCCTTTGAGCACCTCGCCTTTGGCTTCCTTGAGAATCTTTCCTTCTTCACGGGTCATCAGCTCGGCAATTTCATCGGCCCGTCGGCGGGCGATGTCGGCGGCCCGCCACATTACCCGACCCCGCTCCGGTCCGGGCACCTTTCGCCAGGTGCCGAAAGCCTTTTTTGCGACGTCGATCGCCCGTTCCACATCCCCGATGGTGGCCATGGGAAACTCCGCAATGACCTCGCTGGTGTCCGCAGGATTGATGTTGGTGACCATTCGATCGGAGCGAGGTTGAATCCACTCGCCATTGATGTAACAACCGGTTTGCATATGAACCTCCTGTGAGCCCGGGCGCCGCCTCGTGGGGGCCGGTTGGCACCCTGGGAACCCAAGAAATTATCGGAAAGTAGCCGACTGTGCAACCCGGCGTCTTTCGTAGACCGTCGTCTCGGTGGTGATCTCACCCAATCTCCCCTAAACTTGTGCGGATTTCTTGGCGGGGGAATGAAATGAGAGACGCTAAGCATTTCTTTTTAATAGCCTTAATCTGTCTGGCCGCCTTGCCCGCAACTTCTCCGGCCGAGGAGCGCAATCGTACCGAGCTTTTATCCCGGATCGATTCCATTGTCGTGGAAGCGATGGAAAGAGACCAGATAGTCGGTACTTCGGTGGGGGTGCGAATAGGCGGCGAAATCCTGGTGGCCAAAGGCTATGGCTTTGCCGACCTGGAAAACGAAGTGAAAGCCACCGAGCACACCGTCTACCGGATCGGATCCGTCACCAAGCAGTTCACCGCCGCTGCCATCATGCTTCTGGTGGAGCGAGGGAGTCTTCGCCTCGACGACGAGCTGACCCGGTTTCTGCCTGAATACCCGACGAAAGGTCACCGCATCACAGTAGATCGCCTCCTCACCCACACGTCCGGCATCATGGGCTATAAAAAGTCTCGGCAATGAGCTACGCCGAGTTCCTGAGTGACCAGTTCTTCTCCCCTCTGGGATTGCTTGAAACGCACTACCTCTATAACGCGCCCATCATTAAAAATCGGGCCGAGGGCTACGAGGTGAGAGAAGGCAATCTGGTGAACGACGATCCGCTCAGCATGAGACTTCCTTATTCCGCCGGCTCGCTGGGCTCCACGGTGATGGATCTTCTCCGGTGGCAAATCGTCCTCGACGCCAACAAGGTGGTGAGCCAGGTTAGCTACGACAGGATGACTACGCCGGCAATCCTCAACAGCGGGGAGAAGACGACCTATGGCTACGGCTTGGCCATCGGGAACCTCGAGGGCCGGCACAAGATCTCTCACGGAGGCGGAATCAACGGCTTTCTAACTCAACTGTCCCACTACCCCGACGAGGACCTGACGGTGGTGGTGCTCACCAACACGACCTCTGCCAATCCCGGGCCCCTCGAGAGCCGTATCGCTCGCGCCGTGCTCGACATACCCGAAAGGCGGGCGACGACCGTAGACCTATCGGAAGAAGAGCTTCAGGTCTACACCGGGACGTATGATCCAGGCCGGTCGCCGATCGAAGTTTCCATCGAGGATGGAATCCTGGTGGCGGCGGGATCGCGCCTGCGCCCCATCGGGAACCACGTCTTCCTGTCTGCGGTCGACGACTACCGGGAGATCACCTTCACCCTCTCCAACGGAAAGGCGGTCAACCTCCGCATAGAAAGAGAAGGGCACGTCACCGAAGCGCCGAGGGTCCGCTAGAAAGGGAAGAAGCCGGATGGCGGAGACGCAAAAGCAAGCGCCGATTGAGTTTCAAATTTTCATCACCGGTTTCGTGGTGGTCTTGGCGGTCATTGTCTTTTTGTTCATCGCCGGGGAGAGCGCAAACCGCGTCATCCAGACGATCTACGACTTCAGCACCAACCAACTGGGGTCTCTCTACATCTTGTTTGCCCTGTTCTGCTTTGGCATATTGCTCTATCTTGCATTCGGCAAATACGGCAAGGTCCGCTTCGGCGGCCCCGACGCCCGGCCCGAGTTCAGCTACCTGAGCTGGGTGGCCATGCTTTTTTGCGCCGGTCTCGGCACTTCGCTTCTCGCCTGGTCCAGCAAGGAGTGGTCCTACTATTACACGGCTCCGCCGTTCGACGTCGCTCCGATGAGCAAGGAGGCGGCGCGCTGGGCTGCCACCTACGGCATCTACCATTGGGGGCCGCTCGGCTGGACGCTCTACATCATCTGCGCTTTTCCCATCGGCTACGCCTTTTACAACCGGAAAATGTCTGCCATGCGGCTGTCCACCTCATGCTCCGGCATCTTGGGTGGAGACAGGATGGACGGACCCATCGGGAAATTCATCGATACCTTGTTCATTATCGGTTTGGTCGGCGGCACCGGCACTTCGTTGGTCTCCGGAGCCCCGATGCTCTCCGAGGCGGTCTGCGAACTGTTCGGTTTGACCCGTACCTTCACCGTGGATGCGGTGGTGGTCCTCATTTGGACCGCCCTCTTTACCGTCACCGTGGGGATGGGGCTGAAAAAGGGCATCAAGGTGCTCGCCGACGTCAACTTGTACGCCATCTTCGTCCTGTGTGGCATCGTCTTCCTGGCGGGCCCCACGTGGTTCATGCTCAATACCCTGACCGACAGCATGGGTCTGATGATCACCAACTTCTTTAGAATGGCCTTCTATACGGCGCCGCATTTCACCTCTGAGGCCTATCAAAGCTACCTGGCGGGCGAGGCCAGCCACTACACCCTCATGTTCCCCCAGTGGTGGACGGTGTTCTACTGGGCTTGGTACATCGCCTACGCTCCCTTCATGGGTATCTTCGCCGCCCGTATCTCCCGCGGCCGAACTTTCCGGGAGGTGGTGGTCACCGCTCTGACTTTCGGCCCCCTCGGTTGCGCCATGTTCTTCGGCATCTTCGGCAACAACGCCATGTACCAGTACTTGACGGGGCAATTCGATTTTCTAGCGGTTGCCGCCAGCCTGGGTGAGGACGCGGCCATCATCGGCGCTCTGATGCAGGTAACGGATGTTGAGTGGCTGGCCTTGCTCATCCTGGTGATCTTCGTCTTTGTGGGCTTTATCTACTCCGCCACCACGGTGAACGCATCGGCTTATTCCATCGCTACGGTGGCCTCGAAGGATATGACCGAAGCAACTGACGTGGAACCGAACTTGTACAACCGGGTCATCTGGGCCATCTTTCTGGGTGCCGTCGCCCTGGCCTTGATGTATCAAGACGAGGCCGTCAGGCAGTCGGTGGGATCTGCGGAAGTGGGTCGGGCGGTAGTAGAGACGGCCCGCCTGGGCACCTCCTCGGCGCTCAAGGCGCTCAAAACCTCCTCTCTGGTGGTGGCCTTTCCGCTCATGGTCTGCATCTTCATTTCGATACTGTCTTTTCTCAAGTGGATCAAGCAAGACAAACCGCACCTGGAAAAAGGCAAGCTGATGGAAGACGGCGAGTAAAATCTAAGCTTTTGGCGCCCGATTCACACTGCCACCTTTCGAGAGGAACTCCTTTGCCTGTTCCAGGTTCGGGTCTAGCGCCAGGGCGGCGCGGAACTCCTTTTCGGCGCGAACGTCTTTTCCAAAGGATCTGTAATAGAGCCCGAGCCAAATGCGAAGGTCGGTATCCCGTGGCGACAGGCGAATCGCTTCCAGAAAATGCTTCTCAGCATGGTGCCTCATCGAAGGATGCTTGAACGTCGCCTTGGCTAGAATTCCGTGATAGGACGAGTTCCCGGGCTCGAGCTTGACGAGGTTACGGAGGAGAGGAACCGCTCCTTCCCAGTCCTCGACGCTCACGTGAAACTGGACGCCCCTCAAAAGCTTTCTGACTCTTGATTTGTGTCGCGAGGTCTCCTGGGTCGAAGTTTCAAGCCGCGAAGAAGGAAGATTGCCCGGTTTCGATTGCCGGCTACCCCGGCCAGCCGAAGATTCACGCTGTTTTTTCAGAAGCAAGCTATGGTAAGCAGCCGCCAAACGAAATTGAATCTCGGAAACTTTGACCTCAAGAGAGACTTCATTCTCCACCAGGCGGTTGACGTGAGACCACTTGAGGCGTTTCGTCCGGTAGGCTTTTTCGAGCTGCGAACCATCGATGTCGGCGGCCACCTGGAGGAGCTCGGTTTCGGTCAGGTTCTCGGTTCGGACATACTCGGATCGGATTTTTCGATCGAGATCGGTCGGTTCGGCTTGTGCCTCGGGCTCGAGAAAGCCGGCAGCAAACAAAGCCGAGCAGGCTCGAAGCACCTGACGCCAATCGCCCCCGATTTGCTGCAGAACCGCCTGAAGCGTGGCACCGTCCCGGGCGGCGTGCAAGACCGCCCGCTCCTCGGGTCGAAGTGTCTCTACGTCGAGAATCGTAAACGCCTCTTCAGTGGCCCGCAGGCGGTAGTTCGGGGAAGGCAAGCAAGCGAGGAGGATCTCTTCGTCTTCCACTTTTCTAAAACCGTTCAGCAGGAGATCGGGGATGGAGAGATTAACCATGAGTCCTTCGGGTATCGGTGTGGTTCTCTCCTCGAAGCTGTAAACACCTTCGCGAATGGGAAACAGTGACAAAACGATGCGGTGGAACTGCCGGCAGAGTTGTTGTTCGAGCTCCGCACCGGTGATCAAGCGCATGCGAACCAACGCCTCGCCGAACTTACGTCCTTCCGTTTGCATCATGCTGCTGGCGAGGATGAACTCGCGTTCGGATATGCAGCCGCTCATCATCATGCTCTCTCCCAAGCGATCGTCCGTGACGTTGCTGGCGGCAAAAACGATTTGCCCGTCTTTGAAATAGACGGTCTTGATCGCGTCGCGAAAAGAGACCTGGAGATCGCCGCTTCTCTCTTCGCCGGCGACTCTTTTGAGGACTTGAGAAAAGGAGATGGCGGAATGGGAGCCTACCCAGTCGATCGAGGGATCATTCTGCTTCGTTGGTCGTGAAGGCAAGGGGGACCTCCTTCGAGCGTGCGTTTGCAGTCCAAGTGAGATAGGCAAGGTTTCCTTCTAAGAAAGAATTGTATCCTTTTTTGCGGCAATTGATGTGACGGCGGGCGCCGGTCTTTTCCGACAGCAGATTGGGGGGAAAACCACTCACAATACCTCATTTCCAGAGCTGTGAAGAATCCTCTGCTGGGAGTCGAGCCGCTTCTCGGGCGTAACTTCCGGCCCGAGGAGGCGAGGCCGGGGCAAAACCGCGTGACCCTTCTGAGCTACGGCGTCTGGCAGGGGCAGTTCGGCGCCTCCTCCGATGTTTTAGGCCGCACTGTCGAGCTCGACGACGAGCCTCATACGGTCGTGGGAGTCATGCCGCCGGAATACAACTTCCCCTTCGGCGGAGTCAAGATGTGGGTACCACTCGTGCTGGACACCCAGCGTTTCGATCGCGACTATCGAAACTTCATGTTCGTGGGCCGGCTCGAATCGGGAGTGAGTCACACCGAGGCACAAGCCGAGCTCGAAACGCTCTTTGTCCAAATCCAAGAGGAGCTCTACCCGGAGCGCCCGCCGCGGGGCTTGAGCGTCTCCGGAATGCGGGAAGCCCTCATGTTTCTTTTCGATACCTTGCAGCTCATGTTCCTGCTCCTCACAGTGGCTGTAGGATTTCTGCTCCTGGTGGTTTGTGCCAACCTGGCCAACTTGATGTTGACTCGGGCGGTGGGGAGGCAAAAGGAGATTGCGGTGCGCTCGGCTCTCGGAGCGGGGCGTGGGCGGATCCTGAGAGGCCTTCTAGTCGAGGGTGCTCTGGTGGCGCTGATGGGGGGAGCTCT
>SDBT01014114.1_pt1 | contig 12755 bp, 8 predicted proteins | sample 2277101 | NCBI WGS metagenome assembly SDBT01 (sample SAMN10404973, study PRJNA504765) | marine sediment metagenome | isolation source: marine sediment core GS10_PC15, 103 cmbsf | place: Arctic Ocean: Southern Knipovich Ridge | collected 2010 | reverse complement strand
TGGTGAAATATTTGTGGATACTGTTTCACAAGGTGTATATGATGGTGCTAATGCAAAAAGCGTAACAGTGGATATCAGAGCAGACCATACTATAAGCTTTGGTCCTGAAATTGGCTTTACTACCCCTGCGGACTTTGTAATCCCTGCAAACTTCTTAGCAGCTGGTTCTGTAAATCCGTATGATGGAGTTTATGTGCCAATTTCTACTGACCCAGTAGTTACTGTTACTAAAATTGCAGATCAGACCACACGATTAAATGGTGAATATGTAACTTATACCATTGACGTATCTCGTACTGATAGTGTAAATGCTTCAGTTAATGTTGATGTCGTTGACACAATCAGCGGTGCAACTGAACTGCCTGGCAACAATGGCGGTAAATTAGCACTTGTTGTTCCAAATGGTTCTGATTGCCAAGTTCCACAAGATCCTAACTTACCTGTTAATAACGGTGTTTGCGGAACTGATAAAATCACAGATGCAGGAGGGATGAATATCCGCCTGCCGGATCCGGATAGTTTTGTTCGCATTACCTACCGCGCTCAGGCTGTAAATGCCGGCATTCCACAGAATCAGAATTCAGTTGTCGCAAATACAGTAGATACAACAGATAGCAATGGGCAAACTGCAACAGCCAGCGCTTCGGTTACTGTTATCGGACCGCAAGGCGGAGGTGTTATCACCGGTGGCGGCGGAGGTGGTGGCGGCGGAGGATATAGAATAGTCAAAGGAGATATGGAACTTTTAGTTGAAAAACTTGTTTCCTTAAACGGTGTTGATTACCGCAATGCCATCGGACAAGATCTTGCGGTAGTAGTACCGGAGAACCAAAACACACGCTTATATACTAAAGTGCGCATTACAAATGACAACGAAGTGTCTGCTAAGAATATCACATTTGATCACTTCTTCGATATTGGCGACAGTGATATGACTGCTGGTGAAGTCGAGGATCTGGCAGGTGCAGAACTGGATAATGACGGTAATATTTTGATTGAAAAGATCAAGGCCGGAGAAGCAGTTGAATTCAGCTATAGTGTTCTGATTCATGAAAACGGCCAAAACAGCAACCCTGCTTTTGACGGCATTGAAGTTGTGGATTATAAATCTACATTACCCCGCACTCAGGACGGCCTGAAGTACGTGACCAAAGGCGAACATTTTGTAACATACATCTATGCCGGCCAGATTCCTGAAATCAGGATAGTCCGCAAAGACTTTGGAAATGCTTCAACTGTATTAGATATTCTTGTAAGCGCTGACAAATCAGAGGCACGAATTGGAGAAACTGTGAACTACACTTTAATCCTTACAAATGTAAGTGATTCTGATCTTACAAATCTGTTGATTGCACATGATTATCCTGCTGAACTCATCATAGAGAGCACTGTCGGAGGACGTGATAATGGACGTGAAATACATTTCAAACGCCCATTACTCCGCCCAGGACAAAGCGTTACTATGCGATTCACAGCTAAAGTGGTAGGTGGCGCAGTTGGTAGTACTGTACGCAGTCTGACCCGTGCAATAGTAAATGAATTTGAAAACATTTCTCCAGCTGAAAGCTACCTGGTAATTTCCGGCGGTTCAGCTCAAGTTGGCCCAAATTACCGATTAGTACAAACCGGTTCCGGCTTACTGATGAGCGTACTTATCACTCTTCTGGCTTACCTTGGTTACGGAGCAATGCAGAAACGAAGATACTTAAAACTTAAAAAAGAAGCCTTAAAATTCTAAGCCGTAACGCCCTCCCTTACATACGGTTGATGACCCCCTACTTGGACCCCCCCGGGTAGGGGGTTTTAAAGTGTTCTGAAAAACTTTCAAAAAGTTTTTCGGCCTTTTCAAACAGGTGTCTTCGCCCTCCGGAATACTCGCTTAACTTCGTCCCGCTTTGCTTTGGGGCCCTGCGGAGCATACCCAAAGCTACATCGTGACTACGTTCGCTCGTATCCCTCCAGGCTCACCTATTATATTTGAAATCGGGAGTACCCAAATTGAAAAATGTAATTCTATTTTTAGTCATTTCGTTGTATCGTCATTTCGTTATAACGTTATTAATATGAAAGCTCTTATTCAACGAGTTAAACAGGCTAAAGTTACGATTGATGGTGAAGTCACCGGTGAGATCGGAAAAGGAATTCTGGTGCTTTTGGGTGTAGCGCAGGAGGACAGCGAAAAGGATGTGGATTATCTGGTGGATAAAATCACTCAGCTCCGTATATTCCCGTCGGATAAAAGCGGATTTGATTATTCGCTGGAAGAGGTGAAAGGCAGTTTGCTGGTCGTATCTCAGTTCACTTTATACGGCTCAACTAAGAAAGGCCGCAGACCGGATTTTACCGCTTCCGCGCGTCCGGAACTGGCCGAAAAACTTTATGATTTATTTATACAAAAAGCCCGCGATAAAGGCTTTGAAACAGCTTCCGGACGTTTTGGCGCCATGATGGATGTAGAGCTTATAAATGACGGACCGGTAACTCTGATGGTGGAGTCTTTGAAAACTTGAAAAATTGAAAACTTTTTAACCCGCAAGCCAATAATCAGTTTTCACAGTTTTCAAATTTACACAGAAATATGATAGAATCCCATCGGTTTAACGAAAAAAATATGTCAGAACAAAACGGTCTAATGGAAAAAGTCGTATCTCTGTGCAAACGTCGCGGGTTTGTGTTTCCCGGTTCTGAGATTTATGGCGGTTTGGCAAATACCTGGGACTTGGGGCCTTTGGGTGTGGAATTAAAAAATAATATTTTTCAGGAATGGTGGAAGTTTTTTGTGCAAAGCCGTAAAGATATGGTGGGCATTGATCCGGCTATTCTGATGAACCCAAAAGTCTGGCAGGCTTCCGGGCATGTGGATTGCTTTAATGACGCACAGATCGACTGCAAAGACTGCAAAAAACGCTTCCGTGCAGATCATTTAATAGAAGATGCGGTGAAAGACATAAAAGTAGAAGGGTTAAGTACAGAAGATCTGAAAAAACTTATTGATGAAAATAATATCCGCTGTCCTGGATGCGGCAGTAAAAACTTTACTGATGTAAGGACATTCAACCTTCTTTTTCAGACGAGTATAGGCCCAACATCAAAAGACGCTGAACCGGTTTATTTAAGGGGTGAGATAGCCCAGGGGATGTTTGTGAATTTCAAAAATATCCTGAATTCCTCACGCAAACGAATCCCATTCGGAATCGCAGCTATGGGAAAAGCGTTCCGCAACGAGATCACTCCAGGCAACTTTATTTTCCGCACGCTGGAATTCGATTTGATGGAATTTGAATATTTTATCAGAGAAGAAGAATGGGAGAAGAAATTTGATTATTGGGTAAAGGAAATGCAAGAATGGCTGAAAATAATTGGTATCCGCGAAGAAAAAACGCGCGTAAGGGAACACACCAAAGATGAGCTTTCTCATTATTCCAAACGGACTATTGATATTGAATATGATACGCCATTTGGATGGAAAGAACTTTACGGCCTGGCTTACCGTACGGATTTTGACCTGAAAAAACATCAGGAAGTGAGCGGCCAGGATATGAATTATCTGGATCCTGAGACAAATGAAAAATTCATCCCACATGTTCTGGAGCCTACTTTCGGTCTAAGCCGTACGATTCTAATGGTACTTTTGAGCGCTTACGATGAAGAAGAAGTAACGGATGCCAAAGGAAATAAAGAAATCCGGACAGTCCTTCGGTTTAAACCAAATGTCGCACCTTACAAAGCAGCTATTCTGCCATTGATGAAAAAACCTGAACTGCTCAAAAAAGCTGATGAAGTATTCGATTCCTTAAAAGATGATTTCGCGCTTGATTTTGATGTGACAGGAAGTATAGGAAAACGCTACAGAAGGCAGGATGAAATCGGAACACCTTTTGCAATCACAATTGATTTTGATACCCTTGAAGACAAATCCGTCACCGTACGCGACCGGGATTCTATGAAACAGGACCGGATTAAGATTGGGGAATTAAATGATTATTTGATGGCAAAATTATAAATATAATTTTGTAGGATAATGCCATGGCGTAATCCTACGCGGGGAATATATCATTCCCGCGACATAAAATAATATTCAATCAGCAACACAATAATCAGAAGAAGAAGCCCGTCCCACCACGTTAAAACCCTTAAGCGCTGAAAAACAAGCCCCACGCAGACCATGATGGAAAGCAGGCTTCCCTGGCGCAGGGCGGTATTTAAATGCTGAAAATAATTTTTTCCTTTGCTCAGGCTAATACGCAGATAATAATTCAGAATGGAAAATGTGCCGGTAAGAGCAATGAATAAGCTCGCATAAAAAAGCCCCAAGGCCAGAGAGCCGGACATAAACGGGCTTAGGTTGTTAAGTACCACAATCCAGGAGGTCCATCCAAGTATGCTGATTATAAAAATCCCGATAATGTAATAAGCGTGGGTCATATTTAAACGATACAACGAAACAACGATAACAGAATTTCCAATTCATTCCAATTCATTCCAATTTCCAAATAATATCCAGATATCCAATTTCGGATTTCGATATTAATTTCGAAATTTCTTGGAAATTGGAAACTAGGATTTAGAAATCATTTGGAAATTGGTCATTGTAAATTGGTCATTGGAATTGGTATAATATGTTGGCTTTAAAATTACCACCATTTTTATGAAAATACGACGTTTTTTACTGGCCATTACCCTTTGTTTAATGCTGACGTTTCAGTCAGTTTCTGCGTCGGTTTTTTCCGATGTAGCAAGCAATCATCCTAACTTTAATGCCATTACTTATTTGTATGAAAACGGCATTGTGGAAGGTTACGCGGATAATACATTCCGCCCGGACCAATTGGTCAACCGGGCAGAAGCCCTAAAGATCCTTCTTCTTGGTTCAGACGTATTAGTGCCGGAAATTCAGCCACAAGAAATATTCCCGGATGTGATTCATGGAACCTGGTATGCAAAATATGCTATGAAGGCAAAAAATCTGGCCATTGTAAAAGGTGATGACGGCACTGGTATGTTCCGCCCTGGAGACACGGTAAACCTGGCCGAAGCTCTTAAGATGCTCCTCAAAACCAATAATATTGAATCTCCTGCCTCTGCGTCCAACCCTTACTGGGATGTATCAAAAGATGCCTGGTTTGGCCCTTATTTTGAGTATGGCAGGCTGGCAGGGTTATTGGATCAGTCATCCAATGAAAATGTTTATCCTGCCACACCTGTAACACGCGGACTCCTTGCGGAACTTATGTACCGCCTGGCTACCAATGATTTCATTATTGCGGATGGTAAGGCAAGTTATTATGGGGAAAAATTCCATGGTAAAACCACAGCCAGCGGTGAGATCTTTGATGCTTCCGCCTTCACTGCCGCCCACCTGACTTATTCCTTTGGAACCCGGCTCAAAGTGACCAGTGTAGAGACAGGTAAAACCGTGATTGTCCGCATAAATGACCGCGGACCTTACGTTTCCGACCCTAACCGCATTATAGACCTCAGTAAAGCGGCTTTTGAATATATAGCGCCTCTTTCACGCGGAATTATTGAGGTAAAAATTGAAGTCACAAACGACCCTATTACTGCACCGCCTTCAACTTCTTTAGCAGATCTTCTGAAGGGTGACATTCTTAATACTTCTAAAACGTATTGTCCGGATATCTCGTCTTTAAAATACATAGGCAAAACAACATACGATAAAATCACTTTAGATCAGGAAATTCCTACACTGGCAGTTTCAGACGAAGTCCTGACATTAAAAGGAAGTACTTCGGCAAATGTGGATACGATCAGCGCTTTTGTTGTGGACAGCAGTGACAACCAAACAGCTTTTGAAGGCGATGTTACAAACGGACGATTCACCATCCATATACGATTTCCCAAAGAGGATGATTTTCGCTTAGGTGTTCTGCCCGGCCTTTCCGGATCGAGCGCCATTAAACAGATCAAAGTTTTAAAAAATACCTGCATTGAAGAAGTTGAAAATATGCAACTTGCACCTGTGTCCGGCCTGGAGCTGAGTCACAATGAAGGTGATATGCTGGTGAGCTGGAATAAGGGAAATTATAATCTGTTTAAATTGACTTTTTCACAGGGTGGCCTTCATACAAGCTATATTCTTCACGACACAGCAGAATGGAAGCCGATTTATAAGGAATTCACTTCTTTTATTTCCGGAGATGTTGCCCTGTCTCTGCGCGGCGGAAACCTTATTCAGAAATCATTACTGGAACCTGCTCAAGTTCTGTGGAGCCCGGCAGTTGAAAATTCTTTTATGGCCAGCACTCATTATGAATATCATGTTAATGAAGATGAAGTTGATTTACTGAGTCTTACAGAAGATGCCATTTTAAAAAGCACGATTAAAGCTGTTTTTAAGCCTAGTGTGGATATACGTGCAGAAGCCGCAGTAATACTGCCAAACGGAAAAGTAGAAAAAATTCAGGTCACCAGCTCTTCCGGAAGTCCTGAGGAAAACGCCTTTGACATAGAAGTATTTCCATCATCCGACAGCTCTTTAACGGCTGGCTACAACGCCCTGTCAACCGGAGTGCATTTTCTGGAAGTGAATAATGCAGAAGGTCTGGCAGCTATTAATGTGCCGATTTATATCAGGAGCCAATATCCGCTTCTTCCAAGCCCAAGAGATCTTTCAGATGGTACTCCGGAAGATCTTGGTGATAATCTGACGGATTTAAAATTACAATTTTTAAGCCTGGTTAATTATGATCGCAATGAGCATAAGATCTCACCATTAAAGCTTGATAACGATTTAAGCCGGCTGGCCCAGTTCCGCAGTGATGATATGGCAAGAAACAATTATTTCAGCCACTGGGATAAGTCTGGTCAAACAGCAAATGATATCAGGATGAATTACGGCATTCAAACTCAGGTCGCGGAAAATTTAGCTAAAGATACTAATCTTACACTTGCACAGTATGGCCTTATGCGCAGTGCTGTTCACCGCTCCAATATACTTTCAGAAGAATGGACGCGTGTTGGCTTTGGAATAACTAAAGATGATGACGGAAGCTATATTGTAGTTCAGCTTTTTTCCGAAGACCCGCTGGACTTAAGCGATTTAAACAGCCTGAGGAACACGCTTCTTGATACGGTAAATGAGGGCCGAACCAGCAATCTGGTACTGCAAACCAACTTAAATAATCTGGCTCAGTCCTGGAGTGAAAAAATGGCAGACGAGGACTTCTTTGATTTTACAGATGGCAGTGGCACTGCTCTGGTAGATACTATCCGGGACGCTGGTGTAAATGCATCATTGGGTACTTATATTGTAGGTAATTCCAGTTTCACAGATGCCCTTGATCAGGTAAGCGGAAATACCCAAGTCCATGAGAGTAAGTGGAAGTATCTGGGAGTTGGGATTGAGCAGGACAGTCTTGGGATTATTAAGGTAACTCTTATATACACCGAATAGAAGGATTGCTTAAGAATAGCTAAAAGAATTGCTTATATGCTAATTAGCTGTGGCAATTCTTAGGCGATCCTTTGGCTATTCTTATTATTTTTCGTCTGGTGCATAAATGTATTCGTAATTCTGTTTGTTGTAAGAAAACAGCTCTTCTTCCTTAAAGAATCGCGGGACTTCTTTTTCAGCAGTCTCAATGCTATCTGAGGCATGGACCATATTACTCTGCACGCTCATAGCCAGATCTCCGCGAATTGTTCCAGGTTCAGCTTCGCGTGCATTTGTAACGCCGCAAAGTTTCCGTACGACTTCCACAACATCTTTTCCTTCCCAGCATTGGACAATGACCGGTGTGGTTTTCATAAAATCAGCGATCCCTTTAAAAAACGGTTTATCCACCAAATGGGCGTAATGTTCATTAAGCAAGTCATCATCCATCTGCATCATCTTATTTCCTGCAAGTGTAAGACCTTTATTTTCAAAATAGCTCATAACTCTTCCGACTAAGCCGCGTTGGACAGCATCTGGTTTAATTAAAACTAATGTTCGTTCCATAATAGATTTAAGATTAAAGATTTAAGATTAAAGTTAGTACTTAAGAAGTTTTGCAAAATGTTCTTTATCTTTATACGGTCCGATCAAGGCTATGCGCAAGTTCTTTTCTTCCAAAAGTTTTTTGCTTAAACGCAGGATATCATCGGCTGTAACAGCATCGATTTTCTTTAGAATTTCATCTACTGTTTCGATTTCCGGAAAAAGCAGAGCTTGCTTACCCATCAGGTGAGCATATTCTTCACTGTCTTCCAAGCGCAGGATGATCTTTCCTTTCATAAAATCTTTAGCCTTCTTAAGCTCTTCTCCGCTGACTTTTTCCTCCATCATTTTACGGTACTCCACCAGAATCGCTTCGATAGCCAAGTCGACGCGTTTTAAATCCACGCCAGCCGCTGTACTCAGTGTGCCGGTATCTGTGTAGTCATCGGTAGTGGTACGGATGTAATAAGCAAGACCTTTGGCTTCTCGTACATTTAAAAACATGCGCGAACTCATATTTCCGCCCAGAATCACGCTCAGTATCTTTTCTGTGAATTCATCACTGCTACGTGCAGGCACTCCTTCTACGCCGACTATAATATGGGCTTGTTCGGTTTTTTTCTCCTGCAGAATAACCTGCTTACCGTCTTTTATGGGATGATAGGGAGATGGCTTAAGCGTCCGTTTTCCATTGGCGAATGGAAAGTATTTTCCAACCAATTCTTTTGCCTGAGTTTCTGTAATATCCCCTGCCACGCTGATGATGGTGTTATCCGGGGTATACAGGGCTTGCTTGTAATCTACAATCTGTTCGCGCGTGAGCGACTTGATGATTTCCTTTTCGCCTATCTGATCCCATCCCATAGGCTGATCACCAAATAATAATTTTTCAAAATCCCATCCAACCTGGTATATGGGAGTGTCCTGGTACATATTGTATTCCTCCAGGATCACGCCTCTTTCCTTGTCGATTTCATGCGGTAAAAACGTGGCATTCAGCATCATGTCGCCGATCACATCAAAGGCCACCTCTTTTTTATCCGAAGCCAATTTTACATAATACCCGGCATATTCTTTACCTGTGAACGCGTTGAAATCCCCGCCAACCGAGTCGATAGCCGAAGCTACTTCCTCCGCATTCTGGTACCGTTCCGCGCCCTTAAAAAACAGATGCTCCAGAAAGTGTGATATTCCGTTTATCTGCTTGTTTTCATAGCGCGAACCAGCCCCCACCAAACAAAGTACTGTTACTGATTTTGTGCCTTCAAGAGGGGTGGTGATGAGTTTGAGACCGTTTGGAAGAGTGGTGAGTTTGTGCATAACTTCAGATTTAGGATTAAGGATTTAGGATTAAAGTGAATTAAAAAAAACTTTAATCTTTAATCTTCAATCGGTCAAAAAGGAGCATAGCGAAAAAGCGTTACAGAGGCAAGGCGGATTAGTAAATGTCCTTACGATTACCAACTAAGTGAACAATTATAGTGTCGCTCTGAACATCAAAAATAATTCGATAATCTCCTACCCTAAACCGAAATTGCCCAAGTTCTGAATCCGTCAAAAAATCTGCAAATTGAACAGGATCCTCTTGCTGCAAGAACCACTTAAGCTTTTTCTTAATTCGGCTTTGAATGGATATTTCCAGTTTCTTAATACCTCTGGTCGCCCTTTGTGTAAACTTTATCTTCACTTAATCGCTTAAATACTATTAAATACTGCTTAATCTATTTGAGTATCACATTAAACATCAAAAGCTTCGTCTATGTCAACAAATTCCTCTCTTTTGGCTTGTTCTCGCGACTCAGCAATTGCTTTTAAATATTTTGGCGAACTCAAAGCTTCCAAATCCTCCAAAAGGGATTCCCAAAGTTCTATAGGTAAAAATACGCCGATGCTTTCGCTATTTCTGACAACATTATAATATTCCTTATTTTCCTTCGCCTTTTTTACCATAGAAGCAAATTTGGACTGAAAATGCTTGGTGGAAATGATTTTCTGTGCTGTTAAAAGTTGTGCAGGGGTCATGTTATTAGATTAAAGATTAAAGATTTCGGATTTCCCGTCCGAACAGCCAGTTCTTGGCCGGGCGGGCAGATTTGGGATTGTCAATAGTACTACCAATAGTTTATCAATTTGTTAATCAATTGTCAATCTTTTTGTGAATTTAGGCATGGGAAAAAGGCGCAGTCGGATGACTGCGCCTTTTAAAAAGTTGGATTCTCCCTGTCTTACTCCACAGTCACGCGGCGGCTCACCACCGGATCGCCGATGATGTTATCACCGTCCAGGTACTCATTGGCAGCCATGTCTTTGACGTAGCTCGTCCCACCTCCCTCAGGAATGAGGGAGAACTCCACGTCGAACGAATAGTCCGACGGGAAGGTGGCATCCACATCCAGCCGGATAGCCAAGTTGCGAGTTTGACCTCCTATGAGGTCGTAGTCCTCAGCCAACACCTTGGAATACCAGACTTGACCTGATTGCTCATTTCGATCTCCATGGGCAACTGTAGTCATGGGTCCGGCAAGGGTGCTGCTGGCATTCGTGTTTACCACTTGCAGCATCTTCAGAGAGGCATATACCCCTTCATCAGCCGTGCTGACGAGATCACCGGATGTATCGTACGCCCGGACCACCAGACGGGTGTCCCGGACTGTGAGATCAACATCTCCTGTCAATCCCAAAAGTAACACATCCACGTCACTCGTACCCGGTGGGACAGTGAAGGCGACTGGGCCGTTATCGGTGATGACTAGTCTGGCGCCTTGGAGCACCAACGGCTCCACATCACCAGCTGTCAACTGGTTGAGCACAGTCGCCCCGAAACCGTATTGCTGGTCGACGACCAGAAGGTCGGCGGGGTCGGCGAGGAAGAGCTGGATAGTGTCTCCTGATCTCCCGCCATCAATGTCGCAGCGTACGTAAAAGCTATTGGTTTGCCCTGCCGCTACGACAAAAGGTGTGTCGAGCACGAAGGTGATACGATCGCCGTCAAAGCTGGTTGCGCTGGCCACTTCATCTGCGCCCCTGAGTAAGCGTAGGTTTAACAACTTTGTGCTAGACAGGGTGCCACCCTGAGTCAGGGTGATCCGATGAAGGGCAACATCCGTGGATCCCGCTGTCAGCCTGAAAGCGCTGATCTCGGCATCCTGCTGGCCCGCCCTCGGTTGCACTGGGGTAGTGCCAACCGAAATGGTGACTGTACTCACGCTCACATTTCCGATCGTGAACGTGTTACTTGCCACCGGAAAATCACCGGTAACTACCTGAGCGTCGGAGACCACATCCCCCGCCGAAGCGAGGTAGAAGTAGTGTTGATTTGAGGTGCCAGCTGTTGGCGACACATCACCCACCAGCTGAAGCGTGGTGGTCCCGACCTCTAGTACCAGCCCAAGCCCGAGCGAGAAATTGATGGTGTTGGTAATACTGTCGATAGTGAAGGCATCTGTCAAACGCCTTGCACCATCGTAGAGATACAGAGAGTCCCAATCGTCGTGCTGACCAACCCCACCGCGCATGATCACCATGCTTTCCAGATCAGTGTCCTGAGTAACGGTGAAGTCAAAGTAGGCCAGTTCAACATGAGTGGCCCCCTTCGGCAAGGTGCTGGAAGGTGGCGTATCAGCGTTCAGTGACACCACTAGGTCGCCTTCGATGCGTTGTTCGTACACGACGTCTAACATGTCGAGACGATGGTCAGAGCTCAGGTAAAGCTCCGTAGGATCTGGCGTGTGGTAACCAGGCAGATCATTAAAGACTGCCCTGTAGTTTCCGAAAGGCATGTCACTGAGCACTCTCAGCCCTCCCGCTACATGGATTCCCTGTGGTTCTAGCTCCAGGCTTCCCTCTAGCGGATAGATGCTGAAAATCAGTGTTCCGGTATCGGTCTGCGGTAGGTACGAAGCCGCCCGAAGGAGGACTTCATCCGCCCAGCAGGTGGTTGCCAAATCAGCAGGGCCGAACAGGCCGGTAAGGTTACCAGCAGCGTCGGTATAGCCGGAGACAATCCCCAGCTGGACTGCGGCCTCCACAGAATCGAAAAACCAAGCGTCTGCCGGCACATCACCAAATGTTGGTGTGGCGGGTGCCTGGTAGTCAGCCAGGCCGCCGATCGCGTTGATGAGCATCTTAACGAATGCGGCACGGATGACATTGTCTTGGGGACCGCACAGCCCTATCGGGTTGCCATCGGGATCTGTGTAGATACTGATCAGCCCTTCATCCACTAGGGCGGCCCACTGGCACGCCTGAATGGAACCGTCGATCACATTGTCATCGTTAGGGCAGGGGTTCTCGAAGTTGTCCGACGGGCACATGCTGAGGCCCAGGAACGTGTAGATCATCTCTACAAGATCGCGCCTTGTGATGGCAGGACATTCCTTGTCCGGAGTACATGTGCAGGTTCCGCCGTAACACCTTGCGGTATACGTTTCGAAGCACCTACTCTCGCAATCCAAATCCTCAGCACACTGAACTTCTGCTTCGTCCCGGCAATAACAGATACCACCGGAACAACTGTGTGAGTCGTACGCCGAGCAGTCCTCGGCGCAGTCCCCGTCGCGATCGCAACTGGTAGTAGGTATGGCATCACTGCAAAAGCAGATGCCGTCGATTGAACAGATGGAGCTGTCATAGCCGTCGCACCCAAGGGTGCAGTCTTCGTTGGTATCGCATTGTGCGATAGCAGGAGGGTTTGTACCTCCACATCCGGCAATTGCGACCAGCAGAGCAAAAATGAAAAAACTGATGCGCTTCATGACTTTCACCTCTTTCGTGGTTGGTTTGTTCATCTATCTTCCTCCTCTTAGGTTATGGTTTT
>SDBT01014113.1_pt1 | contig 12755 bp, 13 predicted proteins | sample 2277101 | NCBI WGS metagenome assembly SDBT01 (sample SAMN10404973, study PRJNA504765) | marine sediment metagenome | isolation source: marine sediment core GS10_PC15, 103 cmbsf | place: Arctic Ocean: Southern Knipovich Ridge | collected 2010 | reverse complement strand
CTGCTGTGGGAATCCACAGGATGACAGTCTGGCGTTGGGACAATGGCGATGTCCTAGGCTTCTCTGATCGATACACACAGGCTCAACACTCCTTCCGGGAATACCTACAGGAGATAGCCTTGCAACGTTGTGAGGACCCCACTGGCAACAGGGGATCAGATGTGCTGCTGCTAGGTCTCCTTAATGCTCACTGGCCCGAGAAGTATCGCCCCAACCAGTCTGGGGCTGATGACACGGCCAAGGGCGTCCTTGCCGCCTTCTCCGGCTTGGGCAAGCGTGCCAAGGTAACCTACACCAAGGAGACCCTGGAGGCCGAGACAGAATCGTAGCTCTACTCGACATAATGACTCTTATACGAACCACATTTGTAGCTAAGTCCGTCAACGACTTGACATAACACCACCGAGGTTGACATAACATGAGCGACGCAGCCTTTGAAAGAGCGGTCAACGCTATCATGGCGTCCATACTTGGCTTGGCTGGCATAGGCCTGCTGGCTCACATCATTGGTGTTGTTCTGGGTATGGTGTAGGCTGTGGGTGGTGGTAGGTGAGGAGGATGAGGGTTGGTGTGTGTGAGAGGTTAGGGGGAGGGTATGGCTTAGGTGTTTGTGTGTATTGGTGTGAGGCCACCCCTGACGTTACTACGCTACTAAAGGAGCCTTTATGAGCGGATCACCGAACGAGCCAAATACCCCTGATAGTTTAAAGTGGTCTGATATTTCTTTCCAGCTGAGCGGTGTCGCCATAAAAGCCATTCGTGAGGGAAACTGGAAGAGACTGTCGCCGTTCCCTGGTCTGATGATGAAGATGCCCAGATATTCCGGGTAACAAAAAAGGGGAGGTGATTGATGGGGAAGCATGGTAAGGGGCACAAGGGGAAGAAGTGAGGGTTTTGCGGTTTCTGGTGGCATTGGAGGCCATTGGGTTGGCGTTATTCTACGGGTTTTTGTGGGCTATGGTGTGGTACCATAACGGGTCCATGACCTTGCGGTTTAGTGATGAGTTGTTGGGGTGGATAGAGAGGTGGGTGGAGCCGTTGGTGTTGGTATTGTTGGTAGCGATGCCGGTGATTGTGGTGATGGAAGAGATAAGGGAGAGGTTTAGATGACCACCGCCACCGTTGACCCTGAGTTGGTGGAGGCAAAACGGGTACTCCGGGAGACATTGGAGTTTGAGCCTCACCCTGAGCAGGACACCATTCTCAAGTGTGTCAAGCGGTACCTTTTGGTGGCGGGTGGGGACCAGGGTGGCAAGAGCATCACAGCCGGGGAGTTCTTCTTTGAACGTCTTTGGGTTGACCTGGCCAATAATGAGGGGAGCAAGACCCCTCTTCTTTATTGGTTGGTGGGAGCCAGCTACGAGATGTGCCGTGCTGAGTTTGATTATATCGCCGTGGGTCTACAGAAGCTATTGGGCGAGAATGCCGTCAACCCCAGCAAGCGCATAGACCCCGGTTTGATAGAGGTCAATGTTGATGGCCGGCCCGACCTCAGCATCAGGATAGAGACCAAGAGTGGCACCGACCCCCGCAGACTCGCCATGAGGGCACCCCATGGGCAGATAGGCTGCGAAGCCTCCCAGCTTGATTTGATGACCTTCGAACGTATGATGGGCCGTTCCGCTCCCAAAAGGGGCTGGGTGTTCCTCTCGGGTACCTTTGAAGGGTCGCTTGGCTGGTATCCTCAGTTGTGGCAGGCATGGCAGAGCGGCGCCGACGATAGGCAGAGCTTTAGCCTACCCAGTTGGACCAACACCCACCTGTACCCTGGCGGTAGGGACGACCCTGAGATAAAACGGCTTGAAGACGAGTCCTCCGACGAGTTCTTCATGGAACGGATCGCTGGAAGGCCCATGCCGCCCCGTGGCCTAGTTTTCAGGGAGTTCAGGGCCGATCTCCATGTTCAGCAGAACGACTACCAACCCGGTGAGCATGTTTACATCTGGGAAGACCCCGGTTTTGGTTCCGAACACACCCATGCGGTAGAAATAGCCCATATAATTAATGGCAACATCAAGGTTTTCGACGAAATATACGAACGTAACCTCATCACCCCTGACATAATTGAGATTTGCAGGAAAAAGGAGTGGTGGCGGGAGTACGAAAACCATAACGTCACCCTCGTTTCCGACCCTCACTACAAGACCCAGCACCATTCCATGACCTCAGTGGAGGAATGTTGGATGGCCGAGACCGGTTTACATGCCCGTGGCGAGAAGATGCGGATAAATGAGGGTACGGAACGTCTCAAGAGCTTCTTGAAGCCCGACCCCATCTTTAGAGAGCCGAAGATCGTGTTTTCACCCAAATGCCATGGTGTTTTGAGCGAATTGGGGGCTGAGCCCAACCCGTTTGACGGCCAGACCAAGGCATACAGGTGGAAAATCGACAAAGATGGTAATATAGTGGGTGACACACCTGATGACAAGAACAATGACGGCATCAAAGCCGTCATCTACGGAATCGCCGCCCATTTTGGATGGGGCTATATCAAGGGTGGCGGCCAGATTAAAATGAAAAGGTGGGCCTGATGGTTGAATCTCTGGAGCAGTATTTGGTAACCGAGATTGGGTCTCAAATGATGCTGTCCGATAAGATCGTGACTGCTTATACCGATAGGGATTCTTCTATTCGGGCAAGAACTGTGACTATGATTGTCCAAGCCCTGTCGCAGGAGTACGCTACGGTTTCCTATCCAGGGGATTGGTGGCAGTCTTTCAAGTTCCGGTGGTTCCCAAATATTCTCCAGCGGAGATTCCCGGTAGAGTGGACTGACCATGTATGCGTGAGGTACTGCCCTCATCTTCTTGATTTAGAACCCGAAAAACACTTAGGATTTATGCGAAATGGCACGTAAAACACCTAAAGAGATAATCGACCTGGTGGAAGCCCAGATAAAGGTCAAACAGACCCTCTTCGACCGGATGGACAACGACTACAAACTGTACCGGCTTGAGACCTTTGATGCCGGAGAGGACTACTTCAGCCATACCAGCAACTCTCCCATGACATACGCCGATAAGATCGTGTCGTGGGGGGTGAGCGCCACTGTGAATATGCGCATTCCGGCCATTGGTGGGGTGAGGGAGCAGCGGGAGGCCGACAGCAGAAAAGAGCGGTTCCTGATTGGGTGCCTGAATGCCGCCGACGAGTTGCTGGAATTGCAATTTCTTCCTTCATTGAGGGAACAAATGGTCTTCCATATAGCTCTTCGAGGTATGACCTTTGGCCGTTGCCTGCTGGTTAAAAAGCGGATCAATGGACAGGAAGTAACTCATGTCGATATAACCCCATGGGACCCCCGGCATGTCTTCTTTGAGATCGGTCCCAACGGGTTTGCTTGGATTTGCTACAGGGTCAAAAAGACCCGCGCCCAGATCAAGGCCGAATGGGGTGTGGATGTACCAAACGCCGGTGATGACCTCGAAAACGACGCATTATTCGTCTACGATTACTATGACGAAGAACACAACACCGCCGTCATGCAAGACAGGACTCTCAAGCAGTCTACCCGTCATGGTTCACCTCGTACACCCGCATGGGGAGCTGTGGTTCCTACGGCACCCCCCATCCAGTCCGAAAACGTGGGAGATACCAGCGGCGATTATGGAGAGAGTGTCTACAAGGCCAACAGGGCAATCTACCGTGACCAAAACTTCATCATGTCGGTCTACTTGGAACTTGTCTCTCGTCAACGGCAACCACCATATACATTGAAATCCCGTGAGGGGAATAAGACTCTGCCGGAAGACCCGTCCAAGACCGGGGCTGAAATAGCCCTGTCTGAGACCGATGATTTCGAGTATGTGAAGTTGGTTGAGACGACAAAAGATGCAGGCATTCTCACGGGGCTGCTAGCTGGCGAGGACCAGCGTGGCGCTGTTCCATATAGCTCATACGGTCAACAGGACTTCCAGCTTTCCGGTTTTGCCATAAACTCGCTGAAACAAGGCATTGACGCACCCCTCCAGCCCCGATTGAGCGCCGTGAGAGTGGCCCACAAACAGATAACCGGATTACTCTCCGACCAGTACCAGACTGGGGCGTTTGATCCCCTCACCGTCAGCGGAAGGGACAGGAACCGCAGGTACTTCTCCGAGGAGATCACACCGGAGAGCATTAGGGATGCTGGTACTCCCGAAATCAAGGTATTCCCAGACCTTCCTCAAGACGATATCTCCAATGTGGCCATGGCGCAGATGCTCAGGGAAGGCGATAATCCGCTGGCCGCAGACATATTCATCCGAGGCAATATTCTGGGGTACCAAGACCCCGACGAGATGGAAGATGCCATACTGGAGCAGCAGGCCAAGAAAGTGTTGCCGGAGGCGCTGCTTTATACGCTAGGTGTTGCCGCCGAGAGACGCGGCGAACATGAACTTGCATCTTTCTACGCCACCCAACTACTCCAATTACTGGGCCAGCAGCAGCTTGCCCAACAACTCGCCCAAGAGGGCGTTCCAACGCCTGCGCCGGCCCCACAGGGAGGGGCACAGAACGGTGGCAGGCCAACAGTCAACCCGATGGCGGCACCCCCAGCAGCACTGGGACAGCCGCCTCCAACACCCACCCCTCCGGTGAGGGCGTTACCTCCGGGTAGCCCTAGACCGGGAGCGAGGGTGTAGTATACTGATTCGAGGAGGGCGAAATGACACCAGAGCAAATTTTACAAGCACTTCGGCAAGGCAGCATAACTCTTCGGGAGGCCCACTCCAGACTCAGGCAGCATTTTGAGGGCACAGGCCGTACTGTTGCCAATGCTTGGGCTGAGTCTAACAACTTTTTGGCAGGCTCCGATTTGGGGTTAAGCAGAGAAGACCTACCCCAGTTCCAAGATTCCACAGGTGGTACTGGGAATGGCCAGCAAGGCGCAATTCAGAATGTCGGGCAGGTACTCCCCGAAGAACTGTTCGGTGGAATCCCGGCATTTACCCGTGGTCTACGAGAAGCAGGACTCCCCACTGGTATAGGCGGCGGTGCCTTCGGTCAATTTCTACGTGGTAGATTCGACCCTACGGCGGCTACTTTCCTTGCCCAGACGGCCTTGGGCGGTCAGCCCCCGACCGATTTAGCGGCTCCTTTTGCTAGTTTTGCAGGGCAGACAGCCGGTGGAGGCTTGGGCCAGCAGGCTGGTGGCGCGTTCCAAAATCTTCTGAACTTATCCAGGGGTGGAGGGGATATCCTGGGACAGAACCCACTGGCGCAGCGATTCCTAGCCCCGACAGAAGGTGCTGACTTCACGCTTGCTGCCAATCTTGCGAGAGAGGCTTCAAGAGGCCAGATAGGTGGGTTTGCAGCCAATCAGTTGCTTCCCAGGTCTAACCAGCTTGTCGAGCAATTCCTTGGCGGCCCTCAGTCGGCTAACGCAGCCGCTTTCTTGCCATTCCTACAGCGCAGCCTTGGCCTATAGAGGTGAATCATGGTAATGGGTGGTAATCCGCTTCAGAACCCTTTCCTAGATTTCCTGGAAGAAGGACCTGGTGGCCCAGAAGCTGCGTTCTTTTCCTTCCAAGACCAGTTTGGCGGGTCTCCGGCACAACAGAGGTTTTTCTCAGGTCAGTTTCCGCAGATACAGCAAGAGTTCCTGGGCCAGTTGGGTCAGCAGATACGCCAGGGAGGACAGCCTTCGGGTACATTCGTGAACTTCCTGGAGAACTTCCCATTTACTCAGAGGTTCGCGGGCCTGACGCCTTTTGAGAGAGGGGGTGCCCGCAGGAGTCAGTTCGCGCCACGTACTAGGAGCTTGTTCAATTTCTGATGGTCCAACAGGAAAAGGAACTCCGCGAGAAGTTTGAGGCAGGCGAACGGAAGCTGAGAAAACTCCGTGAGTCTGGTATTCTTGCCGTCCCTTCGCCCACTCAACCGGGGCAACCTGTTCCGTCTAGATTCGACCTCCTACCCGCGCAAGAAGCCGAGCCGATTCCCGAGCGTCCCCCACTTGCCCGTCCACAGCCCTCCCTCGCCATCCCGCCCATACAGGGTGAAACAGACCGCCAAAGAGCGGAACGGGGGCAGAGGATATCCCTACAACGAGAACTGGCGCAGCCGGATATCCTCACCGAGATAATCCAGAGCTTCACGGAACCCGTGGAGTTGGCCGTCAAGCAGAACCTACCGTTTCTCTCAGAGGAACAGCGTAGGGAGGCCAACCTTGAACTAACCAGACGGGGCCAAGCCCTTGCCTCTGACCCATTCTTTGCAGCGGGAGTCGCCGCGCCTTTAGCGGCGGGAGTGTTCCCGTCGTTGGGTCAGTTGAGAGCGGGAGGCAGAGAGGTCATCAGGGAAATCCCTGAGATTATAGCTGGTGAGGGTGGGGCTGTAAGATTTCCCGTACCAGGTGGCCGACCTCCGGGTGTTCCAAGGACAGTGCCACCTCCAGAAGCAGGTAAGGCTGCTCCTGCATTTAGGGTTTCAGTTGGGGATAGGGTTCTGGAAGTTGCAGGCTCTAATGAACTTCAGGTTAAACGGGCTGTGCGCCAGATGGGATTAACTGGGCCTGTAAAAATACTTGGACGCTTGTCGACAACAAGAGACCCAAGGCTCACTGGTCCTGTATCTATGCAGGCACCACGGGTTGCCGAACCAGTTGTTGCGCCTATCCAACCGAGTGGTCGGTTGGGCAGAGTTGGGGAGTTTGATGTTCGAGTAGAGATAAACCAGGGACGAAATCAGCCAAAACTAGAGAGGATCATATCAATAGAAGCCCGCAGCGAGAAAGATGCACTGCAAAAGGTTTCAGATATTGGTATTCCTAACGCCAAGGCTGTTCAGGCAACCAGGAAACCAGTGACTCCAGCAGCGCGACCGCCTGTCCCGCCCGCCGTCGCAGTAGAGCCTCCGCTACCTCCCTCAAGGCCACCTATAGCCGCCGCTGCGCAACCTACTGGCCCCGCTCCCCGTAGAGGTCCGCTATTGCAGGCACCCCCAGCGTCGGAACTTGGGGCCAATTATGGGGTCAAGGACGTACTACGTGTGGCCCGCAGCTTGGATGATAAGCGCACCGCTGTGGCTAATGTTGTTCTGTCCCGCACCAAGACAGCCTTACGGGATGTGGGTAAACTAGACAAGAACGGCCATATGCTTGATGTCCCAGGACGGCCAAGTATCTATGATGTTGCGGAGAACCCCACGGCGTACCAGTTAACGCCGCAGCAACGTACCGGTCTAACGAAACTGAATGATGTCATAGAGAGTATTCGGGCAGAACGTCAGGCTTTTGGGGTAGCACCAAACGAGATAGCAGTATTTGACGAGGGCCATTTCCTACCTCGTACTGTCAAGAAGGTAGGCGGTGAGGAGGTTACTCCGCGTGGTGCGGGTGGAGGCTTGCGCGGTGGTGGTGCGGAACGGGGACGTAGGGTTGGGGTTGGAGAGGTTGCTGCCGCCGAAGCTAGGGGGACTGTGTATGCACACCCGCTGGAGTCTGTCACCAACTACACTAACAGATGGTTGAAGGCTTCAGGGGATACCCATGTCAGGGACTTGCTGGTGCCATTCAGTGAAACATCTTCAACCCGTGTATCCCCGGCCTTGCGAGAAAGGGTAGTGGGGCTGCGCCAGCAGGTGCAGTCTCTCCGGCAGAGTGGGATAACACTAGCGGAGAAGGAAGATGCCGCGCTTAGGGCGTTTCTATCCGCAGATGACCCCAGCATAGATGCTCTAAGGGATGTGGTAGACAAGATACGCATTGTCAGGGGTCAATTCAGCGGGCAGGATTTTGCTCAGGCTCAGGCCACATTGCGTGACATCAAAGTAGCCATGCGTGACGTTGCGCCAGAATGGCGTAGTGCCCTAGAGGCTGCGAAAACTCCACGACCGGGGAGGCAGACAGTCCCGTCTGATGTTGCGCCGTTGCTGGCGGGGAGAGATTTCGAACCCGGTGTGGCCAAATCTTTACTGAAGCACTATGGGGCTTCAGGTCCAGCTAGAACGCAAACGCAACGAGCGGTTAACGTCACGCAGAAGATAGTCAACGCGCCAGTCAGGTTCTTCAACGCCACGATGGACTTGTCTGCGCTGCTCAGACAGCAGGCGTCTGCCGCTGCAACCCATCCCGTGGCGTGGTTCCGAAACGCCGTTAAGAGCTTCAGGGATGTTGTGACCAGTAAGGAATATGACCTGATGGTGGGAAGTCCGAAGGGCCAACAAGCTGCATCTCGGGGCATCGCTGTGTTTGGCAACGCAGGGGAGATAGCCGAGTTCCAAGCAGCAAGTTGGATGGACCAGATACCACTTGTAAGGCAGGCCAATAACCACTTCATCAGATACAACACCCGCCAGCGGATAGAGTTATTCCACCTGGAAGTTGACCGGCTGGCCAAGAAGTTCAAGAAGGCGCTTACCATCCCTGAAGAGGAAGCAGTGGCGAGGGCGATCAACAGGGCAACAGGGGTATCCACAACCAAAGGTGGAGACCTTGAGGCAAACGTGCTATTCGCATCCCGCTACACACGTTCCTCCATTGAGGAGGTGATAAAAGCAGCCTCCAGTGGGCAGATTGAGGGCCAGATAGCACGTAGGTACATAGGTCATCTTGTTGCGGTGGCTACGATGGCATCTACGGCCCTTGCGATAAAGCAGAAGAGGCCACTTGATGAAATCCTCAACCCTCTGGATTCCGATGCGCTTAGGCGTGGCTCAATAGCACTAAACCCCAACTTCCTTTCCATGCGGATATTCGGGCATGACGTAAAGCCCCTGGGAGTGTATGACTCTTTGGCTAGACTCATGTTTGTGGCGGGTGATTCCATAAACCAAGCGGTTAGTCAAAGAGATGCTGTGAAATTGTTTGACTTCTTCAGCTACGCAGCTAGCACCAAGGGTAGCCCTCTTGTGTCTTTCGGTGCCGATTTGATGAAGCAGACAACGTTCAACGACGAAGACCCTCTTTCACCAGGTGCGCTTGGCAAGCGGGTGCTTCCGTTTACGGCCCAGAATGTCATTCAGGATTTGCAGAGTGGTGCGCCTGTTGGGGAAGCCATCGCAGGCGGTATCGTTGAGGGTGTCGGGTTGAAGACATCTCCGATGTCATTCAGCGACTTCACCAGTGAGGTTGCCAGAGAACGGTATGGTGTTAAATACCAAACTCTTGAGCCATACCAACGAGATGTTGTGCGGGAGGACATAGAGGCGGGTATGGAGGAGGGGCGTATCCCCCGCCGTCAGCCCAGGGACGGTTATTGGAAGGCTTTGGATGACATAAACCAGCGATTCGATGAACAGCTAGAAGGGATTATCAATCTGTTGGAGAGCCGGACCATTAAAAGGAGTCAGGTAGCGGGTCTCTATTATAGTGCTACTGACGAAAGCAGAAACAGCAAAGACCAAGCTGCCAGAGACTTCAACGTTACGTTTGACGAACCAGACCCAAACGAGAAGGATGTCAACAAGAGATCACTCAATGGGTATTTTGCCTTGTTTGATGAGGCCGTTGTGGAGGGCAACTTCCTTTTTGAGAAGTTTGATAGTTTGAGGGCCGCCTATGAGCGTGGCTTGGAACCAGAGCAACTACAGTACGTATACCGTAATACAAACCGGAGAGACATCCCTCGGGGGATACTTAATAATCTGTCCAGAGGGACACGTTCTCGCCTAGCGGCATCGCAACAAGCAAGAGCAAGGCATGACCCCACGGCCACTCCCGCACAAGTACCTACCCAAGCGCCAACACAGGTACCGGCACAGGCTCCAGTTGCAACGCCAACCGCTGGATTCGATTGGGAAGCCGCCGAACGCAAGCTACGAGAGAGACAAGCAGCAGGTGTACCATAATGGATATACGTTGTCCGGGAACATATCACGGGTTCCAATGCAAGAAGAAGTTTGGCGATTTCCTTGAGGGGGAATACAGGACGACCTGCCCTCGATGTAAGAAGCGTATCCATATAGAACGCAGGGGAGGCATTGACATTAAGGCAGTGGTATTGTAGTTTTGTTTTAAGCAATATTTAGACGTAGTGCGCTTAGACGCCTCTTTTGGGGCGTCTTTTTTTGTGAGGTGATTTGTGACAACCCAGGAACAACAGGACCAACCGGCAGTAGAAGAGACCAATCCGCTTATTGCTGAAGCGGATCAGATGAATGACGCTGGCGATGCCGGCGACATCCTTGCTGGGATAGCCCAACTCGACCAAAAAGAGGCTGCGGAGGAGACTGCCGAAAGTCCCGAGGATACCCCCACACCCCAAGAGACGCCTGCCCCGGAAGCTACCCCCGCTGAGACTCCAGCCGCCGTAGAACCACCTGCCCCTTCTCCCGCGATGAAGCAGCAGTTGGAAGAAGCACAGGCACAGCTGCGGGTCTATGACGAACAAGCCCACCAGCAAAACCAGACAAACCAAGTTGCTCAGTATAAGCAGCAACTAATCAACCAGGGTCATCTGGAAGAGAATGCACAGGTCATATCCGACCAGTACGGGGTAATGCTTCGCCAGGTGACCCAGATGCAGAGGGACTCCACCGCGCGGGAACAGAACCGTGAGGGCAAGGTCATCGCTGCGATGCAATACTCCCAGAAGTATGGAGTCCACTACACGGAACTCATGCAGTATGACACGCCGGAGTCTATGGAGGCTGCGGCAAAGCAACAGCAAAAGATCACCAACCTGGAATCACAGGTAAGCAGACTCACGAAGAACACGGTGCCTGCGCAAGAGTTTGCTTCAACCGCACAGGCACCAGTAGCAGCCAACGGCGATAACGCAATGGTGGATCGCTACAACAATGGCGATAGATCAGAAGCCGTTTTGGCTGTTGTCAGAAAACAGATGTAAAAGGGAGGATAGGAAATGCCACAGACCGCAACTACTGGGAATCTGGAGAACGCCCAGAGAACGATAATTATGACCTCCAGGTTTACTGAGGAGCACAACGCACCGGCCATGGCCTTGATTGAGCACATGACCCTTGCGAGGGGTGCTTCGACTGTCACTGTGCCCAAGGTGGGCCAGATGACCATGAGCGACCTTGTGGACGGCCAGGACATTGTGGACGAAGAGGAAATCGGTATGTCCACGATTGACCTCACCGCCGCCGAGGTTGGTGCCAAGGTTATCCTGACCGATAAGCTGGTACGCCAGCAACAGGACAACGTGTTCAAGATCATCGGCAGGCAGTTGGGAGACGGTATGGCCCGGAAGAAGGATACCGATGTCCACGCCCTTTACCCCGGCTTGAACGGAGCCACCACGTTTGGTGGAGCGGGGAAAGAGATGACCGTGCTCAACCTTCAGGGTGCCATCTCAAAGGCCAAAGGTCTGAAGTTTGGGAGCACCTTGTACACCCTTGTACACCCATACACCCTCCACGCATTTATTAAGGCCGCAGCCATCACTCCGGGTGCGACATACCCCATCCCCCGTGGCTGGGCTGAAGACCTGCTCCAGAACTTCTGGTCCAACGTCAGGCCCATGAACAACGTCCCCATCTTTGAGGATGGGAACTTGGATGTGGTTGCTTCTACCGACGACGCAGTTGGGATCATTGGTGCCAAGGATGCCCTTGTGGTATTGGAAGCACTGAAGACCCGGACAGAGCGCCAGAGGGACGCATCCCTACGGGCCACGGAAGTTGTGATGGTGGCTGACTATGGCGTATTCGAGTTGGACGACGCCAAGGGAGCACCGGTAACTTGGGACGCCGCCGTTCCTACCGACACCGCATAAGGGAGACATATGGACGCTGTGAAAACCAGGCAGGTTAAGGCTGAGTTAGAGTCCGTGGGTTACTCTGCGGAATATCTGAAGACATGGCAGCCCAAGATAGACTTGTATATCCACAAGCCGATACTGAATGCTTCTGGAGTTGAGTCCCTGCCTGTCGGCTCCATGATACTGAATCAACCGGGGCATCCAGACCATGTTGCGAGAAAAAGCAGGATTGGGTGGTTGCCCTGGCCTCCCGCAGTAACTTGCAGATGTAAAGCCTGTCGTGAACGAGACTGGAGTGATCAGAACGGGCATGAAACGCCCCCTAAGACTGACCACCCGCACCAGTTTGGTAAAGCGGTGGGTTCTACATGCAAGGTTGAAGGATGTATGGCTGTGAGGGTAACACCTTACAAGTCTCGTAGAGCACGTCATTGAGGCGTGGGTGCAGATGTAACGATGGGCCGAGTCTGCGCTGAAAACTAGATATCGGCCCATCGCAGGACGTTGAGCCTGTGATGGAGGGAATAAAATGGGATCGTTTCCGCTGACTATATACGGTAATTATGGGTGGGAGAAAGTGACACGCACCACTCAAAGGCAGAAGCTCGGTACTCGTATGGAGTTACCTGATGGGAGGGTGTACTACTACGCCCTTGCCGCTGGTGCCATAGGTGCAGGGCAGGTCTGTATGCAGCTTAATCACCATTCCGCCGGCCACCTGAAGGATATGCCAGTCCAGTTGTCGGTTCCCGTTGGGGGCACCACAATCACTCTGGCTGCATCCAAGGCGACCATCATAAAGAACCTGTACCAAGATGGGTACATGTTTGTCAACGACATGGGTACCGGGGTGTCCAAGGGTGAGGGGATGGTGTATGTCATTAAGTCGCAGGAAGCGGCTACCGGCACCACCGTAACATTCACGATTGTCCTGGATGAAGAGGACGGACTACAGGAAGAGGCATTCTCTTCTACCGAGACAGAGGTTGGGTTGCGGATTAACCCCTGGAAGGACGTTGCGACGTATGATGTGAGTGACATCGACGGGATGGTTGCGGGTGTAACCCCGGTAGATGTCGCAAACAACGAATACTTCTGGGCGCAGAC
>SDBT01014112.1_pt1 | contig 12756 bp, 11 predicted proteins | sample 2277101 | NCBI WGS metagenome assembly SDBT01 (sample SAMN10404973, study PRJNA504765) | marine sediment metagenome | isolation source: marine sediment core GS10_PC15, 103 cmbsf | place: Arctic Ocean: Southern Knipovich Ridge | collected 2010 | reverse complement strand
TTGCAAACTTTTTCTTGTAAATGTCCAAGATTACCGCAAACGCCTGCTTGAAACGTTCGATCTGATCTAGATTCATAGCTCGTGAAACACGAACATTGAGGTATGGCGTAAACAGCAATAGCTCCTTACTGGTATAAAAGATATCACTACGGGACGCAGTACGTTCTGACAAAAATACTGTTAGAGCCTGTGACTCTGACTCACCAGGTGAATAGTACAAGTACAATACACCCTTTTGTGAGCTTAGATCTCTAGTCTCATCAACATACAAGTAATGTGAGACCATTGGCTCATTAGTGATCAGATCTAGGAATACATCGCGAGAGATATTCATCTCTGGAACTGCAAAGACACCCTTTACTCCTTTTTCCTGCCGGCTATTAATCTTGATCTCTGCTCCAGTAAAGATGCCCAAGATGGCATTCTTGATTTCCTCCTCAGAAGTCTTCTTTTTACCACCCTTCCCGGCTCCAATCGTAGATTCAATGGTCATTACCGCATTGTACGGCTCAGTGTCACCAGTATAATTAATAGTTGCTGTACCCCATCCCTCTTTGTCTCCAGAGCGGTAGATTTTGAATACCAGTGTTGATTCACCTTCCAACCATATCTTTTGGGGGACTAGGGTCTTTAACAACTTGTAATACACCTGCTCAGCAGTCTTGAGCCGTACATAAGGAATAGTCGTGTTGAGATTGATGCTATCAAATGCTTCTAGAGGATCCAGACTAATAGTAATTTGGTACTCGATGATTACTGAATCCTGTAAGAACTTGGTTGTATCTAATGGTTGATACTTGCCGTACTCTATGCGGAACACATCCTCTTGTTTGACTATTTGAGCAATCTTCTCTAAAGCAGTAGCTTTTTTCTTCATATAGGTTTTATATGCGGTTTCAATTGATTCAATACTCCAAAAATCTGTACTGTTAATCTGTTCGAACTTTTCTAACAACTCTATATCGTAGGACTGTACCTTGCCACCCCGATCTATTTTTAACCACTCTAGTGCTATGTCACCCTTAGGAACACCCCATTTTTCATGTATGGCATCTACAGTATCAACGAGGTCATCTTCCTCCACATTCACCAATTCATCAGGTAATAGTTCTATTTGTATATCCTTGGTCTTTGGTTTGTATACTGTGTACTTTACATAGTTTGTAAACGTCTGCTCACGAAGAGCAACCATGTTTTTAATAGTATCCTCAGTATCTATAAAGGATATCTGATGGTTCTTACCATTAATCTTGATGATTTCCATTATATTATGATCAAGATTTCTTAACGTATTCTTTATATTTCTCCTTGGGCATAGAGAATACATACTTTTTATCGGTCACAAGTACTGTACGTTTAAAAAGATACGCCACTAAACATTTAAAGATGTCCGTTATCAAAGCGATCTTATTTTACAGTAAACGTGATCAAAAGAGCCATCGGATGAAAAAGATCATTGAGAATGTTGGCGCTGACATTGAAACTGTATCTGTTGACTCCTTAGAGGTCCGTGAGATACTACTGGACGACGACACGTATGGTATTGATCAAGTCCCAGCAGTACTACTACTATATTCTTCCGGACAGCATAAAGTCTATACTACTCAGGGGTTAGACGATTGGTTTGATCAGCTGCTGCAAAACATCAAAGCATACCAACAGCAGCAACAAACACTGATACAACCTCAAGAGACCCCGCTGTATGATCAAGAGACCCCGCTGTATACTCCGATTGACGACGGGGGTATACCAAAGGAATTACGGCGAAAACCAAGTAATTCGACAAACATTCCTTCTACTCTTCCCAGTCCAGGACGTCCACAACGTCCTAACAGTGATGTAACTACTTTATTCGATGAGCCAAGCATGCCCGGAAGTGGTATTAACGGCGGTGATAGTGGAATGGCTGATGCGATACAAGTTCCAGGAGCTGGCATTAGTCCAGCACAAGCTGCAATAATTAGTGAACATATTAAAGGTGCAGAACCACTAGTTCCTATTACCAGCGATACTTTTGTCCAGCCTGGTCGCAAAGAAGTCAAAAAAGAAGGATTGTCTGCAGGCGAACTCGCTAAACAAATGGAAGAACAACGCGAACAGTTCGAAGATAAACTTGAGGAAAATAGACCCTTTATGTAAGATACACGGTTTAAAGATAACTATTTCTATTATCAATGACCCTCCAACCGGATCACGTAAATGTTATAAACAAGGTTCTAGGACAACTTCGCGATCAAGTACTGAACCTTTTAGATGATCTACTTTGTATTTGTCCTAACGAACCAGACATTTTACTAGTGAGGTTGTTTTTTGAAAACCAGGTCGACCCGGAGACCTTGATGAAAGGATTTGTAAAGTGGGTATACCCTTGGAATGATTATATCAAGGAACATAATGAAATGTATTTTGAGGAAAATGAACGCATCTTTGGACCTCTCCCACCCGATAAAGTCCAATACTTTAAGATAAAGATGAAAGACGGTACTTTTGATAGTGAAGATAAAGAAACTATATGGGAATACTTTGAGGTATTCATTAGTCTTATTGAACAATACAATAAGCTAAAATAAGTGCGGGGTTTCGCCCCCGCAGACGACGAGGCAAGCGGAGCTTGCCTATGGAGAACCCCTTGAGGCTTGCTCCGCTTACCGAAGCGGGCCACGGGGGCTGCGCTAGCGCATAGGGGAGCTTCGTTCCCAAGTGGATAGGGATGATCCTTATGCTGGGGGTCACTCCTACATATGATACGGCTTGCTGCCAGAGGCTAGGTTTGGGGCCTTATGCGGGGTTCCGCCCCCGCAAGCGACGGAGGCCTTCCGGCAGAGGAGCGGAGGCGAACGTCCAAAGGCCAATACAATTTGTTTTATGAACTTTAAACAAATTGTTTACATCTAGTAATGAATCAATACTGTTACGATCTTATCACCGAAACTACAGATATTAACGCTACAAAGCTGAAGAAGCATGTACGTGATATCTACCGTAAGAAAAAATTCAAAGGCGATGCTTTCGCGGACGACGAAAAGCTTCCGTTCATAGTGCTATATTCAGAGAAGGAACAACAGGTCTGCATCAAAATGACCAGCAAGGCAAAGAAAAATATTGATCGCATTGAAAGTATTCACAAGAAACTAAAGCCAGTTGATCTAAAAGTAACTACAGATCTTTCTGTTTCCAAACCAGCTTTATTTGAGCTTGAGCAATGCGCATGGTGGGACGAAGATTGCAAATTGGCTCAAGGTCAAAAGTGGACTACACTCATACATAATGGACCGTACTTTGTACACCTAATGGAGCCCTATGATCCCCATGGAGCCCCAATTATTTATGATGGCCAAGAGTATGACCTTACTCCTGGCGAGGAGCGGATAGCAAGTTTCTATGCTCGTCGTATTATTAGTGAACAAGCTGGTAACGTCGCGCAGTTGTGGACTAAAGACAAGGTCTTCAACAAGAACTTTTGGACAGATTTTAAAGCTTATTTGTCACCAGCTCACAAAAAGATATTCAAGGTTTTTAGCAAACTCGACTTTACACCAATCGTTGAACGCCTAGAAGAGATCAAGGAAACCGAAAAGCAGATGACTGCAAAGGAGAAGAATATCAAAAAGGTCAAGGCTGCCGAGAAAAAGCAAAATTATGGTTATGCGATGATCAATGATATTAAGGAACCGTTAGGTAACTTTACCATTGAACCAGCAGCGATCTTTTACGGTCGCGGTAATAACCCCAAACGTGGAAAAATCAAGCGGGATATTGACCCTGAGGAAGTGATCATCAATATTGGTAAGGATGCTCCAGTACCAGCACCCGCTGGGCACAAGTGGAAACAAGTAATTCATGACCAAAACCTTGCCTGGGTCGCAAGCTGGAAGGATCCAATCAGCAATGAAAATAAGTACGTGTATTTTGCTGCTGAGGGACAGCTAAAAGGTAAGAGTGACCTTTACAAGTATGAAAAAGCTCGCAAGCTCAATAAATACTTGAGTAAAGTACGCAATCAGTACACTGCAGATATTACTAGTCATCTCAATAAATACCGTCAATTGGGTACTGTACTGTACCTCATTGATCATCACGGTATTCGGGTGGGTAATGAAAAAGATGAGTCTGAAACAGACACTGTAGGTGCTAGTACCCTTCGTATTGAACACGTAAAGCTCGAACCACCAAATACAGTAGTATTTGATTTCCTCGGCAAGGACTCTATTCGCTACTACAAGGAGATCCCGGTCGACGAGGAGGTCTATGAAAACTTTGAAGAGTTTATTAGTGGAAAGAATCCCTCAGACCAACTATTTGACCTTATATCGGCTGCAGACATTAACGCCTATCTCAAGACATTTGACAAGGATTTCTCAGCAAAGGTCTTTCGTACTCGTTTGGCAAGTACGATTATGGACCGTGCTCTGAAAAAGAGCAAGATCAAAAAGAATGCAACTCAAGATGACAAGAAAAAGATCTTTACTGCCGCTAACATTGAGGTGGCCAAGATCCTTAATCATCAGCGTACAGTATCAGCAAAGTCAAAGCAGACCATCAAAAAATATCAGAGCGAGCTCAAGGAACTGCGTGTGAAACTAAAAGAGACCCAGGAAGCGGGCAAAAGCATCAAAGCTCTTCAAACCCGTATTAAAAAGAAGCGAGACCAAATCGCAAACAAAAAAGATACCCTCAACATTGCCATTAATACCAGTCTCACCAACTATATTGATCCTCGGATCGTGATTAGCTGGTCCATGACCAACGAAATGAACATCCCCAAAGCCTATACCGCAACCTTGCAGCGCAAATTCAAATGGGCTATTGATATGACAGAGGATGACTGGGATTACAAAGATACTGCTTTGTTACCAGAAATGGCCAAGCTGCAACCTGTGGACCCGACCATCAAGACTCCTACACCAAAGCCAAAGGCTACACCTTCTAAACCAAAGCCAAAGGCTACACCTTCTAAACCAAAGCCAAAGGCTACACCTTCTAAACCAAAGCCAAAGGCTACACCTTCTAAACCAAAACCAAAGGCTACACCACAACTAGATGAGCCTGCAGAAGAAATTCAGCTAGTTGAATACTCTGATAAGAGTTTTGCAGCTATTGGCAATACTAAACCATACAAGAGTATACTAATGGAGCTAGGTGGAAAATACAATCCTAATTTAAAGGTTGATGACCAAAAAGTTCCTGGATGGATCTTTTCCAAGAAACATCTTGCAAATGTAGAAAATGTTCTCCAACTCTCGTTAGGAGAAGAAATCGATGTTCCACCTCCACCGCCAGTAAAAAAACCTAGCACTTATCAACAGTCGGAATTAAAGTCACCGCTTCCTGGTGTCTCAATCATTGATTACTCTGCCAAGAGCATTGCAGTGATTGGTGATACCAAGGAGATTAAAGAACATCTTAAAATTATTGGCGGTCGTTTTAACAAGGGGTTGACTGTAGAAGGAGTTAAAGCACCGGGATGGATCTTCTCTAAGAAAAAGCTAGAGGTTGTACAAGAGGTTCTGGAGGAAGCTGGGGAAGAAATTGAGGTAGGAGAGGATGTCCAAGAGTTATTAGATGTTTTGGAGGGTTCTCCTGAAGAACCGTCACTACCTAAAAAAAAGATCCTAACATTGACAGAACCATTCGGTACCGCTGTCCAAACATCAAAAGATGAACAGTACATTGTCTTCTTCTCCAAAAGTAAAGATCCGGATAGCAAGTATCTATCAAACTTTACCCCTGCTGCTCTCCAGATTGATGGTAAACAATATCCATCGGTCGAGCATTATTTTCAAGCTCAGAAATACTCGTGTACAATAGGAGGACCATCTACGAAGATCATGGACAAGTTTGCAGTAGGCGGAGAATACGCCACCCTTACTGCCAGCAAAGTTAAATCACTGGGCGGTAAAGCAGCAATGACAAAATTACAGGTTACTATGGACATGAACTGTTGGCTAAAGAAACGCAATGACGTGATGAGAACAGCTCTTACGACTCGTTTCGCTACAGATCAGCATTTTAGAGATCTTGTTCAGTACGCTGATGATAAGGAGATCCAATTATACCATTTTGAACGTAGCTCAGAAAAGAAACCGTCGTACTGGGGAGGTTTTATTGTCAAAATGACTGGTATGTTCATTGGTGAGAACACTTTGGGAAAAATGATGATGGATCTGGTAAGTGAAAAAGAACAAGAAATAACTTGGGATGATATAATGGCAGACCAACAATTAACTCATAAAGAACGAAACATTATTAAATGTTTTGGACGTGACCCTAATGTGGTACAATTCCTAAAGAGTGAATTAACTGGGTATAATGTCGACAAAAAGATTTACAGTACCAAGTTCTTAGCCCGATTTCTTGCATGCCTGGACACCTATAATAAAGGTACTAAACAACAAGCATCTGCAATCAAGAAATACGAAAAGATGGCTCATAATACGTTAGCGGCTAATGTAGTATCTAAACTAAAGCCCAGCTCTGTTCCGACCTTTATGTTCTTAATCTTTATACTCTACAAGGTCTCCAGCCGATTGCGAGAAACATATCTCCAGCATTTGGTTAGCCATATTAGTAATGAAGAAGATATCCAACAGTGTTTGTGTGATAATGCTGACCAAGAGTCACTAATCGGCGAACCTATCGAAGAAATCCCAATGAAAGAATTGTACTTGCTACCTTCTGGACGTTGTATACCATTAGATGAGTTAATCATGCATCTCAAGACATCAAACAACAAGATCCAAGACCCTACCTATGACAAGTTTACACATGGACCGGACCCAACAGTGGTATGGACTAATGGTTGGGAACTCCGAGCTATGCTGGATCGCATTCAAAGCCATAATTATCAAGATGGCCATCAGATCAAGCAAGATTTCCAAAAAGTCCTTGCAGACGTTGCTGACACCATTCCTCAACAAACCAAAGACATGGTCGCTGATCTATATGCTCTATTTTACTTTCCTGAGGAGCCTGATCAGCAGAAGCTCATTGACATGCTGGTTAAACATGGATACCCAATGGGAGAGACCCCGGGAGATGTCGCAGCTGCTCAGGCTATTGTTGCTAAAGGTACTGGAGATCAACTAGATGAATTTCGTACTCTAATTGGATTCAAACTAGGTCATCACATTATAGAGGAGTTAACTGACCAACAACGTGAGGCGTTCTTATTTGCAGGAGAGTTTGCTGGGATGGGTAAAGAGGCCTGGGGTAAACTGAGCATGGGCGAGTTCTGTACCAAGACCTTTGGTACAATCTTGCATCGGATGTCGGACTTGTTCAAAGGAAAGTTTAGTATGAACTAGTGCACTTTGGACGCTCGCGTCCGCTTACCGAAGCGGGCCACGGAGGATGCGCTAGCGCATCCTTTTTGATCTACTTTTGTTAAAAGTAGGGCTCGCTAAAGTGCCCAAACCTAGCCTCTGGCCTGCTTTCTTTCTAAGAACACGGACCCCGCATAATTTTAATAGTCTTATAAGACTAATAAAATACAGAGGCGATTAGAGGTTGTCGAGGTCAATGTCGAGTTCCTTATCAACAATCTCTTTGTCATCACTGTCAGTATCGTCATCTGTACCAAACACAAACCCACAGTTATCCTCGCCTTCACCGTCAAGTAGATCGCCTAATTGATTAAGACGACGGAGGCGTTTGGTATCACGGGCGTTGTAAATGTAGATTACATCAGACTTGTCGTCCTGATATTCACGAATATTTAATAGTAGTACCATGCCTACACTGATCCAGTTACGTCGTCCCTTTAACTTTCCAGGGATATGCACTAGCCGCTCTTTACCATCTATACACTTGGCTGTCAAACGTCGGTTACCCAACATTTTAGTAACAAGTGCGTACATTTGGTCATTCTCAGCAAAGGGTGTATAACGATTAGATTCAACAGTTGCAGGCGCCTTTTTGCCTCGTTTAGTTCTCTTTCCTCCTTTCTTGGGTGGCATCCTGAAGATTATTATTGCTTTTCTTAATGGCATTAATAATCATTTTTAGAAATTTAACACTTATGCGGGGTTCCGCCCCCGCAGACGACGGAGGCCTTCCGGCCGATGCGTCCAAAGTGACCGAACCCCCCACATTGGCAACAAGCCTGCTAGGTTCGAAACCCCGCAAGCATGTCCCTTAGTAGGTATCAGTTTCAATCTCGATGTCTATTTGGGCTACAGACTTTATGTAAATCTCCAACTTTCCAAGCTGTCCAGTATTAATACCAATCTTTAATGGGATCTCGAAATTACTGTTGGCTGGTGGGGTATAGACTTGCATACGAGTATTAAGCCCAGAAACCTTGATCAATTGGCTCAAACTCTTTGTGTGAAAGGTGTCATCATACTCATCATCAGTAGACTCCTCATCATATTCTCCAAAAGGAACCTCACGGGTATACATACCCTCTACCTCACAGCTAAAGCGAAGGTAGCTTCCTTTAGCATACACTTGGATCTTGTTAGATATGCTCTGCATGTCCTTGCACATTTTTTGGTAAGTGCTAGTAGGAATGTGAACCGGATGGTCATAATCTTCCGGGATCTCTGTTGCAACCTGACTGAGCTTTTGAATCTTGATGCAACTGGTAACTGGCTGACCAGAATCAGCTTGGATAGTAGTGATACCCAACACTCCAGCACTATTCTTGTTGATGAACAACATGATATTGTCCTTTTTCTTGATACTCTTCAGCATCTTATACAAGTGCTGTAGATTGATACCTACGCTGAGCGGCTTGGGGCAGTGATATTCATCAAAGGATTCCCCTTGCATCCTGAGATGCACCAATAAATGCGGCGGCTTTTTGTTATCTACAGTCAACAACGTGATACCATCTTTATCAAACGAAAAACATACATCAGTCAGGATGTTTTGGAGAACTTCTGATAGTGATTTGATGGTATATGCTTCTACAGTTTTAGCTTTGAACGAGTATGCTCGATTTGCCATGTTATTTTATTATCTCGTGTTTTTAAGTGTGTATGTTTGCTTCTCTTAACAAATACTCCTGAAAACACCCTTTACAGGCATACGAGCACGTGCATACTGGAATTATCTTTTGCGAGCTGACTTAATTAGTCTACCTGTTGAAGGCAGGAGAAATGGTCCCTGTTGGTTTGTGCGTTGACCTTCTTCATTACGTCCCCAGCCGAGGACTTGGCCATTGTCTAGTAAACCAATTGAATGATAGGCTCCGGCATCGACATGAATAAAACTGGTACCTTCTGGAGGCTCTGGTGCATCGCACCGACCATCTCCGTCAGCTCCCCAACCGAGGACCCGACCATTGTCAAGTAAGCCTAGCGAATGAGCAGTTCCAGCAGCGATTTGAATAAAACGTGTACCTTCCGGCGGTTCTATTGGAGTAACTTGACCATGTCCATTATATCCCCAACCAATCACCCGACCATCATCTAATAAGCCTAGAGAATGAGAGAATCCGGCAGCGATTTGAGTAAAACTTGTCGGACGACCCTCTGGGTCGTTTGGTGGCTCTGGTACATCGCATCGACCATCTCCATGATGTCCCCAACCGATGACCCGACCATTGTCAAGTAAGCCAAGCGAATGATACCCACCTCCAGCAACTTGAATAAAATGTGTGGGATTGCATTCTGGGTCCAGTGGTGGATCAGGTATATTGATTTGACCTACTTCACTATCCCCCATCCAATCACCTGACCATTGTCAAGTAAACCTAATAAATGCGTGTCTCCGACAGCGACTTGAATAAAACGGGTACCTTCCGGCGGCTCTGGAACATCACTGCATCTATTTCTCTTACATCCAATTCTCTCCCAACCAAGCACCTGGCCATTATCTAATAAGCCCAGCGAATGATGGTCTCCGACAGCGACTTGAATAAAACGGGTACCTTCCGGTGGCACTGGAACATCCCTTTGACCAAAACTATTAGCTCCCCAACCAACTACCTGACCATTGTCAAGTAAGCCTAGTGAATGATACTCTCCGGCAAAGACTGTTTCGCCCTGCATTATAATAAGTTTCTTATCTATTTTATAAAATCAGACTAATCATTTTTCCTTATATGGACCAGTAACCAATGATCTGAATTAGGTTCATTTAATCCAATTTGCTACTTGGGATGGGCTTTAAAAAATAAAATATATTACAATAATAATGGGAGATAACACTTATAAAGGATTTAGTAATAGTTCCAATGAAGGTGATAATGCTTGGACTTTGGTGAGCAGTAGGAGGAAAAAGCCTATTGTCCACCAGCCTGACAATCGTCCAGAAAATCATCAGGTCGCACGCCAGGAGAACCACCAGGATGGCAATAGTCAGGTCGCCCGCCAGGACAACCGTCAGTATGGCAATAGTCAGTATGGCAATAGTCAGGATGTCCGTCAGGAAAACAACCAGGATGACCAGGATGACAATAGTCATTCTTTTCATGCATACCAGAACCATGCTGCTAACCAACCCAGAAACTTTGAGCGCAGTGACAAGATCTCTGAACCATGCTGGTTTTATAACAATGGTGGTTGCCGCCATAAGGATGGTACCGAGAAAACTGCTGAAGAGTGCAAGTATCTGCATTTATATTCAGAGAATGTCAAAAGACCTCCACATCTCAGCACCAGGAAACCCTGCGACAAGTATAACCTCGAAGGAGAATGCAAGTGGCATGACAATTGTAAATACTCTCACCGCAATCTAACCCCCGAAGAATGGAGTCGTTTCTATCCAGGTATTCCATATACTCTCAAGACTAACGTTCAGAAACGTCTACAGATCGAAAACAAGATCTCAGATCTTGAAGGAAAAATGAGAGTGATAGAATTCAAGCAGGATGGTATCAGCAAAGACGTCCAACAGATTGGACAAACCCTACAACAGCTCCTCCGACGCACACTGCAAGAAACCAAACAGTAATTGTAGATTTAAGTCAATACTATACGTTGACTTAAAACATACTTGACCTTTTACTAATGTCCTTTAACAAAAATGCCAGTAAACGTCTCAGTATTATTGCTGGTATAGATCGTGAAAGCCGTGAAATCACAGACATTATTAGTAATATTTCTCACAACTATCTCACTAAACTCTTGAAGCGACTCATTAATGTCGTTTTGTTCGCTGGACGTAAAACGATTGTAGTTAATGATATCCGGTTCCTGTCACAAATCTGTCCTGATCAGCCCACAGTTGCATGCCCAAGCAACTTGTCAAATCTTACCAAGGCCTGTACAGTACAATCTGACCTTGAGGAGGTGTTGCGTGGAAAGAGGGGGTATACTAATTACACGCTAAAGAAACCATTCAATAATTTAGTGCGTAGTATAACTCGTGACCTTTACCGAGAGGAGATCCGTATTGGTAAAAACGTAGTGTCAATCTTGCAAAGTATGACCGAACAGCATATCGTGACAGTTATGAACCATGCTGCAACTTATACTATACGAGAAAGTAGAGGCACCCTATTACCCCGAGATATTGAAACCGCTTTACTTTTCGCACTGGATAGTTCTACTTAAAAAAAAAACATATCTATAGTACAATGAGTACTAAGAAAAAACAACGTTGTTATGACAATTTACATACATTTATCTACCGACTGCTCAAACATTACGACCCAAAGGCTAATATGACCGCTGAGTGTAAAGATATCCTTAACCACCTCATCCGTGATCTTAGTTTGCGTTATATAACAGGATGTGTGGCTCTATGCAGATATGCCAAAAAAGTAACCATAGACTCTAATGCAATTGAAACATTAACTAATGTATGGATAAGTACTCCAGATCAACTATTAGACTTTGCCCATGATACTTGGGATGTATACTCCCAGAACACGACCAAGGGTATCAAAAAGCATCTAAAAGCTGGACTTTTTTTACCCCCTGCGCGCTTTCAGGAGCTATTTCGGGAATACCGCGGTGCAGACCAAAAAATTGGTGAACCAGCATATATATTTTTGACTGCAGTTATCGAAGCAGTCTTTGGCTTGATACTTGACGAGGCTATTCAAATAGCAAAATTAGAACAAAAGATAACTGTAACAGGTGTGCATCTATTTCAAGCTATTAATAGCAGGTCCTTAGCACATCTGTATCCATTATTTAATAATAGTTTTGTTGCCGGGTTTGGTTATGTAGGTAATACTCTGCTGTTTGATGCTCAACAGCAGTACTTGCAGCGTAAAGAACAACGTCGTCGCAGCAAAGAGTCCTCAGCAGTAGAGAGTAGTGATTCAGAGGATTAATTGTGCAAAGATTTAAAATACCTATGGGTTTATTAAATGTCCTTTCGTGTTAATAACAATCGCGGTCCTAAAAGACCTACTAGGAACGCAAACAGCAGCAACGCAAAGCTCAACACCCATTACTATGACGGTAAATTAGTAGACCATGAGCTAGTACAGGCCGTACATGATCAACAAAAAGTCGCTGACGCCGAGCTTACTGCCCACAAACATCTACTCTTTACTAACTTGATAGAAGACATCAAGCTTAATCCCGCGGTATTAGATAAATATCGACCTACAGCCATTAGAGCAGTTGAGGTAATTAAACAGAACATCCGCCAAGCAGCTAATTATGATCAGACTAATGGTATGTATGCAGATGACGTGTTGTATATGGTATGTAAAAATACTAAAAATGAAAATGTTTTGGGTTATCTCAGTGAACAACTGAGCGATATTTTAACATCTGGTCAATGTGCTCAAGGCCGTAGTACACGTATTTTTCAAGTACTATCTGCCAATTCTCAAGGTGACGTCATCTTACC
>SDBT01014111.1_pt1 | contig 12757 bp, 9 predicted proteins | sample 2277101 | NCBI WGS metagenome assembly SDBT01 (sample SAMN10404973, study PRJNA504765) | marine sediment metagenome | isolation source: marine sediment core GS10_PC15, 103 cmbsf | place: Arctic Ocean: Southern Knipovich Ridge | collected 2010 | reverse complement strand
CTTCAGTGGCGATAATGATTCCCGTATGGTAGCTATGGCTCAAGACGAAGACAGAGTGATATTAACTAAAGATACCCAGATTATGAAGCGGCGAGTAGTAACCAACGGACAAATTAAAGTCATCCTTATTCAGAGTGATGAGCCTGAGCTACAGATGCAACAGGTGATAGATACTCTGGGCCTGAACTCTCAGTTCAGGCCGTTTACCATCTGTCTGGAATGTAATCAGCCCCTGGTGGAAAAGGGTAAACATCAGGTGAAAGAGCTGGTGCCACCCTATGTTTTCCAGACGCAAAGCCAATATATGGAGTGCCCTACGTGTCACCGAATCTACTGGAGAGGCACCCACTGGCAGGCAATGACCGAAAAACTAAAGAGATTTATAAGCGGCTCAGTAGAAGAACAAACCTAGTTAAAGTAGACATGATTAGGAGGCAGGGTAGATGGAAGCCCCAAGTCGCTATGGGAAAGTAACCGATGATGTCCTAGTTTTACTATCTGAGATAGTTGGTGACAAGAATGTGCTAACCGGAGACGAACGAGAGAACTACTCCCGGGATGAGACACCTAAGCTAAAACCGGTTCTGCCCGAGGTAGTAGTAAAGCCAGAAAATACTGGCTCAGTAGCCAAGATACTAAGGCTAGCTAATGAGAGAAATATCCCAGTTACCCCCCGGGGTGGCGGCACCGGTATCTCCGGGGGGGCGGTGCCCATCTATGGAGGGATTGTCCTCTCGCTGGAGAGAATGAACAAGATACTGGAAATAGATAGGGATAACTTCGTGGCTACTGTTGAGCCCGGGGTTATCCTTTCTGATCTCTACCAGGCGGTGGAAGAGCAGGGGCTTTACTATCCCCTATACCCCGGGGAGACAAGCTCTTCTATCGGCGGAAACGTCGCCACCAATGCCGGCGGCATGAGAGCCGTTAAATACGGAGTAACCAGGCACTTTGTCCTAGGACTTGAAGCAGTGCTGCCTACTGGAGAAGTCTTACCGACGGGGGGGAAGTTCGTCAAATGCTCCACTGGTTACGAACTGACCCAGCTAATTACTGGTTCAGAAGGAACCCTAGCGGTAATAACCAAGATCCTACTTAGGCTTATTCCCCCTCCCGGAAGAAAAGAAGTGCTCTTTATTCCCTTTAACAGCCTGGACGATGCTATTAAGTCTGTCCCCGATATACTTAAGGCAGGAATACTCCCCACAGGTCTGGAGTTTATGGAGAGGGATATAATCAAGATGGTGGAGCGATATACCGGAAAAGAAATTCCCTTGCATGACTATGACGCCTTTCTCATGATAATCGTGGAGGCAGATAGCGAAGAGGAGATTCACCGTATCGCCAGTCGCATTGGTGAAGTCTGCTTAAGTCACGGTGCCGTTGATGTCTTCATTCCCGGTAGCGAGAGAGCCAAGAGGAACCTCCTGGAGTTAAGGGAGAAGTTTTATCCCGCCATCTGTCATTTTGGAACGCCGGAGATAGTTGATGTCGTTGTCCCTCGCAGCCGGGTTGCCGAGTTTGTGGGGAAGGTAAAAGAAATGGCCAGTGAATACGGGATACCCCTTATCAGTTACGGACATGCCGGGGACGGTAATGTACACCTGCACCCTATGAGCCAGGGAACCGAGGAATCTGAGGCGAAGATAAAAGAGCTTCTTACCAAAATATTCGAGGTGGGAGTGTCATTAGGCGGGACAATATCCGGTGAGCACGGCCTCGGCATAGCCAAGAAGGATTACCTGCCTATTGCTTTCGATAAGGGTAAGATAGAGCTGATGAAGAGGATTAAGCAGTCCTTTGACCCCAACAACATTATGAACCCGGGTAAGGTCATTGACCTGGAATAACTGTAATCTTTTTGCCTTATGTCAAGTGTCCGCTGAACAAGTCACCTTTAATGGATGAGAGTTGACCATTACTTCTGATATTGCTACACTTCAAATGGCTAAAAGTAGCTCAAGCAGTTTATTTTTATACCAGACGACTACGGTATACCAAAGGAAGTCAGTTCAAAAAGGGACATAGTGAAAATATTAACCACTAACCAGATGCGTCAGGTGGAGCAGGACTGCGCTAACATTGGCCTGCCACCAAGCAAGCTCATGGAGAATGCCGGGAAGGCATTCGCTGAGGAAGTCAGAAGAATCCTGGGCAACATCAAGAAGCAGAGCCTCCTCTTCCTAATCGGACCGGGCAATAACGGCGGGGACGGCTTGGTTGCCGCCCGCCATCTGCATAATTGGGGGGCTAAGGTTACCCTCTTTCTCTTTAGCGAAAGGCCGCCCGACGACCAAAACTTCACGCTAATCCAAGAATGCGGCCTAAACTGCGTTAGCGCCACCGAGGATGAGAACCTGGATAAACTGGAAGGCCTACTGTCATCGAGTAACGCGGTGATTGATGCTCTATTTGGTATTGGTAGAATTCACCCGTTTCACGGCCTGCTGGAGACGGCACTAGCCAGGGTTAATGAAGCTAAAAAGAAAAAAACAGCCCTCCGCATTATTGCTTTAGATTTACCCTCCGGCCTAAATGCCGATACCGGGATGGTAGACCCGGCCGGCCTCTATGCTGATAATACTATTACCCTTGGCTTTCCTAAAATGGGCTTATTCAAGTCCCCCGGGGCAGAAAGAGCCGGCAAAATAACGGTGGTTGATATTGGTATCCCCACCTACCTGACGGAACCGGTAACTAATGAACTCATCGACGCAGAATGGGTAAGGTCAGTTCTGCCCCCGCGCCCCCTTCAGGGTAACAAAGGGAACTTTGGGAAGGCACTTATCATTGCCGGTTCAATCAACTATACTGGTGCCGCCTACTTAGCTTGCAGTGGCGCTCTACGGGTCGGCACTGGTTTAGTAACCCTAGCCACGGCAACAACGTTACAACCTATTCTAGCTTCTAAACTAACCGAAGTAACCTATCTCCCCCTACCTGAGGCCCAGCGAGGCACTATCTCCCCAAGTGCCGCCAAGCTCGTCCACCAGAACTTGAGTAGTTATAACACCCTGCTCCTGGGCTGCGGACTGGGACAGAGCCGAGCGACCATGGAATTCGTAGAGGATACCCTTTTGAAAGCCAGGTCAATACCACTGCCCCTAGTCCTTGATGCCGATGCCCTCAACACCCTGGCCAGAATCCCCAACTGGTGGCGACGGCTGACCAGTGACGCCATACTTACCCCACACCCCGGCGAAATGGCACGACTAGCCGGGGTATCCATAGAAGTGGTTCAATCAGATAGACTAGGTATAGCTAAGAGGCTGGCTCTTGAGTGGCATAAAACAATCGTCCTCAAGGGAGCCTATACCGTTATTGCGGCACCAGATAGCCGCACCAGAACCTGCTCCGTAGCCAATCCCGGTCTGGCATCAGCCGGAACCGGCGATGTCCTCAGTGGGGTTATCGCCGGACTGGTGGCCCAAGGGCTATCCCTGTTTGACGCTGCTGCCGGGGGTGTCTTTCTCCACGGCGAGGCTGGTGAGATGGTCAAGTCCCGGCTCGGTGACGCCGGTATGCTGGCTAGTGACCTTCTTCCAGTACTACCACTTGTTATCAAGCAATTAAAGGAGAATTTTTAAACCTACTACCTTAGCTTAATATATGGAGAGATTATAGAACCTACTACCTAGCTTAATATAGGAGAGATTATAAAACCTAGAAAATTTGGAATAAGACACTATGTTACTAGCCATTGATATCGGAAATACGGATACTACTTTAGGGGTATTTGAGGATAGTGAGCTTCGAGCTACCTGGCATCTGGCAACTAATGTTCACCGCATGGCAGATGAGCACGCAGCTCTGCTGCTTAACCTGCTGCATCACCAGGGCCTAGACACATCTGATATCAAGGAGGCAGCCCTATGCTGTGTTGTCCCGCCGCTTCTAGCGACCTATGAGGAGTTATTTAACCGTTACTTCCACATCTCACCACTAGTGGTCGCCGCCGGGATTAAGACCGGGGTGCGCATCCGTATGGAGAACCCCAGAGAGGTAGGCGCTGACAGAATTGTAAACGCCGCTGCCGCCCATCATCTTTACAAGAGTCCGGTTATCATCGTTGACTCAGGAACAGCCACCACCTTTGACGTCGTATCCAAGGAAGGTGACTACCTCGGGGGAGTTATTGCCCCGGGTATAAATACGGCCGCTGAAGCCCTGTTCACGCAAGCCGCCATGTTACCCCGGGTGGAATTAATCCCCCCAAAACATGCGATCGGCAGCAACACCGTCAGCGCCATGCAATCAGGTATTGTCTTCGGCTACGTGGGGCTTATTGAGGGCTTGGTGGCCCGTATCCAGCAGGAGTTGGGTGACAAAGCTAAGGTAGTAGCCACTGGAGGCTGGGCGGAAATCATAGCCCGAGAAACAGCAGTAATCGATGTGGTAAATCTCAATTTAACACTAATTGGACTAAGAATCATCTACTATATGAACCAAGCTTGAGGTAGAAATGCTAGCTAATAAGACTATAGTATTGGGTATAACCGGAAGTATCGCTGTCTATAAGGCCGCTGACCTTGCCAGTAAGCTAACCCAGGCTGGGGCCAGGGTTGAGGTGGTTATGACCGAAGCAGCAACAAGATTCGTAACACCGCTAACCTTTCGCAGCCTCACTGGCAGACGGCCGATTGATATGTTTGACCCTGACTCTGAACCAGGTATAGGTCACATAGCTTTGGCTGAGATAGCTGATATCGTAGTCATTGCTCCGGCGACAGCCAACATCATCGCTAAGCTGGCGGCCGGTATCTCTGATGACACGCTTACCTGCACGGTACTGGCAACCAGGGCGCCGGTTATCATCGCCCCGGCGATGCACACCTTTATGTTCCAGAACCCCATCACCCAGGATAACCTGGCTAAGCTTAAAGCCAGAGGCTTTATCATTGTTGAGCCCGCTTGTGGTCGCTTAGCCTCGGGTGGAATAGGTCAGGGGCGTTTGGCTGAGATTGAGAAAATCATCGGCACCATAAAGCAGGTAATGGGCAAAAGTGACGACCTGGCGGGAAAATGTGTTGTGGTTACCGCCGGCGGCACCCAGGAGCCCATCGACCCGGTCCGCTATATCGGTAACCGCTCCTCAGGTAAAATGGGATATGCACTAGCTAAAGCCGCCAGGGATAGAGGCGCTACGGTAACACTTGTTACCGCTCCCACCTCCCTCCCCGAGCCAGCGGGTATCGAGGTTACCCACATTAGAACCGCTACCGAGATGAAGGAGGCAGTAGTCAAAGCAGTTAGCGGAGCCGATGTCCTGATTATGGCGGCTGCCGTTGCCGATTACCAGCCGAAAAGCGTAGCTAAAGCTAAAATAAAAAAGGAAAGCCCCAGTCTGACTCTGGAACTGGTGAGAACCCCGGACATTCTGACTGAGGTAAAGGGCAACTTCCTCAAGGTCGGCTTTGCCGCCGAGAGCGAAGATATAGTCGCCAACGCTAAAAAGAAGCTAAAGCAAAAGAACCTTGACCTTATTGTGGCTAATGATATTACTGATGCTGAGAGCGGCTTCGGCGCGGATACCAACAAGGTAACCCTGATTGACCGCAAGGGCGATGTAGAAGATTTGCCCCTGATGACCAAGAGAGAGGTGGCGGACAGGATTCTGGACAGGGTGGTTGAGCTTCTTAAACAATACTAAAGGAGGGTATTGTTGTGCTAAATAAAGATGCTAAGATTGAGATACCATGTCCTCAATGCGGGCATAAGTTCCAAGCTACACTTGGTCAAGTAGAGAAAGGAGAGAAGGTCATTTGCCCTAATTGCAAGAGTACAATCGTCCTAAAAGATGATTTCAGTAAGCAGATAGAGAAGTCTATAAAAGATTTTCAAAGAAACATTAAAAACATAAACCGTAAACTCAAGTAACTCCTAGAAAGGCAAACATGACCGAAACAGCACAAACTCAATATGACATGCCCAAAGCCTATGAGCCGGGAAAGGTTGAACAGAAGTGGTACCGGTTCTGGCTGGAGAAGGGCTATTTTACACCCAAGATAGACCCGCAACAGAAACCCTTCGTTATCATTATGCCGCCGCCCAACGTTACCGGTGAGCTTCATATCGGGCACGCCCTGACCGCCACCCTGGAAGACATTATGACCCGCTGGCACCGGATGAAGGGTGAGCCGACGCTGTGGCTACCCGGTATTGACCATGCCGGCATCGCCGCCCAGGTTGTGGTGGAGCAACTACTGGCTAAAGAAGGGCTGGACCGCCATAAGCTAGGCAGAGAAAGGTTCCTGGAGAGAATGCGACAGTGGGCAGATAGCTGCCGCCAGACCATCGCCGAGCAACACCAGAGACTGGGGGTTTCCTGTGACTGGAATCGGGAATGCTTTACCCTGGATGAGGGGCCGAGCCGGGCCGTCCGCACTGCCTTTGTCCGTCTCTATGACAGAGGGCTAATCTATCGGGGAGAACGGATTATTAACTGGTGTCCCCGTTGTGCTACTGCCCTCTCTGACCTTGAGGTCAACCATAGAGAGATACTGGGTCACCTATATTATGTCAACTACCCCCTGGCTGAAGGTAAAAATGAGTTTATAACCGTGGCTACCACCCGACCGGAGACCATACTCGGTGATACCGCCGTCGCCGTCAATCCCAGGGACAAGCGATTTAAGTCTATGATTGGCAAGAAGGTCATCCTGCCAGCGGTGAAACGGGTAATACCCGTCCTGGCTGATGAGGCGGTTGACCCCAGCTTCGGCACCGGCGCCGTCAAGATTACCCCGGCCCACGACCCGGTAGATTTTGAGGTCGCCCAGCGACAGGGACTGCCCCTGATAAATATCATGAACCCGGATGCAACCATGAACGAAAACGCCGGCCCTTATGCCGGACTTGACCGATTTTCCTGCCGCAAGGCGATACTAGCTGACCTGGAGAAAGACGGGCTTCTGGTAAAGGTTGAACCCTATTCTCATTCCGTGGGCCACTGTGACCGCTGCCAGACAGTTATTGAGCCGGTTGCCAGCAAGCAGTGGTTTGTTAAGACACAACCCTTAGCCCAACCGGCTATCAAAGCCGTAACTAAGGGACGCATCAAGATTATCCCCGAACGCTTTACCAAGGTCTACCTCAACTGGATGGAAAACATCCGTGATTGGTGTATCAGCCGCCAGCTATGGTGGGGGCACCGAATCCCGGTGTGGTACTGCCAGGACTGTGGCCAGCTAACGGTCAGTATTGAGGATGCTAAAGCCTGTGCTAGTTGTGGCTCAGTGAATATGGTGCAGGACCCGGATGTCCTGGATACCTGGTTTAGCTCAGCGCTGTGGCCTCATTCCACGCTGGGATGGCCTGATGATACTGAAGATTTGCGCTATTTCTACCCGACCACAGTAATGGAAACCGGCTACGACATTCTCTTCTTCTGGGTAGCCCGGATGATTATGATGGGGCTGGAGGATACCGGTAACATTCCCTTCAGCACCGTTTACCTTCACGGTCTGGTGCGCGACGAGAAGGGAGATAAGATGAGCAAGGTCAGGGGCAACGTGCTTAATCCACTTGATACCCTGGAACAGTATGGCACTGATGCCCTGCGTTTTGCTCTATCCACGGGCACATCACCAGGGAACGACATCAAGCTAACCCAATCACGATTAGAAGCCGGCCGTAACTTTGCCAACAAGCTCTGGAACGCTACCCGATTCATAATCCGGAGCATTAAGCCAACCGACACCAGCAGGGGAATCCCGCAAGACCTATTGCCGCTGGAAGACCGCTGGATTCTATCCCGGCTTAATCGCACTGTAGTAAGCATAACCAGTCTCATGGCAGACTTCCAGTTTGGCGAAGCCCAAAGACAGATTCATGATTTCCTCTGGGGCGAGTTCTGCGACTGGTACATTGAAATCGCCAAGATCCGTCTTCGCTCTGACACGGAAGCAGTTTCACCCATACCTGTATTGGTTCATGTGCTGGAGACCTCACTTCGCCTCCTGCACCCCTTTATGCCCTTCGTTACCGAAGAGCTGTGGCAGAACCTGAAAATACACCTGCCTGAAGAAAGGCAGGCCAGCGAGTCGATAACGATTGCCACCTACCCTGAGGCTGAAGAGACTGCCACCGACCCGGAATCGGAGCGAGTTATGAACTCAATAATAGAAATAACACGCTCCATCCGCAATGCCCGGGCGGAGTATAAGGTGGAGAGTGCCAAGTGGATTGCGGCCCAAATCTATGCTGATGAGTTAACACCCGCCATCGCCCCTTACTCTCAGGTTATACAGACCCTGGCCAGAGCCAGACCGGTTACCTTTCATGACCGTCGGCAAGAACACCCTCGAGGAGACAATACCCTGGTACTGGTGCTCCAGGAGGCAGAGGTAGCCATACCCATGGAGAGTATGGTTAACCTAGAAGCCGAGAGGCAACGCCTGCAAGCCGAGATAGACCAAATCCAGTCCGCTGTAGCTCAACTTGAAACCAGGCTCAAGAACAAAGCCTTCTTGAGTAAAGCGCCAGCCGCGGTTGTAGACAAAGAACAAACAAAACTAGCCACTAGAAAGGCTAAGCTGGAGAGACTCAAAGAGCAGCTTAAGAAGATAGACTAGCCAAGGCTCAACGAGCCGCCACTCTCCCTTTTCGCCGGGCACAGAGCCAGGCCACTCTAAATTGGTACCTCTATCATTACCCTAGTACCTTCACCTGGTTGGGATTCAATCTTCATACTACCATCTAACAGGCGAACCCTCTCTTCCATCCCGGTAAGACCAATCTTGCCAAATGCCCTAGTGCTAGTGTATAATTATTAGTTTGGGTAGCAAACTAGTATGTATAAACTAGAGGTGCTAAAGAGGTCTGACTTATTCCGTGAACTAGACGATGAGCAACTCAGCATAATGAAGGGAATGTGTACTGCCGAAGTATATGAGCCTGGGACAATTATACACAGGCAGAATACAATATTGGATAAACTATGCATAATTGGAGATGGTCTGGTGGCAATTATCCTGGAACTAGGTCCACTGTCCCAGCGGCAACTTCAGGCAACGACTAATTTTGAAACCTTTGGCTGGTCAGCTGTGGTACCACCACACCTGTCAACAGCTGCCGTGAAGGCTATAGAAAAGACGAAGGTACTAGCCTTCAAAGGGCAGGATATACTTAATCTGTGTAGTACTAATTGTAAGGTGGGGTGCATAGTCTATCGAGGCATGGCCAGAGTAGTCGCCGACAGACTGAACGCTGCAGTTATGCAATGTTTGGGGGTTACTTCACAGGACTAACCGCAACGGCATCAGATTCCACCCGGATAGTGCCAGCACTTAGGTAGCTTGCCCGCCGAATCATTCAGGGTATGGCTCAGCCAACTGGTTCAAAAGGGCTATACAAAGAATTCAGTCCTGAGGAAGATATTTTTGTGTCTAGAAAAGAGTGAAGGAGTTTGGTCTTGGAAAAAGCAAAAGTAATTACATCCATGATGGCTGAGAAAAGGGTTTTTAACCCGCCAGAGGAACTCAGTAAACAGGCCTACCTCAAGAGTATGGCTGAATATAAAGAGATCTATCAAAGGTCTATTGATGACCCTGAGGGATTCTGGGCTGAGATGGCAGAACAACTGGATTGGTTTAAAAAGTGGGATAAGGTTCTGGTCGAGGATTTCAAAGAAGCTAAGCACGAATGGTTCGTGGGCGGTAAGCTCAATGTCAGCTATAACTGCTTAGACAGGCATCTTAACACCTGGAGAAAAAACAAGGCAGCCTTAGTTTGGGAAGGAGATATTGGTGATAGCCAAACCCTTACCTACCAGGAGCTACATCACCACGTATGCAAATTTGCTAACGTGCTTAAGAAGCACGGGGTTAAGAAGGGAGACCGGGTTACTATTTATCTACCCATGGTTCTTGAGCTGCCGATTGCCATGCTCGCCTGCACCCGCATTGGCGCCATCCACAGCGTGGTCTTCGGTGGTTTTAGCGCCGACGCGCTGAGGGATAGAATGCTGGACTGTGAGTCCGAATTTCTTATTTGTGCCGATGGCTACTATCGTGCCGGCAGAGTCATCAGGAGCAAGGACAATACCGATGCAGCCCTCAAGTCCTGCCCCAAAGTAAAGGACGTGATCGTAGTAAAGAGGGCTGATATCGGGGTAAACATGGAGGCAGGGCGCGACCACTGGTGGCATGATGAAATGAAAGCGGATGATATTAAACCATACTGTGAACCAGAAGCTATGGATGCTGAAGACCCGTTATTCATCCTGTATACCAGCGGTAGCACCGGAAAACCCAAAGGGGTGCTTCACACTCAGGCAGGCTATCTCCTCTACGTCTATCAGACAACTAAGTGGGTATTTGATATCAAGGAAGAAGACACCTACTGGTGCACCGCCGATATTGGCTGGGTAACCGGTCACAGTTACATCCTGTATGGGCCACTAGCTCTGGGAGCAACCAGCCTGATGTTTGAAGGCGTGCCCAGCTACCCACATCCGGATAGGTTCTGGGAAATTGTAGAGAAATATAAGGTCAATATTTTCTATACCGCGCCAACCGCCATCAGATCCATAATGAGAGAAGGGGACGAGTGGCCTAATAGACGCGATTTAAGCAGCCTGCGCATCCTGGGGACGGTGGGGGAACCGATTAACCCTGAAGCCTGGATGTGGTACTACAATGTGATTGGTAAGGGTAGGTGTCCCATTGTCGATACCTACTGGCAGACTGAAACCGGTGGCATACTCATCACCCCCTTCCCCGGAGCCACCCCTATTAAGCCCGGCTCAGCCTCGGTCCCCTTCCCCGGAATCCAGCCCGCCATACTGAAGGAAGACGGCTCAGAAGTCGGCGTCAATGAGGGTGGTTACCTGGTAATTAAGAAGCCCTGGCCTGGACTCATGCGCCGGGTGTATGGTGAGCCGAAAAGGTTTAAAGAAACCTACTTTGTCCAGTTCCCCGGAGTATACACCGCTGGAGATGGGGCCAGAGTGGATGAAGATGGTTACTACTGGTTAATGGGTCGTATCGATGATGTCATTAACGTATCCGGGCACCGCATAGGCACTGCCGAGGTCGAGAGTGCCCTGGTATCCCATGACAAAGTGGCTGAAGCCGCAGTGGTGGGTATGCCCCATGAGCTTAAGGGACAGGGCATATATGCCTTCGTCACCCTTAAGGTGAATGTGGAGAAGAGTGATGCCCTCAAAAAGGAGCTAGTCACTCATGTCCGTAAGGAGATTGGCCCGATAGCCTCTCCAGATAAGATTCAGTTTGCTGATGGTCTCCCCAAGACCAGAAGCGGCAAGATTATGAGACGGATACTAACCAAGATCGCCGCCGGCAATACCAAAGAACTGGGCGACACCAGTACCCTGGCTGACCCATCAGTGGTTACCTCCCTAGTAGAGGGAAGCCAGTAAGGAGCCAGCAACCGGATAGAATCTGATTCACCGCGGGACTGATAATCAGAACAATACTAGCGCCTAGCTACTAAATCTATTTAACAGAATGGAGGTTCGTGCAGGGCAAAAGATGATGTTTTATGGGCTAATCCCGGTGCTCTAGGACTAGCCGGCTTTGGTTTCGCTACTATTTTACTAAGCATACATAATATTGGTTGGATACCCAATACAGTGCCCATAATTTGGGGGTTCTTTTGGGGAGGGATGGCTCAGGTTATCGCCGGGATAATTGACGCCCGCCGGGGAGATACCTTCGGGCTGACGGCTTTTATCTCCTTTGGTCTGTTCTGGATAGGACTTGGCTTTGCTTTCCTGCTGGAATGGCTGGGTCTAGTCACCCTTGACGGCCCCAGTCTAGCCTGGGCGATGATAGTTTGGGGTATATTTACCGGTTATATGACAATCGGTGCCCTTACAATATCGCGAGTGCACGTCTTTATATTTGCCTCGCTAACGGTACTCTTCGGTCTGCTGGCAGCACATTTCCTTGGTGCTATACCAGCCTATGTTGCCGGCATAGAGGGGATCTTCGTTGGTGCTACCTCAGTTTACGGCGCAGCAGCCATCATCTTGCATGCCCAATACCGACGCTGGGTACTCCGTATTGGGTTATTCCCGGCTGTCTCCAAAGAGCCTGAGTCGGCCCCGAAGATACCCTAAAAAGTCACCATTCAGCTATGCTCCTCGGGGACTCATCAGCCACGAGTCCCCGAGGAAAACCATCCCGGTTTAACCTATGCAGGGCTTTCTTGGTATCACTGGCAATCCGGGCTTTATCACACTGCCTCAAGCGGCACTTAAATAGCCAGTAGGTAAACTCCTTTAATTCGGTTAGACCGATAGATTTAAGATGGGGATAGCCTTTTTCTTCTCTAAAACGCTTAAGCAATACTCCCCTAGTAGCCCCATATATTCGCCGATAGACCTCACTGGCAATATCACCATCCCTACTATAACCCGCAGCCCGTCTCTCCTTGCGTACCTCCTCCTGCACCGCCAGAAATAAAGCCTCTTCCACGGTAATGCCATAAAAGTAATTAAGATATTGACGATACTTACTATTACCGATGAGTTCTTTAAATTCCTTTACCGGAAGTTTAAGTGGTGGCTGCCCATGGAAAAGGAGCGCCATCTTCTCATCATCAGGCAGTAAACCATCCACGGTCTCACACAGGCGATCCGCCAGAAGCAGCCAATCAAAAGCTTCGCCAGCAATAAGGTAACAATAACGGCGCCCATTATACAATTCCTCAGTCATAGCCCACTGCCCGATAGCCTCAAGCAGGGCGATATACCAGTGCTTACCGCCAGTAATGGCCTGCTTCAAATACCTTA
>SDBT01014110.1_pt1 | contig 12757 bp, 20 predicted proteins | sample 2277101 | NCBI WGS metagenome assembly SDBT01 (sample SAMN10404973, study PRJNA504765) | marine sediment metagenome | isolation source: marine sediment core GS10_PC15, 103 cmbsf | place: Arctic Ocean: Southern Knipovich Ridge | collected 2010 | reverse complement strand
GTCAATGGGGAGGTATACCGATCCAAATGGACGATGTGATTGTCTAAACAGTTCGCTGCGCAAACAGGGTGCAATGGGATTAAAGATGGCAGCATGTTTTGACCCAAATTGCGCTGGCGCGGGTGCATATCTGGATAAATCCATTCAGGATGTCTCAACTAGCGAAGCTGCATGTCAAGGAACGTGTTCTTCGATACAACTTTGTTTCTCGGAGACATGTGTACAAAATCAAACCAAGATTACAAACATATGTCCGGGATACTCGGCAGTTCAATATTTTTGTGATGATAGTGGATGCGTTCAATGTGGAGACTCTGGAAATTGCGACGGTGGAAAGGAATTATATGCGTCATTAGTAGATTGTCAGCGCATATGCGAACCAGGGATTTTTTCATCATCATCAATGGGATTATTTGTCATAATCATCGCAATCATTATCACATTTTACCTGTTATTTAGGTATTTTATTAAAACGTAGATTACAGCAATCACGATCGCAATTCCACCAATGAGTAACCAGTTATAATTACTCGGAAGCCTGGCTCCTTCGACGATACTAATGTCGACTCTAACACTGGCGGGAAGCGCGAGACTAACCGGCTCGAGAATCAGAAAACATCGGCGACACGTGTCGTCCGATATCAACCTGCCTGACATTTCTCCAGAAACATAACTCCATAGATCATCGTTATTACCATCCGCTTGATCTGAAATTAGATACCTTGTGGGCCACTCGTCTAGAGGAGTTAATACAATCGTACCAGTAAATTCACGCCCATTACTGTAAATGGGTATGATCAATCGTTGGTCGACAGTATATATTTCAGATTGCATGAGATAGTTCTTATTTATCATTGCTCAACATTTTTCAACAAGAATAAACGGTTAATGTATCATCATGTTCACTTTCATCAAATCCATAACAGCGATGGGTCTCAGTGTGATCCTCGGGTTTAAGCATACTTTCCCACCGGATTTGCCCACCAGGAACATGAGTTGTTGACTCATAGTTAAAAAACGCCTTGTGGATAGATCCTCTGACGAGCCAATGACAATTACGACATACCCCATCCATGAACGGAACCGGGTAAAAATCCCAGAAATCACCTTCCCGAACCACGTATCCGTTCTGTGCTGTGATGAAGAACACGACACCGCACATAAAGCATTAACACGTATCAGGGCCGAAGCACCAGGCGATGTGGATCAACAATTTGCAAAGTGGTCGGCTATTCGCATACCACAAGTTTTACCCAACCCCTCGTGGTAGGTCCAGAACATCGATAGCTCACCACATTCCTTCTGCGTTGTCTTTGCATACACTGTTTTCACATATTGGCACTGTGTCCGGGCAATCAGTGTCAGTACCACAAGGTAATCGTATCACATCACTTTCTTCCTGTTTTTGTTGAGTAAACGGAAATATTTTGGTAAAATAGGCGATGATTAAATAAATGACGACGAGCGTGATAACCATTCCAGTGGGCGTGGTGATCAAACCTTTGACAACCTGCTGACCACTATACACGAATACGACAATGACGATAACTACCACGCCGATCATTGCAGCCAAGAAATTCAAATCCAGGCCTTTGTTGTATGCATCTGCCACCTGCTTGATCGCGTTGTCGACATCACTATATGCTTTGGTCGATGTGGCGGTGTTCATCACCGCCCGTTGCAGCTGATCGGTAAACGAGTTGAATGTAATATTCAACATGGTCTGTGATGCAACGTCGCAATCTGACGCATATTGTCCCAACGTGACCAAATTCGTCACAACCGACTCGACAGATTGGCTCATATCACTGGTGACCTCTGAACTAAGATTGGTGATCAGATTCGTGATGGTCTTCGCATCCGTGCTGTTGTTACCAATATTCAGCCCACTATTGACAGCCTGTGCAAGTTGTTCGAAGTTTTGTTTAATATCTTGTTCGATATCCACAGTCATCTCAAAATTTGCTGTACATTGCTGATTGACATAACTTTCGGCATTGAATTCAATGCCTCTGATTTCTTGAATACAAATTCTACAATTATTACAATACTGTGTTCCGGATAATGCTGAATTTGCTGTGGTGTTGCATTCTTGTGAGTTGCTCATGGCTACGCTCACAGATGAATTAATAACACTGTCGATTTGTGCCATGGCCTTTGCATGAGTATTTCCCATCGTGAATAAATTGCGTGTTTTACTTATTTAAAAATAAAAAAATATATATACAGTATTCCGATCAGAAACAACACTAATAGAATCGATGATTGACGGGTAATAGATATGCCGAAACCTTCGTCACCTTCATCTATCATACGACACACACTGGTCATTTGTGTATCACACCACGCAGGTCGTATACCATCCTCGGGATTGGCGCATCGCGAATAGCAAAAGTCGTCATTCACAGCATTATCCTCCCTGGAACAATACTGTTCAAGCGCATATGCGCACGCTGGATCGGTTGACCATTTGCCAAAACAGAACTGCGTACACGTCGGAGTCACTGTGTTGTCATCTTGTTGACAGAAATAAGGCAGAATTCGTGCAGTCAGATCACTGGTGGTCCCGAATTTAACCAAGTATGCTTCGATGTCAGCTTCGGTCTTGAAATCTGAATTTTTGTAGGTACACTCGACCGTGCGATTTCGATTGTGTGGAAATCGAGCGTTTCCATTATTTCCATCGACAACAGCACAATTATTGGGGTTAGCCCATGTGCATTTGACTTTTCGCGGACAAAGGCCAGCACCACACGCAAAATCTTCATACTGGTATGATCCAGAAGGACAACTATTTCCTCGACAATTGCCACACTTTTCGGGCTGCCATTCGTTATACAGCCCTGTTTGCGTATTTGTACCGTAAACAACCGTACTCCCAGAATGCATCACACAAGGTTTTATTGATACTAAAATAAAAACATTTCTATATCGCCAATTACATCATCAACCCTGCGTAGTACCTTTTGTATAGGAAATACAAAATGATGAGAATTGCTGCGAGTATGGTTATGTTCTTCATGCTGCATGCAGAGCCCCCATCGAACATCTCAAATTTATCCTGATGTCGTGTTTTGGGCGGGTCCGCATCCTTTCGCCATTTGTGTAGATAATCGTAGACATCAGTCCCATACAGCGTTTCTCCACTACGCAATTGCAGCGATGGAACTCGTGTACCAGTCGGTGCATTTCTAAATGAAATCGGCGTGACTCGATAGGCCTTCTGTAAATCAGGACTTCCCTGCATCAAATGAATAACACTTTTGCAGTGTGGACATTTTGGATCAACAGTAAGATTGCCTGCAGACATAGGGAAAGTTGTATTTATGAATGTGTAAATATAAATAATAAGCAGTTTTTGGTCAAGTATAATTCGCACCTTTTATTCTTTTCGGATCTGCTCACACAACCTCATTTTGTTATTCATGACCTCATAAAGTTGACACAGCCGCCTGAATTCTACAATGAATTGCGCTTTCGCGTCGTCACACAATTGAAAGTTAATCGTGCGCATTGTTTCGTTGAGATAAGTGGATGCGGTATTAAAGGTTCTATGCCGACCAAACAAGCTGAGTGTTGCTGTGTCAGAGTTCCAGGCGAGATGAATCCATTCCCCCCTGATCGATTCTTGGGATTCCATTGCCTGTGCAAGCCGTTGCAGATTGTTAACTTTATACACACTCGAGCCCCACATTTTCCACCAGGCGGTTCTCCAGGCAGACATGTGTGCATCAAGTCCTTCTGATATACGTCGTGCTTCCAAAATGACATTCGTGTGCACTGGCATTTGTTTTTGTGCCGTGAGGTAGTAATTGAGCTGCAATTTCGGGTGTGGGCTTTGCTCAAAGCGAGCTTCGAGGCGCCAAGTCGGAGTGATTTCGTAGCTGACGCAGGCATCTTTGCCTTCTGTGAGGTAGATAGTTACCATGTCTTCTGGCTTTCGATTGTTTAAACAAAGAAGCGTGATCACCAGCAATGAATTTTAGGGTTCGGTGTGATACCATCCATGACTTCGGTCTCCGATGGTAAATAAATAGATAAAAAGAAGAAGCTTTAATCGTGCGCTTTTCAGGTGGCGTGGCAGTGTAAAAAAACCACAATCATTCATACATGTAAGTCATTTTTTCGTCGAGTTTTTTCTGCGGAAGATACCAGATAACACGAACGAAAATGTCAGACGATGCGAACGACTTTTTCAGCCAGGCCGCGATTTCTAGGTGGCGTAGCGATGTAAACGCGCAATCGTACATCCGAGGTGATTCTCAAAATGTGCTGGCGCTGGCAGCCCACGTTGCCGCACTCGAAAGAAGGCTGGAACACTTGGAGGATCAAATGACAAATAAAAATTTATATAGTTCTGGTGCTCGACGGAAAACAATGCAATCCTGACCCTTGTGTTGCATCCCCAAATACTTTTTTCATTGCGGAATAATAACAACAGGCGCCAACGTCAAAACCCATGCTTTGAAGTGAGCGATCACCACTCTAGCTTCATCTACAGTCTCCACTGGAACTTCAATGCCGTTGATGAACCATGCGTTTGGTGTTGCCGCGATATAAGTGCCCAAAAATAATGAGTCGCTATAGCACACACCATTGATCACAGGGGTATCAGCTCCACCGATGTATATATTCCTATGGCCATGTACATTGGCCACTGGTAGTTTCCCACTTTGATCATCATCTTTCATTTTGATCTTTCTTGAGATACTAAATAGTGATGAATAAAAAGAAGACACTTATTTATAAAGTCGTGTAATCATATAGGAGCAAATATGTTGGCTAGAATTTGGCAAGCGATCCAGGAATCACCCGTGGCATTCGGAATTTTAGTTATTGTGGGTTTGATTTTGGCATACAAGTTCTGGAATCGCACCATTCAACACACCCATGCAAAAACGTGGGGGACTATGTTTGAGAAAGCTGTGGCTGCTGAAAGCGCACAAGGTGTGCGAAGAAAACTGACGAGTGGCCTTACTGCTCACAACAATGCAATTTTCCCACTCCGTTGGCATCCCGAGATTGGCGAATTCATCATGGACTTGAACATTCGCGGAACCCGATTTCAGGTGGTGCCGGATACGGGTTCAATGTATGTAATCGTTAGTGGTCAAGATTGTGTGAATTGTAATCGAAAGCAAGGCGTTTACCCGGGAGGTGGTCAAAATACAGGCATCGCAAGCACAGTTTATTATGGGTCTCAGACAGATGATATCACGTGGTTTATCGACAACTTTGATTTGCCGAACGTGGGAAATATCCCTGTCGAATTTGGCGTGATTACTGCCGCAACAACCACAATGGGTGCAGCGGCTCCAGCCAATGTTTTCGGATTAGCTGGATCATTGACACGAAAGGAAAAAACACCGTTCCTTGATCAAGTGATGTTCGAGAACCAAATATTCCCACCCTGGTTTTTCTTTGATTTCCTCGGCGGACCAGGTAAAGCAACGTTCGGGATTGGTATGTATCCATTCCCAAAAAACGTCGACGATAGCAACACAATCATGTTCCTAAATCAACACGAGACTGCAGAAGAATTGGGTATTGATATCGGTGTAGACTTTTACTTGGCTGAATTAGACTCGGTGCGCGTGAATGGCGCTCCAATCGCCAATGCTCCAACACATTGCATGTTTGATACCGGAAACACGTATCTCTCTCTCGGTTCGAAATTTTACCCGAGTTTTCGCGGCGCTGTGGGTACTAACTCCTTGCTTGAGTTTCGATTTGCAGGTGGTGTCGTGTTGCAGTATCAACTAGGAATGGATCCAACCCAACACGTTGACCAAGTCGATTTTCTAGACACACCTCCGTTTAATAATCAGTTACTGATTCTCGGCAATGCATGGATGGATGGTCGATTATGGATGTTCAATCTCGATAAACACTCCCTTACAATTGGCGCTTAATACTGACTTGATGCAATCACAGACGAAACCCAGAACCGTACGATACCACAATTTCCTTTGGGTTTGCGCGTGTTGCTTTAATATTTTGCTTCGCCTTGACACTCACTCGTTTATTTCGATTATCACAGACCAATCTTGCATTGGCTTTGACCATTCGACGACGTTGACCACCACCATTCACAGGTTGTCGTCGTTTTCGCTCTGCTGTATTGGCATAGCGACCTGGGTATGTATTCGTGCGTTGGGCATCCATCGTCCATGTCCGACAATCCACAGCATAATCTGAACGAAAATCACTTGGTTTGATGTCACCACTATATCGTGTGATACGAGCATTTTTCTTGAAATCTTTGACTGCAAACAACCCTTGGCCTGCTCCAGGGATCGTAGACTGAGTTACCTTCAGTCCACATTCCGACAACAAATGCTGCCAACAGTATGGAAATGTCTTACATGTGCGTCTCGTACACCGCACCCCTCGTTTCGTCATTCCCGTACAGGTCGCACACTTACGTATTGCTGGCATGTCTTGATTTTACTAACTGGTAAAGAAATTTTTAATAACGGTTTGGTTTATTGCATTACACACGTATCCTCATCCTGTTTATATCTTTTCGCGGCATGTGCCGCCTGCTGGGCCCATCGTCGCTTGCGTTGTTGTTGTTTGGTTAACATATCGAAATATACATTTTCACCATCAATATCCACCATATATGCATTTCCTTCTTGCCCTGGAACAAGGGGCGGTGGTAGTGGTGGCGCTGGTTGCGCTGCTATTGGTGGTACTTTTGGGTCTTGTGGTGGTGGTGGTTGCGCAGGTGCTGCTACTACCTGTTCCTCCTTTAGTTCTGCCACTGCGATAGGTTGTGGCGCCGCTTTTTCTTCTCCCCTTAGCTGTGCTGCTGCTTGCCGACGTTGGTATCGAGCGTTTGCCTCCTCTCTGGACAATAATCCTTTACCTGGTTGGGCAGCCAGTTTTGCTATTTCATCGCTTATATCACCAAGCCCAATCGCACCACCGACTTTTTTCTTTTTGACAACAGGTGTTTGTCTCACTAATAACGGGTCCATAAATTTACCTCCAGCAGGCGGAGGCGGTGTTTGTATAGGTTGCTGCTGTTGCTGTTGTTGCTGCCCTCCCGCTGGTGGTTGGAATGTCTGTTGCCGAGGCATCGGTTGCTGCTGCCCTCCCGCTGGTGGTTGGAATATCTGTTGCTGAGGCATCGGTTGCTGTTGAGCACCACCAGTTGTAGTTACATTATTCACAATTCGAACACAATTGTTGCACACCTCGCCGCTATTCACACCACCACCACCGATTCGTTGACCCATAACACGTAGCCAGGTGTCCCCACCAACCTTGATTTGTCGCCCAGTTTCTGGATTTCGGACATAACTTGGCATTTTGCTTGTATTACGTTAACTAAAGGAAATATTATTTACTATTTTATTCCCCTGATATTCGTAGTTAAATATCAAAAATCAAAATCTGCTGCATTCAATGTTGTTATTGTTGGTTCGTTGCTGATATAAATAGGTTCACGTAGTGCGTGGAGCACGAAGCTATTTGGACTCTCGTCACTTTCTCGGTCATTAACATCGCTTGGACTCTCATCACTTCCGCTGCTGGGTTCACTGCTTTCTCGGTCGCTACCATCGCTGCTACTGCTGCTGTCATCACTGGTATCTGCATCAAAATCGAAATCAGATGGAATCAACTTCATATCTTCGTCCGACGAAGATAAGTCGGAATCATCCTCATCATTGCGAGTCCAGTGATAATTCCCAATTTGCATTTTGAATGTTGTATCATCAGGAGCATGATAATGCACACGCGCATCGCGATATTGCTCTGCGTTTTTGGTAAGTGTCGCGAACGAATAACCCTTACCGAACTTCTTATTGAACGTAGCTGCTCCAAATCGCAGTTTACCAGCGACGCTTAAGCGTCGAACTCGTTCACGATGTGGAGTCATTCGTGCTCGTCGTCGTTTTCGTCGACGATCAGAATTCTCTCGACGACGGTCTGCTCCTCGTTTTTTACGAACGTCGGGGGCTATACATGCTGAATTTGATCGACACGTATATGTGATCGTACTTCCTCCTCTGTGACAGTGTTGAGCCACATTTAGATCTCTGACAGGAAACCCAACGTTACACCAGGCACATTCTTTGATCGCATCCATGAGTGTGGGTCTACAATACTACCGAGAGAAATTAAAATTAGGTAAATTGACTACATCAAATGGAAAAAAGAAGAGAATGGTGGATCATGAGCATATGATCAAAGTTTGTGCACTCCCCCTTTCCATTTTTCATCGCTCGTTCACTCTGATGCAAGGCTGTCCCGGTACAGGAAAAACCATTTTCTGTCGGCGGTTCTTGGCCACAATCCACCACAGGCGTGTGGTGGTGATGGGTGAGGGATACAATGGCAGTGGTTGTCACCGCTATAAAACGTTTGAACCACGCGTCCTGGAAAGTTTTCTGAGGCGCACAAAACGACAACAGGCCGTCGAAAACTTGATGAAGCTCAAGCTCCACAAAGCGTTGCCGAAATCATTTGGACTCGACGTCGCGGAGCTGATCCTTTCGTTTGCATACCCAGATGTTCCACCCGAGTGGGTATTCATTCTTGATGGATGTCTGCCACCCAGCAATGATTTGGTGCTCTGGAAGTTGCTTTTGGACTTATTCAACGAACGCCACCGAGCAAACTATACATTTTTTACGACTGCACATGTGTATCCAAAGAGGTTCCCAGTGCCCGAACTGGAAGTTCTTGATCGCCGCACGATGCTGTACACAAAATCCAAGAGAGGGTATACACCCAGTGAAATGTCACAATATCAATTTATCGTTATTTGCAACGACAAGGAGAAAGTGCTTGGTTGGGTTTAAAAAAAATATTGCTATAATAATAATAATACAAACGAACGTCAGTATGAAAATGAATGGCGACGACAGGCCTCTAACATTTAACCTAAAATGTGTCATTTTCTCGATCATGGTCACCACCGTCTATTGGTGGATGTTTCCTGATCGCAACCCTTATATGCTACCAGTCATCGCCGTCGCATCTTACATTGGCATGGCATGGTACGACAAATATTACCACTGTGATACAGGTGTACCATCAGACTCAGAACCACCTACTGCGATCAATGCTGATCGCGCGAGTTATTTGCGATGGGTATATTTCCTCCACGTATTGGTGGTTGGCCCATTGCTCGTATACTTGGGCTACAAAGGCGCAAATGCTGATCCCCGTGCATTCGGTGCTGTGTTGGCTCTTGGAATCATTGCAGCCCTTTATCATGCAATCAAACTTTTTGGTGAACTGAAACGCTCAGATCCAGAAGTATAAATACACTAATAAGAAGTGTTTTATTCAATTACATTATGCTCAGTGATGCTGTAGCGTATATCACCGATCTTAACATGGCGATGGTGTTGAAGATACCATCTGTAATATTCCAAGTCACTTTCGAAGATATCCTCTGTAATATTCCGAATCACTCCAATTGCACCTTTTACACCACCTTCAAAGGTGGCGTACACGTGCAAGACAGTGAGTGATTCATCGCATCCTCCCGCAAACTTCAACACATATACGAGCATGATCCTCTTTGTATCTCAGACACACAACGAACATAACTCAGTTTATTCGGATCTTCAAGCATGACTGAAACAGCTAAAAGCTTCCGCAAGATGTCTGAAACAGCTAAAAAAAGCTGCTACAAGATTATGTTCAACAATGATGTGCGACGTCATACCGTGATTCCAACGACATTCAGAGAACTCCAGGCGGATGCATCGACAACGTTTGACCTCAAAAAGAAATCAATCCAATTCGCCTATCACGATGGAGACGGTTTGCACAAAACAACACATTTTCCCGTACAACTTCTGAAATTGTATTTGCATTAGAATTGGTCACCATCGCAACAACATCGGATCTTATTGAAGCATTCGATGCCCACGATGGATCACATCTGCGCGTGATCGTGATTCAAAAACGCGCAACTGTCGATATTGCTCCAGATGACCAAAAGCGTCGATATGAATACGAGCAATTCGCATCGACACACAAATGTGATATGCCAGTTTGTATCGTGTGCGCATTGAACGCAGTCAATAGTGAGAGCGACCCCGACAAAAAAATGGAACGACTCAACGACCACTTCGAAGCAAGAATCAACAAATTATCACTTATGAGGGAGAAGCGCGACACTGTTGACCCGAACCCCAAAAAGCACATTATATGGTAAAGAATTTGTCTGAAATATGGAATAAAAGCTGCTTTGATTGCATCATAAAGTTGTATTTATTCATTGTGCGGCACGAGTGTGAACCCCTTTTGCCTAATTTTTTCAATACGCATACATGTTTTGATCCAATTGCTCCAAGTGTTCCCCGTAATGGGATTTTCTTTGGTATAAATGGGCCGCACGAGTTGGGCGGTCGCGGTAACTGTTCGAGTGCGGTGCGCTTCTTGCGCACATGCGAGTCCATTGAACGCGCCTTGATGATAAAAACACCGCACGTAATCGTAATCGAATCGCTGAATGAGTTTGAATGGAGTGAGGCATTCCGCATCGGCCACCACCAAATCGATTCCTTTTCCAAACGGGTTATTGAACTTGATCAGCGCGAACGATGTTTGATGATCAACCCAATCATATGTGCATCGCCAAACCACCTCGCAACTAAGTGTATCCGTGAACAAAGTCTCGAGTTTCTTAGCGATCGCGAGATCACCATTCAGCACGAAAATATCGATATCACCAACTGCTTGTTTTGGCACGAATAAGTTAAGTGCATAGGTAACGGCTCCACCGGCAATGACTGCCATATCCGCAATGGCTTCGAATGTTACTTCGTCGAATCCAAGTAACTTCATCAGGCGTGATTTGTAGGTACGAGCCCGCGCCACATTCGTGTGCTTCGCGATGGCTGTCATCGCGGTGCACAATGGATATTCAAACTCCGCTGGGACGTATTCACACATAATTCCACCAAGTCCAGCAACTGTCGAAAAGATATCACACCAATCACAGCGACTTGTTGACAGCTTGCGCTTCTTGTGTGTCATTATGAATCAAAATGTGTTTATTATTTTTTTTTGGGTATCTCAATTGCGCTTCTATGTCCACAGTGATCATTTATTTCGATGACCACCAAGAGTGACGACAACAGGGAAGAACCCGATGTGAAACTGGTGTATAAGCGCGCGTTCGCCATTACATTCGGTGATTTCGGCCAATGGCATCATTATGCGAGATTTCAACGACCAATTGATGATCGTCTTTGTGGTGAAATTGCTGTGGTGTGGACGAAAAATACACAAATGACATTCAGGGAATTCTATGATAAATTTGACGAGCGGGCATGCCCCGATTGGAATAAGATTAGTCCTGATGGCAACCCTGTCGCCTGGGTTTGCAATGCTACACGCCAAGCGAATGGGAAAGCGCTCTATGAATTACCGTATCCACCTGAAACAATCTTGATCGCCGTTGAGCACTTATGTCGGTACCGATCCGAAGGTGTGATCGAAGTGAATGATTGGCTTGCTTGGGTCAAGCACGACATCGCCCATCCCGATCAAAAAAGTCGACACGACTTCAGTCAATACCCCTCGATGATCTCCGTTGTCGAACTGTAATTTTTCACGCGTAGCGACTGCAACCATGACATACGAATGAATAAATCTAAGTTCTTTACTTGAATGCATCGTAACGGTCTTTTGTTATAAATTTCGTCAATTTGTGCTTACACTGTGCACAGTCGCTAACGAACGCATACGTGCCATTCTTTAATTTCTTTGCTGTGATGTTGGATGGTGAACGCGTTTGTCGGGGGTTTGCGCATGATGTACAATAAAACTCATAAATCTTCAATTTCGATCGTAGTTTTTTACGACCACTGTGTCGTTTCTTACTCGCCGATCTCTTTCTCTTAGGCATCTCAGTGTAAAGCAGGTTTTATAGATAACACAATATAATAAAACTTTACATATCTTGTATGAAATATTCTGGCGCACGATGATATTCTACACTCTCGAAACATCGTAGACATAGAAAATTCTCAACCATGATACGATGTATCCGAGGGCAAAAATACATCGTGATGAGATTTCCGCGTTCCAAGTGTTTCGTGATTGAATCGAGAACAAAGTATCCATTTGCGGAATATCGCACAGTGATCCGTTTGTACATCATAAATCGCAACGGGCATTCCTTGTAGCACACGGCACAATGCAAGCGTGCCTCAGAGACTTCACGAGTATTATCTTTGTCCCAGGGAAAGACGATACCATCGACATCGTCATCGGATCCGCCATCATCATTATCACAATATGCTGGATATCGTCGCAATGACATGATCCGATGTTCGTCACTTGATAGATAATTCCGCACCACAGTGGAAATATGCATTTGACGTAGTCGTGTCTCAAATTGAGATTGTCGAACTGGCAAGACAAGTTCTCGCATTCTATTGTTGATCCCACACCATTCGTGAGGACTATAGCAAGCAATGAGTTTCAGGACATCATAGTATAGAATCGATTGTTTTTGCGTTCGCCGTTTGATCATTTAATTAAATCACTACAATCAAAGGATCATGGGTGACCGTCAATCGAAGGAAAAACGAAACCAGCTTGTTGAAAAACTGACATATTTAATCAAGATTGACGACGAATACGCACAATTCAGAACAGACTTAATTAATCGAATGTTAGATCACCTATTTGAAATGAAATCACCTGTCACTGTTGATCAATGGGTTGCAAGCATGTACAGAAACAAAGTGCTGCGACTTGTGATATTCCAACCATGGTG
>SDBT01014109.1_pt1 | contig 12757 bp, 6 predicted proteins | sample 2277101 | NCBI WGS metagenome assembly SDBT01 (sample SAMN10404973, study PRJNA504765) | marine sediment metagenome | isolation source: marine sediment core GS10_PC15, 103 cmbsf | place: Arctic Ocean: Southern Knipovich Ridge | collected 2010 | reverse complement strand
TGATAGTACGGTCTACAAGGTTCGGGTAGAAAACAGGCAAACAGTAACCAAAATGACACAACAATTCACGCAAACAGTGGTGACAAGCAAGGAAGAATTCGAGATCCAGAAGGTTTACGGCATCGTAGGTATGTGCAGCGAGAAAATCCGGTCGCTTTCCAAATCGGGCAGTGAATTTTTCATCGAAACTGCCTGATTTTTTGCCTTGCGTGTAAAGCAATGGGAAGACCACCCCCTCGGCCGCGTTAGCTGCTTGTTCAAGAAAACTTCGCCGGCCCATACACGGACCGCCGAAAATAAGGCCATTGAATCCTTTCTGCCGGACAGTAGAGATTATTTGAGCGCTCTGCCGGGCTGCGGCAATTACAACCAGTGTGTGTGCCTTGGCGTGCACGATTTTCTCTACAAGCCCATCGATATTTTTTTGCCCGGGCTCAAATTCAAAGTGGTAAGAGGGCGCCAATTTGTGTTGGATAAAAGACCTGGTGAGTTCGACAGTGAAAAGGTGTGAATCGTGGTCCACGGCCGATACAAGAAGAAAGGATTTTTCCCTAACTTCTGACGCGATCGCCTTCGCTAAAACCGGCGCTTGCAGGTGATCTCCCGGAAGGCACGAAAACATCCAGGGTACATTGGCAAGGTTTACCGTCTTATCCGTGCTTGCCGAACTAAGCAAGGTCAAACGGGCCTTCGCAACGACTTGTTCGGCCAGATGTGTCGATGGCCCGTCGATTCCACCGATGATAGCCCAGACTTTGTGCACATAGGCCATTCGGGTCACTTCCGTGATGCCCGAGCCCCAGGGATTGTCCGACCAGCCCGCAACCAATCGAAACGGCAGACCGTTATAGCCACCCGCTCGGTTGGCTTGTTCAACGGCTAAGCAGGCCGCACTCCACATATCACCTCCTCGCGGGTCAGAAGGCGTGCTGGGGCCAAAGTATCCAATCAGAACTTGTTTGACATCAGTGGGAGAGCACTTCTCACGTCCCGGGCCGGTATAGTCTGTTTGACGGATTCTAAAGTCAGAAAATACTCCGCGGGACGGACGCTTTTTGGAGTGCGCGTCCCCTGTCCATATCATAGAAGACAGTGCAAAAAGTATGAAGCTCGTATGGAGAATCCTATACATATACGTCTATTGTCCTTCCGGGGACTTAGCGGCCAGCGGTCGATTGACTCTGTCACGAAGAGGAATATAATCTCGCGGTATCTCAAGATCTTCTCTGGAGTAGAATTTCCAGTTACCATTTTCCCGTTTAGCCAGGTACACGTCACCGATATCATCGAGGCAGGCACTCAACATGATATCACCCGTTACACCCTCGAAGGGCGTTGCCCTGTATGCCAGCACATCCCGGATTTTTGCCCGGTTGAGACCTGCCACCTGTACGGCCCAGATGAGCATATTCATGCCGTCATAAGCGTGAGAGGCGAACGTCTCCGCTTCCTCTCCGAAGCGTTTTCTAAACTCTTGCCGGAATTCGTCGAGTTTTGTATTTGATTTGGTCGGATTCCAGGGATAGGGACAAATGACTCCTTCAGCATTCGGCCCGGCAATTTCCACAAATTCATCAGAAAGACAGCGGTCGGAAGCAAAGTAAGGATGCTTCATGCCCATAGAACGCATCTGATTGAGAACATGTGCTGCTTCAGGGCCGTTACCCCAATGAATAATTGCATCCAGGTTTGCATTCTTAAGACGCTCCAGTTGCAGCGAGAAATCCTCGGTTCCCATGGGGTAAGGCATCTCCAATACAATTGGATTACCCAGCCGCCGGCTGCCATCGCGGATTTCACGGACGCCGAAGCGGCCATAACGGTTGTTGGAACGGATAATCCCGATTCGTTTGAGTCCGAGCTTTTTGTACATATAATCCATAAGAAGGTAGCTTTGCTGCCGGTCATCACTGATGCAGCGAAAGGCCCAGGGAATGTTCGTTTCGATAAAAGTTGGGTCCGTGTCACCGGAGTTCATCATGGCGATTTCGGCCTTTAGCGCAACACGGATGGCAATGTGGCTGTTGGCACTGTCAATCGTTCCGAGAATCGCCCAGACTTTGTCCTTATAAGCCAATTTTATGATTTCATTGCCGGAGGCTCCCCAGAGCCCATTATCGTTGCTTATGACCAGTTCGAAGGGAATATTACGCTTGAGATATCCTCCTGTGGCGTTCGCTTGTTCGATGGCGAGTCGTGTGCCCTGGAGCATCTTAATTCCCAACGGTTCCTCATGGCTTTTTCCACCGGTAGCGACCGAGACGGTTGACATGATAGGGCCGATGAAACCGAGCTTGACTGTCTCTATGTCGTTCGGCTCGGGGATTGCCCGGCCGGGCCCTGTGTATTCTACCTGGACCAAAAAGTGTTCCTTGTACGGTTTGACGTGTCGAAACGGCTCGAATTCATCGGTAGTTTTTGCGTAGATCTCATCCTCCCGCAACCCAAGGTCGGGAACTTCATAAGCACTGACAGAATTGATTTTTTCAAGAACTTCGAGCGTTGCGGCATCAACCTGCATATCCGATTTAAGGCTCTCTGTTTTCCTTTTCTCCGGTCCGGCACAAGAGAATGCACCCAGCATAATGACCGTGGAAAGTAGAATCATATATCGCTTCATAGCTTAAACCTCCACGCTATTTAGACGAACATCGCTAAAAAGTGAATGCTTTTATTTTTCTTTTAATCCTTTGTAATATCCGGAACCGATTGCCCAGCCAACTCCCTTCGACGTCCCTATCCAGGCATCATTGCCGTCAAATTCCACCCAGAGCGCATAATTGTGGGGAATGCTCTTCGGCATATCAATAACTTCAAGAATTTCCTGGTTTCGACTGACAACCGCTTTGCCCCTGTGAGTGTTAGGATCCATGGTGTACGTGATCCATGTATCTGAGGGAAAATCAGCCAGCACGCCCAGGCCTTTATCGGTTGCAAACCATGCTTCATTAGCGTCGCGGCCTTTGACGGCATTGCCGAAGTCGCTGGGCAGACCCGTCTCATGAGCATACATACCTCGCCAGTGCCGGCCATCGTAGCGGCTCATCCCAAAGTAAGTGGAAATCCATAAAATGCGGTCGATATAACTGGTGCCGGTGGTGATTACGTGAACGATTCCATCGTCTCTATAAAGGTCGATCTCCATTTCACCATCCGGATCGAGATAATCTTTCCACGTTTCGGTGGCTATATCGAACTCCAGGACGCCGCTGCCCCAGATACCGAGATAAACCTTCCCATCATTACAGGAGACGCCGTAGTTCCATATCTCCTCCATCGGCGAATTTTTCTCCGTGTATATGGTCCACTCGCCTGTAATAGTATTATACCTGCTGGCGCCGGCGGTGGTGGCCACCCACACATTGTCGTTTTCGACCGCCACTCCATAAACGACATCGTTTACCAGGCCGCTGTTTAGCTGGTGCCAGTGGTCGAATCTGCCGCCGCTCAGACGCGCAAGCCCCCCGCCAAACAGTCCTATCCAAAGCTCCCCGGTTTTAGGATTAACGTCGAGGGCGGAGACCGCACACCAGGGAAGGCCATCTTCTTCTTTCCAGCTTTTTATCTTTAGCGTTTTTTTGTCGATACAGGCCAAGCCGCCTTCGCTGCCTATCCAGACGTTTGTGGTATCTGCTTTTACAGCGAAAATATGGTCGTTTGGAAGACCGTCTTTTACTGTGAAATGCTTCCATTGCGTATAAACGTAGGGCATTTTTGTGTCGCGGGCATCCTGCCCGCGATTCGAGGGCGGGACGCCCTCGACACGATCAGAGCGAGAAACGGACGTGTCATCTGCCTCACTCTTTGCCTTGCAGGGTACCGCAATCGCAAGTAACAATAAGATGATAAGCTCTAATACGGCAATAATATATTTCATAAATATTCCTAATTTTTCAGTGCCTGCCAGCTACAACGTCTTTAGATACTCGATCAAATCATTTAGCTGGTCTTTTGTCATGTCATTTGTCACACCATGCGTATCATTCGGATTATACCTGGTCCATATTTCTTCGAGAGTTTCGGCAATACCGTTGTGCAGATACGGAGCGGAATCATAGATATTACTCAGATGCGGCGTGTCAAAACGCGATTCACGGTCGAGAGGAAACTTTGTCCCGATATCGTGACGATTCCGGTCTGTAAACAGGGGCGGAAAGTGACAAGTAACACATCTGTTTTGTTTCGGGATAATCCGTCCGTCATTTGTCATTGTTCTTTCAAACATTTTTTTTCCGCGGCGTTGCGCATCGGTAAGCTCCGCTCCCAAAGGACGGTACCGATTCGGAGGCCTTGGAATAGTACAGATGTAGTTCTCCAAAGCGGCGAGTTCTTCGGGTGTGAAAGGTTGAATTCGAGTAAAGAAAACCGCAAGTCGCGGCCCGCATTGACGCTGAAGACTCGGGTTGGTTCCTTCCCATTTGAATGGCGCGGTATCAAGAATCCCCCTTAGTGTCCGGTTGTCAACGGGACTGATCCCGATTCCATCGGGCTCAATATCATATGTGAGTCCATCAATGTGTCCATCGGGATGGCAAGAGTGACATGAAAACTGACGATGAAAAGAGATATTGGCGCTGTGGAAAACCCGCTCGCCGAGGCGCACTTTGGTAATAACTTTTGGACCTCCAAGATCAATCCTTGCAACTGCTTCGAGCCTATCGAGATCGATTACAGTCAATGAATCATCCAGAGCATTTGCAGTGAAAGCGGTTTTACCATCCGGAGTAATTACGATTCCTCGCGGGCTGTGCTTCGTTGGGATATGGGTTATAACGAATTCGGTAGGCTTACCCATGTGATTCGGGAATACACGCTGCCGTTCATGAGCGGGTGCGGCTTCAAGCATGGAAATAAGCTTTGGAACGTCCACAACAGCGATACGATTCGAGCCGGAGCTTGTAACCAGAGCCATGCTGCCGTCCGGCGTGATTGCAACATCTGCCGGATCAGGAAAACACATGCCGGGCTCATCAAGGAGCACCTGGTCCACATGGCCGTCCTTCCAGACGATTCCAAGCCCGTTGGTGATTGTCCAGCCCTGGAGCAGCCGGGTCATCGGGACAAGATTTTTCGTGCGGTTGAGTGTAATCAGTGCGAATTTGCCGCTTGGATGCCAGTCGATACCCTGAAGAAGGTTTGCCGCCGGGACAACAATGCGGTCTTGTACGACTGCTCGGGCGGTATCAATAACGGTAACTTCAGACATAGATGTCGTGCGGAACTTCACAAAGCGTGAAAGGTTATTGGTAACATAAATGAGCGAGCCGTCAGGAGAGCGTGACAAAGACCACGGACTTCGACTTGCACTGAGACGTTTGATTTCTTTAAACGTTGCCGTATCAATCACTGAAATGCTTTCAGCGGACGTGTTGAGAACATATAAATGCTTTCCGGAAGCATCGGTAAGCACACCATGTGGTTCGTCGCCTACGGGAACAGTGGCGAGGACTTTTCGGGAACGCACATCGACAACGGCCACAGTGTCATCAAGACGATTACTTACATATGCTCTTGCCCCATCGGGGCTGAACGTTACGTCCGTCGGATGATGACCGACTGTTATCTCAGCAACTTTTTCCAGCTTTTGAACATTTACAACAATAATCGTGTGAGAAGCTTCACATGCAACGTATATTTCTTCGCCGTCGGGGCTAAGGGCCATATTGAGCGGCGTCTTGTAGCGAGGTGCTTGTTCAACTGCAGGAGGCTCCATCGGATGGGCTATCTTTTTCATGGCCTCGTCAAAATCAAAAGGCTTGCCGTGTGCATTTTCATGACATCCGAGGCAGGTCTGAGACGTAACTTCTTTGAGGCCGGCGGCTTTTGCCGCACGAGGATCTCGCATTACAGCTTCCGGATAATAATTGCTGCCTGCACCGTGACATGCTTCGCACCCGATGCCTTCGTACAATGAATATAATTCTATTACGCCTTCAGTGGGCTGATGATACGCGGTCGTATGGCACTTCAAACACGCCGGGCTGGCTTGAGGAGCATCTTTCAATCCTTGCTTTTTCGCAATTTCGTAAGCTTCGTCACTCGCCAGTACAGCATATGCCCTGGCATGAGCGCTCATGCGCCATTTGCTGAACTGATAACCCATCAAGGGACCTTTATGGCAGGCGGCACAGGTTAGGGTTCCGATATGTCTATTTTTACTTTTTTGGGAATCCGACACATCCGGCAATTGCGGCATAGGTTCATACTTGAAGTTTTTTGGAGTCGGATGAGCAATATCAGACATGGCCTTCGCTATATCAAGCTTGGCCAATTTGTGAACGGCAACATGAGAGCCCTTCACGTGGTGGCATCCCATGCAGTCGTCCACAGTCGGCATCATCAGGCCTGCCTTTACCGCTTCTTCGCGATTGCTCATAACAGCCGCATCCATGTACTCGCTGCCAGGGCCGTGACACTTTTCGCATTGCACCCCGTCCTCGGCAAAAAATGTCTCGTCTTTTTCCCATGCCTCCACATGAGCACCGGTCGCATGGCAACCGAGACACGTTGGTGATTCCTGCGGCTCCTGTGGGATACCGCTCAGTTCGGCGATTTTTTTCGATTCCGGCTCTACCAGGATGGCATACGCTCCAGCGTGCCTGGAAGCCAGCCATTTACTGAACTGGTGCCCCATACCTTTTCCCTGGTGGCAGGTCGCGCAGACTTTTACTCCAACATAAACCGGATGCTTTTGCCCCCCTTCCTGAGCCCAAAGGGTACATGAATGAGTCACTGCAACGATTAGAATAAGAAGATAACCACGCATCTTATAGTTCCAGCCCATATCAGGACCCCTGGATTACAGTGATAATTTGATTTGAATTCACATCTTTAAGTTTTGTGGTCTGCCTGTCCGGCCAGCAAATTTCCACAGTATCAGCTTTTTTGCTTTTGCCGAGACCGAAATGGCATCTCGGGTCGGCCTGCGAAAGATAGCCGGTCACCGGAATAAGGTCCCGCACTTGTGTAAGCGAACCGGTAGTCACGATAACACGTGCCCCAACAGCATCGCTTTTACCTCCAGGCAGCCGTGCCTGGACGGTCAGCCAATTGTTTTTGTTGCCGCCATCATTCCGCAGAAGCCTCGGAGAATCGTTCAGGTTAATCACCAGCAGGTCAAGGTCTCCATCGTTGTCGTAATCGCCGTAAGTGGCACCACGTCCGACGTATTTATTTCTGAAATAGGCGCCCGATTTATCCGCGACGTCCACAAAACGTCCCGTACCGTCATTTCGCATGAGCACATCTTCTTCCGTATATTCATGGTGGGCGTTACCGTTGGCGATGAAGATATCCAAATAACCGTCGCAGTCATAATCGAACAAAACACCGCCCCACCCGGTGTACTGCCCGCAGACAACTGCAAGGCTGGCCGGCTCCGTGCGGTCTTCGAAATAGTCCTTTCTGTTCATAAGAAGACAGCCGTATCCCATGTCGGGAATATAAATATCGAGCCAGCCGTCACGGTCTACATCCCCGATCGCCGAGCCCATCGAAGAAACCCCCTGCCCCCCTTCTCCAAAAGCCAGGCCCATCATAAGACCTTCGCTTTCGAATGTCCCCTTGCCCGTGTTCTTAAAATAATAGTTCTCCATCGCGTCGTTGGGAACATAGATGTCCAGGAATCCATCATTGTTCAAGTCTGCAAGTGTAGCACTCATCGCTCGTCCGTTTGGCTGGAAAATTCCCGCTTCTTTGGTGACATCAGTAAAAGTTCCATCACCATTGTTACGATACAGGGTATCCGGTTGGCCTCTGTAGCTGAGAGGGCCGGGATAACCCGCCGCCGCATAGTAAGAGCGAAATTTGCCGCTGTCATATTCGAGATAATTTGCGACATATACATCAAGGTCTCCATCGCCGTCATAATCAAACCATGGAGCCGAAAGGCTCCAGTTGGAATTTGCCAGCCCTGATGATTCGGATATGTCGGCAAAGGTTCCGTCTCCGTTATTGCGGTAAAAAACATTCGGCCCATAATTCAGGACATAAAGGTCAAGGTCGCCATCTTTGTCAAAATCCGCGGCTGAGCAGCCGAAACCAAAACCTTCGTGGCCGACACCGGCTTCTTTGGTGACGTCACTGAACGTTCCATCCTTATTATTTCGGTACAGCGAGTTGGTAAGTTTCCCTCTCAGTGTTCTGCCCCGATTATCGTTGACATTTTTCAGCCAGCAACCATTGACGAAGTAAATATCAAGCCAATCGTCTCCGTTATAGTCAAAGAACATTGCTCCGGCGCCGGTGCCCTCGACAATGTTGCTGAGGTCAAAGTCACCATAGCTATGCTTGAATTTAATACCCGCCTGCCCAGTCACATCAGTGAAAATCGGCAGAACTTGCTCCACACCGCTGCTGATTGCAACCTGAAAGATCGGCACAAATATTAGAAATCTCAACAAATTCACTGGCTACTTCCTCCATTGTCCCGTTTGGATTCTCGCAAGTTGTCCGGAATACCTTCCCAGAGAGCTCCCAAATCAATCCATTCGGCGAAGGTTCGTTTTTCATCTTTGGTCAATGCATTATTTCCAACTGGGGGCATCCGAGGTATTTTGGGTTGTGAAAATGTATTGTCCTGCGGCCTTGATGTGTTTCGCCCGAATATGCGCCATATTAGCAGACTGGTCCGCGCCTTGCCCGGATGGACATATTTCCCAGAGCCCGGTCGGTCCCCCGGGGCAAGAAGGCTCTCATAACTGCGATTAAAGGAGGCTTTATCGTCTGTAAGGCGGAGAGCAGGAACAGTCTGGCCGTGGCATCGGACACATTTTTTTGCTATGATTGGCATAACATCTCGCCGGAAATCGACTGTTCGCCTTTGCTCAACAGGTAAGTTGAGTTTTACGGAAGGATTAGTAACAGCTTTTACCAGAACATTCTCCGGCGTAAGCTCGCCATCTTCGTGACACCCAATACAGCCTCTCGGTTCATGATTCCTGGCCCAAATCCAGCCACAGCTTCGCAGAGCGATACCATCAGCATCCAGCGTTTGAAGCTCAATAGGAGTGTTGGCGGGTATCTCAATATTGAAAGAACCATCCTGTTCGATGTCTATTTCACCAAGAATCCGCCGCTGCACCAGGGGCATCTGTCCATTGCGAAAGACACTTGGAATTTCTGTTCCGGCTGATAAAACGCCTTCAAGAACGCGAAGTCTCTTGACCGTTCCGGAGGACTTCCACTCCGGCTTATCAAAGTCAGAAATATAAACATCTAAACAATAGAGTTTGCCGTTGAGATCCTTTTCCGTGACCACACTCGAGCGCCCATCCGGCTCGGGACGCGGATATACAATCTTCGCCTGTATGTCATGATAGCCGGGGCTGTCAAAAATCATCTCAAGCTGTCCACTGGAAGGATCGAGGCGGTAAACACCATGTGTATCAGTATCATCTTGGGATCTTCGAGACACAAGTATTCTCCCATCGGCAAGTGCTGAAGGTGAATGGAATAGATCATCTGATTCCCGTGTAATCTGTCGGTAAGAATGGAGCGGTCTTCGCAGAAGTGCAGAACCGATGCTGCCTGCCCCATCCCACTGACGCTGTTCGGATTCGATAAAAACAACCAGGCCTTTTGCGGTAGTGCAAGGCATACGTTTGATTCGCATGCCCTTATAGGCGTGAAACATCGCATAATCCGTGCCGTCGATGTTAATCCCGAACAGAGAGATACGTCCGGGAAGTTCCGGATTAAGCGCAGTGCGATGCCGGCTCGCAAAGAGCAGGCGCCCATCGGACATGATGAACGGATCCATATTGCCGGTGAGGTTGAAGGTCAGGCGGCGCACCGCCGAACCGTCGAGTTTGCATGAATATAGATTTGTGGTCGTGCCGGCACCATATTCATCGGAGGCCCCGTTTTCCATACCCACAAAAGTCAACTGGTACCAGGGCTCCGGAGATACAATCGTGTAAAGCATTGCCTGGTAGTCCGGGCTTCGGCAGTTGCCTATGTCATGTGTAATCTGTCTCACATTCGAGCCGTCTACTCCCATTTCATATATGTTCCAGTCATCGTCGGGCGTCCTCTTTCCGGCAAAAAGAATATGCGAGGCATCGAATGAAATCGCCGGATCGCAAGCGCTGTGGAAATCGCGGCTCAATTCTTCTATGGAGGAATCGGGGTACACCTTAACAAGACGTGCTTGGTCGCCGAAGTCCAGGAACCAATTGGATGTCAAGTCCTGCTGCTCAAGGGCCGTTCCTGTTCGTTGATTCGGCGCCGGAGGCAGTTGTGTGACAATAAATGCATTCTCAATTTGGCCACGCGGCGGTGATATCGAAGTTGTACTCTGTCCCGAAGCCTGTGTGAGAATTCCACTTAATAAAATGATAGAACAGCAGAAAAGGAGATTTCCTGAGCACTTCCGGTTATATCCATTATGTCCAAAACAGGCCTTGTTCACTCAAACCCCTTTTTATTTAAAAGAGGAAAAGTATATACTTCAGGGATATTGCCCAGGAGTTTCCATTTTATTAGACATGAAATCCTGTACGCTCCATGCTATGATGCGCTCCATAGGCAATCCCTATGTATTATTTTATATATATTAAGAAACAGGAAATTAATCAAGTAAAATTCTTCTATCAGAAAAGCATCTATTGTAGTGCATTTGTGCCTGAACCATTCTTTCGTATCACCCCATTGAACTTGGGGGGGCAATCCCGCATGCTCGGCATTACTGATCGGCGGCATCTTCCTGATGTGTCACGATAGGCACGTAACCAACTTCCAGACCATCGGGGGGTGTCACGAGCAGAGCAGGATCGAGTCTCGCCAGGGTTCCGCTGCCGGGCGGCGCCATGTAGTCCCTGTCGATGGGCCAGTTGGCGTGTATTTTCTCGACAAAGGATTGTAATTTAGCCTTCTTTTCCTCACTCCAATTGTATTGCTGAAACGACGGCTGATCGACAAAACGATACCAGCAGTAGGTTACGGTCGAGCCGTCCGCGAGGTCAACCTTGTAGGGACCGCGCACGGGGCCTGGATTACCCCAGGCGCCGCCGGCCGGTGAGGTGTATGGCTGGCCCCGACCCGCCAGTTTGAACTCCGCTGTCAAAAGCTGCGTTTCCGCCGGCACATCTGCCGCCGGCACAGCAACACGCTCATCCCCGACATGTCTGAAATACTGCGGAAAATAGCCATTGGCGCCGGCAGTGCCGTCGTACCACTCCAAACCCCAGACATTGCCTTCGAATATCCGGGTGTCAAAGATCTTCTCGACACCGGTAATTTTCTTGCCGGCCTGATCGAATCGCGTGGTGCGCGTCGTTAGCTTCGACTTCCAGGCGCCCTTCTCGTCGAACCGCCCAGAGCAAGCCGGGCCTCCGTCCCGCCATGCCTTGAAAGCATCATAAAGGGCCGCCCTGGAGTAATATATCACGTCCTGAACCAGAAGGGTCCTTCCCTTGTCGTCTGCCGGGAACTGCAATTTTGGCAACTTCGAATAAATGACACCTTGGGCGTCTTTGGACTCGAAGCGAGGCACAGTGTTGATCTCCATGGCGCCGCCACCCATGTTGCCCGGCCGGGCGTCGAGTCCTCTTCCGTAGATAAAGGGATAGTTGAAGAGCTTGCCGATCTTGCTCCAGGTCTCCGGGATATAGTAGGCCATCGGTCCTTTGAAGTTAGCCGCACTAAGGAAACAGGTCCAGGCCTGATCGCCGGTGGGAGGGTCGGCGGTAGTGGGTTTGGTAAAGGGCAGGGCCATGTAGGTGTAGCCAAGGAACTTGCCGTTCGGATTACCCTCGAAGGGCAGTGCATCCGGCGGAATAAGCAGTCGATTGCTCAGTTGGGCAATGCCAAGGCGATTGTCCGGCAAAGCCTGATTGCTATAGAAAAACGACCACCCGGGTGATCCAACCTCATAATCGTAACATTGCGGGGTGGCATTCATGCTGAATTTCGGCGGACCGTATCGGAAGTGATTGCGTGCCCAATAGCCCAGGCCTCCCTCGACGGTCTGAAAAACACTGCCCCAGGTGGGCCCTCGCTCCGGCCAGTTGTCTCTGGCATGCGTACCGATCGGAGCGAGCGGCTTGTCTTTGTTGTCGGAGTTGTTCGGTGTTATCCAGGCGCTGGGCAGGCCGATCTGAAAGTTGGCAATCGGCTTGTCAATAAGCGGCCAGACAGCGGAATAAAAGCCCATGCCCGCACTGTAGACGGAGCGGTCCGGCGGCCGAGATGCGCTGTAGCCAATGTACCCGTGCAAGCCCCGGGAATGTGCCGTGACAGTACCTGCTTGGCCTTTGGTTGCGTCATTTGCATTGTCCCCTTTTCCATCACAAGTCCATAGTAGGATAGTGAGGATAAGGATGATCGGTAGTGAAGTTCTCATTTTCTTTTCCTTATTCATGATGGTTTCCATGTTACTCCTTGCCTGCGACTATCTTGCTTTTTTGGTTCCAGTCGACGATGAGGTTCTGCCCGGCGGAGCGCTTCGTCCGCTCTGCTTCGAAGTTTCCAGGAGCGATTTTAGTTCCTTCACGATGTCCGGGTGTTTATAGTAGAGATTAGTGGTTTCACCGGGGTCGGTTTCGAGGTTATAGAGCTGGCCAGGTGCACCCGGCAGCACATCTTCAATGATGTATGCCTCTAAGTTAGGATTCCCCTTGTACCGGTTGCCTCCAGAACCCCTGTGGTCGAGGTACTTCCATGGCCCGCGTCGAATGGCAAGGGCCTGGCGGGTAGCGTGCTGAAGGGTATAACGACGGATCGGTTCGTCCGCCTGCCGGCCGAGCAGAGCAGGAAG
>SDBT01014108.1_pt1 | contig 12758 bp, 10 predicted proteins | sample 2277101 | NCBI WGS metagenome assembly SDBT01 (sample SAMN10404973, study PRJNA504765) | marine sediment metagenome | isolation source: marine sediment core GS10_PC15, 103 cmbsf | place: Arctic Ocean: Southern Knipovich Ridge | collected 2010 | reverse complement strand
CCAGCTTCCTTCCCACAATACCTCACGATACCGCAGTTGCTCTTGGCTAACGGTTCCGCTCATCACGGCCCGTAAGGGACTTTCACCCTATAAGCTATGCGCCATGCCCGGCGCACAAAAAAGAGGCAAGCCAAAAGACTTGCCTCTTATCTATCTAACTAAGTCAGTTGTTTCATTATCGTCACTTGATTATGCTTTGCGACGACGACGAAGAAGACTCAGTGCACCAAGACCAAGCAGACCGATTGTGGTCGGCTCAGGCGCGACATGCAGTAAAATGCTGCCTGACTGCTCTTCTCCCGGGACACGGTTGTAGATGATGTCATACTCAACTAAAATCTCAGTTGAAAACTCTAGGTCATAAGGTACATGGAACTCATGGACAAAGACTTCGCCATCTTGGGGAAGGCTTCCGCCAATCCACATCCCCGTACCGCTTGATGTATAACCGTCACCAGCCGCAACAAAGGTCCAGCCACCCATTGGGGTCGCGTAAAACGTGTGTGACCAGCTATCAGCAATGCCGACATTAATGTACGAACTACCGAGTGTTTGCGTCGCGGAGCCGTCACTGCCATCATCCATTAAAATGATCGTAATGATGTCGCTTCCGTACACGTCGTCTCCGGTGTAAGCTAGTCCGTTGACAGCAATGTCTATGGACGCTGCTGAAGCTACAGAGGCCATCGCTAAAACAATCAATAAAGCTAATATTCTTTTCATCTTATTCTCCTTCAAGAAAAAAACAATCCTTAAACAAAATGTTAAAACATACTTTAGAACGGGCAGCCAATCTCATAGACGTATGTATCGTCGCCGTCCGGATACTGGTCGATCATCTCAGTGTAGATTATCATCAGATCAGTAAAGTTAATCGATCCAGAGTCATCTACGTCCCCACATGGGAGACCTTCCGGGTTGCCAATCTCATAGATGTATGTGTCGTCGCCGTCCGGATACTGGTCGATCATCTCAGTGTAGATCAACATCAGATCACTAAAGTTGACCGTTGTCGATTCATCCACGTCGCCCATACACGGACAGGGCGGAACACATTCGTCCATGGTGACTGTAACGCCGTCCGAGATGACCTCTGTAGGTGCTCCGATATCTTCCATCACGATCTTGCCACGAAGGGCGTTCTCGCTAACGGTGACAACAACAGAGGCGGTACCACCGTCATCTTCTTCTGCACAACCGCCTAAGGTCAGGATGAACAGAACACCAGGTTCCGGAGCTTCAACGGTATAAAGCGAAGCCTGCTCTGAAATCATCATGTTGTGGTCATGTATAGCTGCGCAATCATCTGATTCGGGTTCAGACATTTCACCTTGGGGGCTAATGTCGACATTGGTTGGACTGATGTTATATCCTGCGTGGACGCAGTTTATATCTTCGATCCATACATTGGGATCGTTGATCTGAACATCCAGCGCAAATGCGCGAACCAGTCGTGCGCCTTCGTCACTCGTGAAACTCACTGTGACCTCATTGACATCGGTCTCTGTGCAGGTAATGGTAACTGTCGCCATCACCGGAGCTGCCAGCAGAAGTACTGCTAATGTAACAATAATCTTTTTCATAGCTCACTTCCTTTCTTTTCTTCTTCTTTTTCTTCTTCTTTTCTTCGCAGAGCAACACACTCTGCAACTTCTTGGGTTTTACTAATAAACTTGCCTCCTGCCTCAACACATAAAAATCAAAATAATAAACCACCGTACGTTCATCTAAAGAACATACAGCAACCCGACTGGCAGGATTAGCCGGACAGAAAATGACTCATCTATCCGCTCCTCCAAACCTCCTTTCTTGCCCAACGGCAAAAATGCGTGCTATTGAAGGGAATAACACTCTATTCACATTTCTGGTGAAGGTTAATTGAATAATAACACTTCCAAACAAAAAAATCAAGTAAAAATAAAAAATTTTCAAAAAAAATAAAAAATTTTCCTAAAGACACACCTTTTGACACTTTTTCTTAAAGGAAAAACACTGAAAATACACTTTTTTAGGGACGTTTTTGCACCTCAAAGTCAATGTTTTGAACGTTTTTACCGAAAATAAGGTAGTCTTTATGAGCTTTTTCCGGTTTTTAACTGTCTTTACACCCTGTTTAAGGTATTTTGAACAAATGTTCGGATTTCTAAAAGGCCGTTTAATACTTGTTAGAATCATTATGATCGCTGCTACAATGGCGCTGATTGCCATCGGAATCGCAACTATCTATGCCGTAGGACACCCCGCAGAAGCTGAAAAAGCCGCTTCACCTGAATTAGCAAACTACTGGAAAAAACAGCTCGTTTTCGCCATTTTGAGCTTCGTGGCCTTCATTGCCGTTAATTTCGTAAATTACAGAAAACTCGGAGAAATCAGCTACTGGCTCTACGCAGGCATAATACTAATGCTGACAATCTTGTTGTTTAGCAGATACGTCATCGAATTGCCATTCGCTCCCGAAATAAAAAACACACACAGGTGGATAAATATCAGTTTTGGTTCCCTACAATTGCCAAGCCTACAGCCTTCGGAATTTTGCAAAATCATCTATATACTTGCCCTTGCATGGTATTTGAGATACAGAAGCAATTATCGACGCTTCAAAGCGCTGATAGGCCCTTTTGCACTAACACTATTGCCAATGGTCCTGATTCTACTCGAACCGGACCTCGGTACCGTAATGCTAATGATGCCCATACTATTTACAATGCTATTTATTGCTGGAGCAAAGGTAAAGCACCTTCTGCTAATAATCATGATGGCGGCAATGGTAAGTCCACTCTTATGGTCTAAAATGAAGCCATATCAGAGAATCAGGATAAGCTGTGTTCTACTACAAAACCATAAAATCCAGGAATTAGTACTCAAAAACGATAAACTCGGCAATATACTCGTCGGTGAGAAATTCACAAAGAGAAAGTGGGAGTCTGAATGGGGACATCAACTACTAAGATCAAAGTACGCAATTGCTTCCGGAGGAGAAAATGTCGGTACCGGATACGGATTCCGGCGGGGAACATTCCTAAAGTATAACTTCCTATGGGCACGACACAATGATTTCATCTTTGCCATAATTGCACATCAATGGGGGCTCTGGGGGGCACTCGTGCTCTTTGGGCTATACGCCGTGATTATCGCGTGCGCAATGGAAATTGCACAGAACAATACCGATCCTTTCGCAAGACTACTTGCCGTCGGAATCGCCGCAATGTTCGCCGTTGAAGTCATTGTCAACGTTGGGATGACTATAGGACTGATGCCAATTACTGGATTGACACTCCCGCTGGTAAGCTACGGAGGTTCCAGCCTGCTCGTCAGCATGATGGCCATAGGACTGCTAAACAATATCGGAAGATGCATGCCATTCGGCATGAGAAGAAAAACACCAAAATACTCAGCGTCACCAATTAGACAAGACACTCCACAGATCGGAAATGCCGGCAAGAGGACATAATATATACTGATCCAAATTGAATTTTCCCGTTTATCCGCGGATAAGTAACTTAAGAACAACCAGTTACGGTTTTATTCGCGGACTTTTACTACCCTCAAGGGTATAACACCATATGATAAAAGGATTTAATGCTACAGACCTGTCATTGCGAGCGAAGCGAAGCAATCTCAATCCTTACAATTGAGATCGACGCAGCCCTGATAAATCGATACGCTTCACAATGAAATTTATAGTTTTTTTACTTTTTGCTACAAGTTCCATATGATAAAAGGATTTAGACAAATCGCTTCGATTACAATGCTAAGCAGAATCCTCGGAATGATCCGGGACATGACCTTTTCATTTTTCTTCGGGGCATCAGGATGGATGGACGGATGGGCTATAGCTTTCAAAATCCCAAACCTCGCAAGAAGGCTATTCGGTGAAGGCGCAGCCGCATCTTCACTGGTCCCAGTCTATAGCGAAGAACTACAAAAGAACCAAAAAGACGCTCGAAATCTCGCCTCAACCGTCGTCAGCGTCATTTTAGTACTGCTAACGGCCGTGGTCCTGATCGGTGAAATCGGAATCTGGGCATGGTACGCATTCATCGATCCTGATGCAAAACTCGCACTTAGCGGCATCATGCTGCCATACATGATACTGATATGCGTCGTCGCCATACTGGCAGGAATCCTAAACGCACATCGACACTTCGCGATGCCTGCCGCCGCTCCGATTGTGCTAAACGTATTCATAATAGGATCGCTTTGCTTTAGCGGATGGGTCATTAACATGAAGCCGGCTTCGCAGGTCTTCTTCGTCGCCGTTGCCGTCGTCATTGCAGGTTTTGTACAGCTCCTCATGCAGATACCACCGCTACGAGCAAGAGGAATACACATCAGACCGGCCTGGCACGTAAAAAGCGATGCATTTAGAAAAGTAATTCTACTAATGGGACCGATGATACTCGGACTAACCGCTACACAGATTAACACTCTCGCAGATGACCTCATTGCATGTTGGCTCTCAGGATCACCGGAAAAAGGAGACTTCTTCACATTCTTCGCAAATCAAATTAAATACCCACTCTACGAAGGAGCCGTTTCCAAGCTGTACTACGCCCAGAGGCTCTACCAGCTTCCATTGGGAGTACTCGGAATATCATTAGCAACCGCCGTATTCCCCGTAATGAGTGAACACGCAGCCAGAAAGGATTTCGACGCACTAAAAGAAACAATCGCAAGAGGACTTAATTGTGCCCTCTTCGTAGCACTTCCCGCGACACTGGGATTGATCTTGGTCGGACGTCCATTGGTCTCGGCACTCTTCGAGCACGGTCAATTCACACCCACCGACACCCGAGCAGTAGCAATGACTCTGTGTTTTTATGCTATCGGTCTGTCAGGATTCTTCGCGCAGCAGATCGTCACAAGAGCATTCTATTCGACAAAGGAATCCAAAGTACCCGCAAAAAGCGCCGCTATTGCCGTAGCATTAAACATCGTCTTAAACCTGACACTAATCTGGTCCATGGGAATCGCGGGCCTCGCTCTCTCAACCGCAATCTGCTCATATCTACAGGTCGCTATACTATTAACAGTCCTTCTGCGACGATACGGAAAACCATTAATCGCAGGCCTTGCCCAAACACTCATAAAATCCGTCATTGCATCGACCATAATGGCTCTGGTTATGGCCGCCATACTATGGAAAATGCAACCGCTCGGCACCTCCAGAACTATAAATGTCATCAGGCTAATCGTCGTAGTTCCAACCGCCGCCGCAGTATATACACTCGCAGCAAAGATACTCGCAATAAAAGCACTATCACTGATTACTGGCCAAAAAAACGTCCGGTAACGCATTGACCTTATCAGCCCCAGGCCTTTTAAATTTGTCGAAAAAATCCTTATTCTGGCGCTTGGGCGTCTGTCCACCGAATTCTTGCTTCTGCCTTCTATCTCCTGACTTCTGCCTCCTGACTTCTGATTTCGCCAAATAAACGTTAAGAAGACCGTTTTTTTGCCCGAAAAGAACATAGTTGAAAGCCTATAGTACATTTAAATATGCCCCTGGGCTCGATGGATAAAGATATGCTCAAAAAAAAGCATAGTTTTGTAGGATGGGCAAATTGTTTGCCCATACTGTTGGACTTAAAAAATCGCACAGCCAAAATACTGTGCGCATTACTCCTTGCGCTCCTGATAGCCCCCCAAATAGCAACTGCCCAGACCACACTCGATTCCGGAGAACTTTCCTCATGGTCCGTTGCAAGAAAACTACAGGAAGTCGCTCACGAATTGGCCGGGGCAGGACAGCTAAGCGACGCTCAGGTCGAACAGGCGATAACTTTATTTACTACCGTCATCGAACTCGATAGCACAGCAAAGCAAACAATACCACAAATGATTCGATTGATCGCAAGACACGGACAACAGCAACATTACGAGTTGATGTCAAAGCTAATCTTAAGTTATGTTGACACCGACGCCGATCTCGAGGTTCTAAGGGAAGGAATTGCATATTTACAGCAAGGATTAAATACACGCGAGGAAAGAGAGAAGGCTCTCGAAGAGATTATCGGATATTTCGGGGGCAGGAACAAAATCCTCGATTCGGATCTGGCCACCGAGTTAGGACTGCTAAAGGAACAGAAATCAGACCTCGAATCGGCAAAATCATTTTTTGTCCAGGCATATTACAACAACAAGTACAATCGCCTGGCCTTCATTAAACTCGCCGAACTCGCCCGTGATGAGATGCAGCCGGTCATGTTTCTCGAACATACAAGGCTCGCTTTCGGACAGAATCCGCTCGACATCGAATCAGCCGTCACATTCGCACAATACGCCGAATCGATGCAGCTTTACGATACTGCCGCAGCTGCATATCAATATTGCGTAGAGTTATTCATGTACCTACAGCCTAATGACCCTATCCCCGAATCACTCTATCTGCCCTGGGCCATCAGTTCATACAACACCCAGAGAAGCGCACACATGTGTCTCCAGATCGCCGCCACAGTTCGACAGAGCGGTAGATTCAATCTCCTTCTCGAAGCAATCGCCGCAAAAGCCGCAATCAAAATCGGAGACGACGCACAGGCCTACAGCATACTAAAAGCCGCAGAGCAAAAGGCACTTGCAACTGTCGCAGAAAAACAACCCTTAACCGCAATAGAATTTCAGACTGTAAATTATGAGCAGTTGGCGTGGTTTTACAGCCTCGTAATAGCCGATGCAAACAAGGCCGTAGAATGGGCCAACAAGGCATATTCTACCGATCCGAACTCACCCGACGCAGCCGCACTCCTGGCATATTCACTGACACTAAAGGGCAAGACTGACTGGGCAAAACTCCTGATAGAAAACTATAAGCTAAACCAAATTGCCGAGCTGGCACTGGCGATGATACAGTTAAGTAAAGCCCAAAAGGATAACGCCATAGAAACCCTAAAGTCTTTAATTGCAAAAGACCCGGGTTCACTCGCTGCCGAACGGGCAAGGGATATGTTAACAGAACAAGACGTCGAGTATGTCCCCCCAATAGATCCTGAATTGATCCTAAACGCCATCGGAGCAAAGTCACAGCAAAACCTCGTTCCACAATTCGTCGAGCCCGACAAAATTCTCACCGTCGAACTAAAGCTCGGAGGAAGCAATTTCTCATACGCAAGTAACTTCGAAGGATCAATCGCGATTACAAACAATTCAGCAGAGCCTCTCGTCATCTCAAACGACGGCCTATTCAAAGGCAATATCCGAATCGATGCCGCCGTAACCGGTGACATCCAAGCCGACATTCCAAACCTCGTTTTAGCCAGAATCCGACCATCTTCACCCATCGCACCAGGCCAAAACCATGTTATGCCCGTCCGCCTTTTCACAGGCCGCCTTGCCAAAATCCTACAATCACACCCACAGGCAGCTTTGAAAATCGAATTTACCATTTTCCTCGATCCTATAATCACAGAACAAGGCGCGGTTATAAACGGAATCTACGGTCTCGAACCAACAAAGGTAACCGCAGGCCGAAGTGCAGTCGAACTAAACACAAAATACCTACAGTACCGCCTCGACTCACTCTCAAGAGGACGACCAGGACTAAGGGTAAAAAGCATACAGCTTTTCGCAGGCCTATTAGCCGAGCAGCAGCAATACGCCGGAATCGAACCACCTTACAGACTAATGAGCGCCGAATGGATGCCCGACCTGTTGAACTCCGCACTCGCACAGGGCCTTGCCGACAGCGACTGGGAAATACGCGTCCATACTATGGCAGAGATGCTCGCCATTCAGCTTGACTACAAATTGATAACCGCCATTTCAGACAACCTAAACCACCGCCAATGGCCCGTCCGACTAATGGGACTATACCTGCTAAGCAAAAAACAGAACGAAGGTTTCAACAAAGTACTCGACTGGACCGCAAGAGTGGACAACAACGAACAAGTAAGAAAAATGGCAATAGCATTAGGCGCAAAAAACCCAACAAAAAAACCAACACAAAAACAAAAAAATCCCCCAACTCCTCAGCCTGGCTTGGCGCCTCTCAAATAAAACCAACTAATCCCAAAAAGCATTTGTAGGATGGGCAACTTGTTGCCCATGCGGTTAAATAATCAATCGAAAGTGCTTGCCCTGAAACCAACTTGGTTCACTGGTCATACCCTTTTCCTCCAGTCATTGCGAGCGCAGCGAAGCAATCTCAATCCAAAGAATCAATAAGCCTTATCCATGATCGGAGACTTGTGCTGAGCCGAAGGCGAAGTCCCGGCGCGCCGGGACGGCAATCTAAATCCATCGATAAAAATTAACCAACTCTAAGGTGGACCTTCAGGTACACGCGTACTACTGAGCCATTGTTAAGGTATTGAAATATTTTTATGGAACTTTAGTACTTGTCAGTTGTATAACTCATAAAAGGTAGCATTTGGTAATATTTCGGAAAAAGGAATGACTGACGAAATAAGCATCATCAGAGTTGTATTAGACGGGGACATTGACTCTTTTCGATTATTGGTACAAAGATATCAAGGGCCGGTTATTAGAATGATAAAAAACATTATAGATGACCACCATGTTTGTGAAGATATCGCCCAGGATGTGTTTCTCACAGCCTATAAGAAGTTGTCATCTTTTGACCCTGACCGAAGCAGTTTTTCGACTTGGCTCTTTACCATAGCAAGAAACAAAAGCATAAATGAAGCAAAAAAGAAAAGAACGCTTTCAATGAGCAATCTGCCGGAAAATCCAGTTTCATCTACACCTGCCGACAGCCTGGAACAACAGGAATTCTTCGACCGATTGGATCATGTTTTGAGAACCCTACCGGCAAAACAAAAAACAGCTTTTGTTTTAGCTGAGTTTGAGAATTTGACTTATCAGGAAATTGCACAGATTGAACGTACGAAAATCGGAACTATTAAATCCAGAATTAACAGGGCAAAAAATAAACTTGCCAGGGCGATTAGAAGTTACGACGGAGATAAAGTATGAAAAGAGAAAAAATCTATCAGGCCTGGAAAGAAGAAAAAAAACGCATCGAGCTCAAAAGCGATTTCACAGAATCGGTGATGGACAAAGTTTATCAACACCAACAAAAGAAACGAAAACCTTTATTCGAGTTACAGCGGTTTGTTGAGTTAGTATCCGCCTATCCACTTGCCAAAGCCGCAATAATAGCAATTGGTACTATCACTGGTCTTATCAGAGTAGCGTTTACGATTCATGTACTACTTTTTGGAAATTGAGTAAAGGAGTTAAAAATGGCTCAGACAACAGTAAACATTAGAAACAAAAGGCGTATATGGGCAGCTATAACGTTTTCTTTGATCATGCAGGGTTTGGGACAGGTTTACTGCGGGAAATTAGCGAGAGGACTTTTTTTTAATTTCTTAAATATCTTACCTCTGCCAATCACGATATATCTGTTTTCACTAAGCCGATCGCCAAAATTGGTACCAATAACCCTCGCTTTGTTTTTCGTAGCTGGGATAATACAGTTGATAGCCATCATTGATTCGGCCTATCTTGCAAAGCACACGAAGACAGACTACGAATTGAAAGACTACAACAGATGGTATGTATATGTGCTCCTGGTTCTTATTGTCACAGGAGGCAGTATCGGAAGTGCTTTATATTTGAGGGATCAAACCCTCGAAGCGTTCAGGGTCCCCACAGCATCATGCTATCCGAATATCGTGCCCAACGATCGTATATTAGCAAATAAAAGTGTTTACAAAGGAATCGATCCCAAAAGAGGTGACCTTATAGTTTTCCTTAACCCTACAAATAGACACATGAATTTCATAAAAAGAGTCGTCGCTATTGCCGGCGATACCGTAGAAATCAAAGATGCCCAACTTTACATAAACGATGAAAAACTCCAACGCCGCAAACTCCCACAATCTACTTTGAACGATATAAGAATCGAGGTTGAGGGCGAACTATTGGATGGAGAGATTTTCGAGGAGATTAATGGCGATGCCAAATACAAAATCTTCTTAGCCAAACCTCCGCATGATAAAATGGCGCACGATTTCCAGAAGACAACCGTTCCCGATCATCACTGTTTCGCTCTGGGTGACAATCGTAATCTTTCTTACGACAGCAGACACTTCGGCCCCGTTCTTCTGGCCACCATTAAGGGCCGAGCCGATTATCTCTATTGTCCCGCTAAAGATTGGTCGCGATTTGGAAAGATAACCAACTAAAATTGAATATTCCTCTGCAACCGCGTACCATAAGTACTCCAGGTCAACATATACCCAACAGTCTTTCGCATATCCAAATCCTACCTACCGACCAAACCCCAAACCCGTCGCCCCGGCGACGGGGGTATTTAGCCCCGGTCTTCGGCCGGGCTTCTTTTTACTTTTTAAATTATAATTATAATTTTGATTTTTGATTTTCGTAAAAACCAATACGTCCCTCACAGTCCGCAAATCCAGAATATCTAAAGACAGAATAATCTATATTATCAATATCATCCCAGCATAATATCGGAACGTTGATCCCTAATAAACGTAAATAAAAGCAGAAAAGGACTTAGTGCGAGCCGAATCCCTCCTGTTCCTCCTCATCTTCCTTCGGCCCGCACTTTTTATTGTACCAAGGCGGAACTTCCACTATACTTAATTGAACGTCATAAAGAATCTTTTTGGAGGACAACGACTGTGAATACGCAAATACAAACCAGAAGAAACTTCCTAAAACAAATCGCCCGTGCCACTCTCGGACTCGGGGCCTGCTCGATCTTTACCGATCCGGTATTGGCCGCCGTCTCACAACAAAATTCCAACAAAAAGCCAAACATACTCTTTATATTCGCCGACGACCAGGCATTCAACACCATCAGGGCAACAGGCAACAAAGAGGTCCACACCCCGAACATCGACAAGCTCGTCAATAACGGAACAACTTTCACACACGCATACAACATGGGAGCCTGGGGAGGAGCCGTTTGCGTCGCAAGCCGAACAATGCTAAATACGGGCCTGTTCCTATGGAACGCACATAAAATCTACCCCCAAACAGACACCCTATACCGCCAGCAGGGCAAAATGTGGTCTCAACTACTCGCCAAAAGCGGCTACACCACATACATGACTGGAAAGTGGCACCTAAAAGCCGATGCACAAAAAGCCTTCGACGTCTCAAAGCACATCCGCCCCGGAATGCCAAACCAGACCGAAGCAGGATACAACCGCCCGATACAAGGCCAACCCGACACATGGAAACCATGGGACAAATCCCACGGCGGATACTGGAAGGGAGGAACACACTGGAGCGAGGTACTCGCAAACGACGCGACAGGCTTCATCTCACAAGCCGCAAAAAACGATAAACCATTCTTCATGTACCTCGCATTCAACGCACCCCACGACCCAAGACAGTCACCGAAACAATACATCAACATGTACCCGCTCGACCAGGTCAAAGTACCAAAAAGCTACATCCCCGAATATCCATACAAAGACGCAATCGGCTGCGGAAAAGATTTAAGGGACGAACGACTCGCACCCTTCCCTCGAACTAAATTCGCCGTCAAAACCAACAGACAGGAATATTACGCCATAATCACACACATGGACACCCAAATCGGCATCATCCTCGACGCACTCGAAAAATCCGGCAAAGCCGAAAACACCTACATATTCTTCACCGCCGACCACGGATTAGCCGTCGGAAACCACGGCCTGATCGGAAAGCAAAACATGTTCGACCACAGCGTAAGAGTCCCCCTAATCGTAACAGGCCCATCAATACCAAAGAAAAAACAGATTCACACTCCGGTCTATCTACAGGACATCATGCCTTCAACCCTCGAACTAGCCGGAACCGAAAAACCCGACCACGTCCAATTCAACAGCCTGATGCCGCTAATCGAAGGAAAATCCAAAAAGTCCCACGACGCAATTTACGGCGCATACAAACAATTGCAAAGAATGATAACCCAGGACAACTACAAACTGATCCTCTATCCCCAAATCAAAAAGGTTCTGCTTTATAACCTGAAAAACGACCCACTCGAAATGAACAACCTCGCCGACGACCCAAAATACAAACCAGCAATAAAAAAACTCTTCAAAAAACTACTCGAACTACAAAACCAAACCGGCGACAAACTCGACCTAAAAACCACTTACCCCGAACTCTTGAGCTAAAAAGACTTATGGCAGTATCAGACGAATTCGTGGATTATGTCATTGATCAGCTCTCAGCCTGGGCCGATGTGTCCGTCCGTAAAATGTTCGGCGGCGCAGGACTGTATTGCGACAGAACTATGTTCGGCTTAATCGCCGACGACGTCGCATATCTCAAGGTAGATGATTCGAACAGGCACGACTTTCTCCAAGCCGGCTCAACGCCCTTCAAACCGTTTCCCGACAAAGACACCGTAATGCCCTATTACGAAATCCCCGCCGATGTCCTGGAAGACCGTGACAAACTGGCCACATGGGCTCAGCGTTCACTGACTATAGCACAAAAAAAGAAAAAGTAAGAGCCTATGGAAATCAAACACAATCTCACCTCCCGCGAATCAAAATGACATACCAGCGAAAAAACCGCCAGGTATATACCGTCCCCGCAAAAGAATCATACACGCTAACTGAAATGCCAAAATACCTCGCCAGGGAAATATGCGCTCTATGGCTCTATTATACTGATCTCAATTGAATTTCCCCGTTTATCCGCGGCTCGACCAAGCTCGTCGAAGTCCGAGGTCTGAATTCTGTATTTGCTTGCATCCCGGCGTGCCGGGGCTGTCTCCTGAATTCTGAGTTACAGTTTTATTCGCGGACATTTACTACCCTTAAGGG
>SDBT01014107.1_pt1 | contig 12758 bp, 16 predicted proteins | sample 2277101 | NCBI WGS metagenome assembly SDBT01 (sample SAMN10404973, study PRJNA504765) | marine sediment metagenome | isolation source: marine sediment core GS10_PC15, 103 cmbsf | place: Arctic Ocean: Southern Knipovich Ridge | collected 2010 | reverse complement strand
GTACAGGGTAACGTCATTCACGTGCGTCGTCCTCAGCGAAAGCTCGGCGACGCACTAAAAGTTGGCCCCTTGGCAGCAACCTTCAAACCACACTGGGGCCAGAAGCCGATTTGGTACGACCGCAAGACGTTGAATCAGATTCTTTTGGCCGGATCACAGGGCGGTAAATCACACATCGGCCCCCACTGGCTCTGGCGAGAAATTGAGAACAAAGTCGCCAACGGCCCGGAGGGTACCGAGTACCTATTCGGTATCGTTGGCCCAACACTTCAGATGATGCGCCAGGCGACCGTCGGCATCGCTCGTATGGTACGCTTCCTGTGCGCAAAGTTCGGCTGCTCAGAGGAGACGATCCTCAATAAGCAGGACTTGAAAATCAACCTGAAACCACTCGGCTACAACGTCGAGATTTACGCCGGTTCCGCTGAGCGCCGTCACCGTTTGCAGGGTGCGCGACTTGAGGCGGCTTGGATTGATGAGGGCGGACAGGTGCGCGATCCGGCTATCTACCACATCACGACCCAGAGACTTCACGGTGAAGGGCGTATGTTGGTTACGACTACGCCATACATGGCAGGCGCGGCTTGGTTGTCCGAACTCATCAAGCAGGCCGAAAAAGGCGACGACCCCGACACGATGGTTGTTCGTTTCTCTTCCATCGTTAATCCGTATTTCTCTCTGGAGGAAGAATCTGTCCTGAAACGAAAGCTCCCACCATGGTACTTCAATATGATGTACCACGCAGAGTTCGAGAAGCCGCAGGGACAGGTCTACCCGGATTGCACGTACATCGATCCAGTGGAGATTCCGGCGAATTGGACGCGCTTCATCGGCATCGACCCGACGCACGGCGGCAAGGACAAGTTCGCGGCTGTCTGGATTGCCTACGATCCTTACGAGCCGGATGTCTGGTACATTTATCGCGAATTCTATTTGTCCTGCGCGCCTAGCATTGCTGATCCGAGTGCGCGCTGGCGCTCACCACATGAGATGTTGGATGCCATCTATGCGATGTCAACGGTCGATAAATGGGACGATGAGGAAGGTGCGTTCCTGCCCACGGATGAGCGCGAGAATATCGGGCGTATCTTTGTTGACCCGTCCAAGCCGGAGACCCTGCATGATGTGCAGAGCCGCTTCACGGAAACGATGGTGTTCAAGGCTGATCCCAAGATGGCCGGCCTGGTCGACGTCGGCTCCTTGCTCAAGACCGGCAACTTGGTTGCGTTCAATACGCTGATCCATTTCGCTCATGAACAAACGAGCTACTGCTACCCTTACGACGAGTTCGGCGAAACAATTGGTGAGGTGCCAATGGATAGGGACAACCACCTTATGGATTCCATGAGGTACGCTGTCCGGCAGAGCGAAGAAGCACGCGGCCTTGCAGAACCCAGCTTCGGATAAGGGGGAAATTATTTTATGCCAACTGGCTCCAGGAACACCGAGAAGACACATTGCCCACAAGGCCATCCGTACAGCGGGGACAATCTGTATATCAGTACAAAGGGTTATCGTCAGTGTCGATTATGTCTTGCTACACAGGCCCGGCAGTGGCGCGTGGCGAACCCGAAACGCTCACGGGAGCTAAACCGCCAAACCCAACAGAGTAAGATGGACTTCGTGCGGGAAGTTCTTGGTACCGAGTGCGTAGACTGCCCTGAAGATCGGCTGGATGCCATCCAGTATCATCATCCTCGCGGTCGTAAGTATGGCCACGAACATGGCCTATCGGCTCTGTCTTGGCCACGGCTCAAAGATGAGATCATGCTCATGATTCCACTTTGTGCGACATGTCACCAAGTACGTCACCATAATGAAGGAACGCTAGGCCGTCCCCGTGTTGATCAGGAGGCATCGTAATGGCGAATTCACAGACCGAAGGTGAGGTACATATTCACTATGTGGGCTTCAAACCAGATCACACACCATTCACCAATGAAGAGATTTTGGCTCTGAACGTCAGCTTCATCCGCTGGGCCGAGGCCGAGAATCTTCGCGTAGGGGGCGGTATCGGGCCTTACCCGGAAAAAGACGAATCTCCAGATTCCACCAAGGAGCACCAACATGAGACAGCGTAATCCATTTACCAATCGCCGCCTTCCGGGTGCCCGTGCGCGACGCCGGGCCGCGGAGCCGTCCCCGCGCCAGGCACACAAAATCGTTCTGGGTCTGCGTTCCGCCGCGGCCCGTGCGATCAAAAAAGGATTGGCGGGCCGCATCGCTGCTCGTGAGGACACCGCTGCCGCCAATTAGTTTCGGATAAGGTGGCCCAAACTGTTGCGACCTGGCGCGGGCCGTCGTAAAATGAAGCGTGAGTAGGCAACCAAACCGCATTCACCCCACGGTCAAATCGTCGGAACGGGGCATTGTCTCCTTCCGAGACGGGCCACGGTTGGTGCCGGATTACCTACAGGAGTTTGTGAAGGATGATGCTTACCCGGACTTGACGTTTCAGGGATGGGTAGATCAGGTGGCCAATAAGAAAATGGAACACCGAGTCGTAAGCGGGGCACTTGGTTCGCTGCGGTATCAGGCATTCGGACAGAGATAAGGAGCAACATCATGGCCAAGTTCCCACTGCGCAAGTACACTCCCGGCATGCACGGTTCGTCCATTGACGAGCAGGACATTGCGCCGGACACCATTTTGGAAAGCGACATCGCCGATGGTGCGATCACGACGGACAAGCTCGCCGACGGCGCGCTGTCGGCGGCCGCAACCGGACGCGCGAAGATCGCCACGGACTATTTCGATGCGGCAACCGTACTCGATCAATTCGAGGCAGGTTCGCTGACTGAGGCCAACCTCACGGCGCTGATCGCTGACGATCAGTTTACGGAGGCGCTGGTGCTCGCACTGTTCGCAGCCGGTTCGCTGACTGAGGCCAACCTCACGGCGCTGATCGCTGACGATCAGTTCACCCTCACGTTGATGAACAGCCTGATGACGGCGGGTGCGCTCGCCGACGACCGTCTGGTGAGTTCCATCGTCAAGGAGCCGGGTCACATTGCTCAAGGTGTCCTTGACTTCGCGGCGGTTGCGACCCCTGCGGTCACAGTCACTATCGGCGCGGTCACGTATCTCGAAGCCGATGCACCAACCGTCACGGACGGTGAGTGGACGAACGGCGCGACTGCTAACGATTCCGCTGTGAACCTCGCAGCCGGTATCAATGGCGACACCCGAAACGCTGGTGGGCCTTCCTACGCGGCTGTTGTTCTGACGGACACAGTGTTCGTCTTCGCGCTGGCAGTAGGCACGGCAGGCAACGTTGCGATGTCCGTTAGCGCTGGTGAGCCAGTAGTCATCGAGAACATGATCGGTGGTACTGCCGCAGCGGTGAAGCAGCAGGCACACATCCTGCACGTCGTCACGGCTGCGGAAGTGGCTGTGTCAGGAACGGCACCGGAAGTGCTGATCCCGCTGCCGTTCGACGCGGACTTCTTCTCATGGCAGGTGCTTGACTCCACTGGTGGGGTCTATGCCACGGAGATTACCGCACGTGGTACGGTTGTCGCGGCATCGTCTCCGGTTCCGGCGTACTTCCGTCTCGCCAACAACGGCGCGGCTGATGTGCAGGCCGGTGACATCATTCGATTGGTCGTCCAGGACTAACAAAACTAGGCAGTAAAGGAGCAACATCATGGGACTTGCATGGACAGGCGAAGACGAAGTTGAGACCGTTATCGCGGCATTCGAAGCCACGGCTGCGTTCGCGGCTGATGCCGAGGAAGCAATTGTCGCAACCCTGTTTTCAGCGCTGATCGAGGCACTGTATCAGGGACAGGTCGCCGGTAACGCGCGCACCCGCTGGGCAGAAGACTTGGTCGACTCCAACGGCGACCGTTGCGCGCCAATCGTGGCGAGTGTCGTTATGGACTTGGCAACGAAGGCGCATATGATGCGCAGCGAGCTTGCCCAGATCGCCAGCGGCCCGACGGCGGTTGAGGCACAGGCAGCAGCGGAAGGTGATGGCTACGACGCTACGAACTTCGGGCGTGCTCACTAAGAGCCTTGCTGCCGTTGTCGTGATTGTTTCAGTAATCACCGACGCATCTCAGCGACGGCGGAGGGCCTAAGAATGCCTTCTACCGTCGCTGTTGTGATAGGAGAATAAGTCATGCGTATCAGTCCATTCAATGCTATTGGCACGTCCTTCAGAGCGGCGTCCGGCGCTCTCGCGGTAGGTGAGATTGTTTTCTTCTCTCCGCACGGCGACAGCATGGCGAAGTTCATGTCGGCAATGGTACATCTGCATGTTACGACGATCACGACTCCTGATGGGGATGACGAGATCGATTTCTTCCTCCAGACTGCTTATGATGCAGAAGGCGCGGCGTTCGCGGACACGGGCCTGAATTTGCTCGCGGCAGTGGGCGGCTTGGGGGACGGCATTACCGAAGGCCAACAAATGTCGCTGAACTCCGGCGCTATTGGTGCCGAACCGGGCGACATTCTGAAGCTCGGCAATGAGCGGATGCTCGTGGTGGCTATGGATAGCCCGGCTGTCGATTTCGTGCTGGTGGAGCGTGGTTACGCGGGTGATCCTGTGGAAGCGCACGCGGCTGCTGGTGTGGATATTTTCCGCCAGGCCGTTACGTGGGAGGATGTGGCAAACGTCCACTTCGCTGTTGCGGATAACGGAAACACTGCCGAGGCGTTCATCGCTATCGGCGCAATGGCCGCAGGCGTGGCCGTATTCACTCACTCGGATTTGGCACTTGCGGATGACACGAATCGTGATCTGCCGCTGGGCGACCGACTACGGTTGGTGACAGTGCTGTCCGGCGCGACCGCTCCGACCTACGCCTACTCGGCTTATGTTTCGCTATTCGGCGGCGTGTAGGAGAATTCTTGATGTCATTTAGTGTAGGCGCAGAAGCACCAGCGGTGACTGAGGTCACGGCCAAGGAGCAGGTTACGTCTCCTGACCGTGTAAACCCATTTGGTGGTAGCCAGCACACGACGCGCGCACCTACGAGGATTCCTCCAGTGCAGCTACGTCGTTGGGCGGATACCTCAGAGTGGGTGCGTGCGGCCATCAACCATCGTCGCGTTCAGGTATCACAGTCCGAGTGGAGTGTCGCTCCGATTGACCCGGCGGATGAGTTCGATCCGACGCTACAGGCAGAGATTGAATTGATGCTCCTGCATCCGAACAACAAGCAGAAGTCTTTCCGTGAATTGATCGAGCCGGTCATCGAGGACATCCTCGTGCTCGACCGAGGCGTCATTGAGAAGGAGATTACCGTTGGTGGTCTCCCGAATGCTCTGCACCTAGTAAACGGTGCTGACGTTCGCACGCGCCCGATGTGGAGCGGCGAAGCAAGTGATCCTCGTTACGAGTGGTGGCCGGGCAATGTGTTCGTTTCTAATCTGCTCGATACGCAAATCATCTTGATGATGGCCAATCCAACTTCATGGCGTGTGGATGGCTACTCCCCGCTGGAGGCGCTGAAGCATACTATTGACGCGGACTTGGCGGCACGAGATTTCAACACACGCATGGTCAAGCAGACCAGCCCGAATGGCATCTTGAACTTGGGTGAGAACGTCGGCGCAAATGTCGTTGATTCCTTCCGTGTCTATTGGGATTCGGAGGTCGCGGGCAAGAAGCAGATGGGCATCATTGGCGGTGTCAAGAACCCGGAGTTTATGAACCTCGGACAGTCCGCGCGCGACATGCAGTATATGCAGTGGCAGGTTTACCTGTTGCGTAAGATTGCGGCCGTGTTCGGCATCGCCCCGCAGGACTTGGGCATCACCTTCGACGTGAACCGCGCGAACGCGACGACTCAGCAGGAGTTGAGCGAGGATCGTGGTCTCAAGCCCCTCCTCCGTCTGATCGAGGATCAGATGAATGTCAAAGTGATCGCCGACTTCGCGCGCTTGGAGGCCAAGAGGATGCACTCGCGTGGAGATATTGATATGAAAACTCTGCGCATGGCCGTCGCCCTGTCGCACGTCAATCCGCGTGATCACTCAGACATCTTCGTTAAGCTGCACGCGGCAAACGTCATCAACCTGGCCTTCCGGTTCCGTATGAAGTCCGCCAAGAATGCACGCGACCAGGCAGACTTTAACCGCTACGCACTGGCTGGATTCCCGTGGCGCACGGTCAACGAAACGCGCGCCGATAACGGTAGCGAGCCGGTCGAAGGTGGTGACATCATTGTGGTGATGACTCCCGTCGGCCCGATGCCGTTGGAAATGATTGGTGGCAACATGGTACCGGCGACCAACGACCAGCAGAAATATCTGGAGGGGCTGTTCCAGGCGGCACCCCTTATTCTTCCGAGTAACGCCACACCAGCATTCAGTGGCACGCCCGTCACGGGTACGGCACTCGCGGCCACGCCGGAGACCGTAGTCGTTACCCAAGAAGTAGAAGTAGAAGTCGATGGCGACGGCGAAGCAATCGAAGATTAAGTGGCCCAAACCCTCGCATAGTGAGGTAGTGGCCCGTAGACTGGAGAAGACATGACCACGAAACTACAAACTCCAACTGATGCAATTGATCCACAGGCCGAAGTGTCCGGTGCACCTCGTCCTGACTTCTTCATGTACACCGGCGCTCTCAAGGCGCACGATGATGGAGAAGGTGGCGAGCGCCCGACGGTGCTCTGCACGGCCTCCAGCAACGCGGTAGATTTGGAATCTGACCGCTTCACGGCGAAGGCTCTCAAGCAGATGAAGGATGGCTTCGTCGGCAAGCTGATTTTCCTCAACCACTCATACGAAGTCCCGATGGACGTCTTCGGTTTGGTCATGAAGGCCGAACTGGTGAAGCGCGAAGGGCGTCTCGATCTCGATTTGGTGATCGGTGTCGAGATGAACAACCCGATGGCGGTGCAGACGTACCAGTACATCGTCAACGGTACGGTGCTCGGAATTTCCGTTGGCGTGATCGTCACGGAGGCCGACAAGTCCGAGGACGAGGACGAGCACGGCCGTAACATCTTCGACATCAGCGGCGTGATTCCGCTGGAGGCTAGTGTGGTCGGCATCCCGGCCAACCAGACGGCTTGGACGCGACAGGCAATCAAGTCATTGCACTCGCGCGGCGCTATCGCCCTTAGCAACAAGGACATCCAGGATCGGCCGTGGCTAAAGACGGTTGTCGAAAAGGCCACTGAAGGCCATACCAAACTGAACAAGGATACGCGCCTGTGGGTAACGACTGCTGACGGCGAAGTCGTTGTCGAGATCACCGATGAGGAACAGAAGGAGGCTATCATGGCTGAAACCAAGTCCGACGAAGAAGAGGAAATCTCCGAGAAGGACACCGAGGGCGCAGGTACCTCCGAGAAGAAGGAAGAGCCGGAAGCAGGCGCGGCCCCGGCGCAGAAGGACGAGTCCAAGGAGAAGGACGAGGGCACGCAGTGCAGCACTTGCGAATTGCCCATGGAACCAGGCGACGACGCACCTGATCCACTGGTGTGCCAGAACTGCTTGGACGCCGCCAAGACCAAGGATGAAGGCGACGAGGAGAAGGAAAAGGATGCTGCTGGTAGCGGGGAAAAGAAGGACTTCGATGACGATGTAGCTGCTGACGAAGCGGCCGACATGCTCATTGGCAAGATGTACACGGGCCTCTACGTTGCTCTGAACAACTTGATTCCGATTCTGATGGATACTGACCTGAGCGCTGGCGAGCGCGCCAAGCAGGGCAATGTCGTCATCGAGGATTGGACGAAGTTCGTCACGGATACCTGGTCGGAGATCACCGACGGCTTGGGCGACAAGAATGCGGAGCCAAACAAGGACTTCGATCTCTCGGCTAGCCTACACGCCCTCATCGCTGGCAAGGACGAAACGTCCTGCGATCAGCGTGGTATCGAAGCCGTGACTTCAAAGGTCGCGGGCATCGTTGACGAGGCCGGGGTTCTGGCCGGCACCAACAAGGAACTGAAGGAAACGGTTGAGCGACAGAAGAAAGCGCTCGGTCTCATGGAAGACGTCATCGACACAGTGATGCAGCTTCCGCTCCAGCCCGTGACCACAGGAGCAGCCAAGGGCAAAGTTGGAGTGGCCCAAAGGCTTGCGGAATTGTACCCAGCATTGGATACTAGAGTAGTGGAGCGGATGGCCCATTTCGATCCATCCAACCGCCAGGAGAAGGAGTAAACCCATGGCTGAACACGACACCCTGGACATCAACGCCGTTAAGGATCGCTTGGCAGAGATCAAGGACGGTCTTGCTGGCTTGAGCCAGCCCGCCACCGCACACGAGGCGGCTGGGGAAGAAAAGCACAAGGACGGCGGTACCGTTACCGGCGTTGCGCGAACTCGTTCGATTGACATCGAGCGCGTCCGTGCACAGGCGCTCATGCTGCCTCCGGCTCAGTTGAAGGCCGCAATCCGCGACCAGCTTGAGTTCGGCTCGCAGGAAGGTGCAGGCATCCCGTTTGCACAGTGGGCGAACTCGGAAACGGCAACGAAGGTCTTGAATGACCCTGTGTTCGCCAAGTTCATCGACACCGTGAGCGGCAACGTTCTGATTCGTCAGGACTTGGAGCCGCTGATTTACGCGGCATTCGTCCGACGCTTCCCGGCGTTCGCACGAGTCGACAAGATTCCGGCGAACGGTCTCGTTCACACGTATCAGCGTGTCGATCAGCGACCGGCGGCATCGTATATCGCTGAGACAGCAACCGTGCCGGACGCGCAGAGCGTCTACACACGCGCAACCAGCAACATCGCTGTGATTGCCCTGCGCGTGGGTACGTCCCTCAAGCAGTCCCTCTCGGTGGCCGCAGGTGGCATGCCGTGGAACACGGAGCAACAGGAGATTAGCTTCGGCATCGAGTCGATTGCCGCGCAGCTTCAGCAGACCTACCTCCAGGGCAACGCTACCGTCGTTGGTGGCACCCTGAACACGGTCGATGGACTGTACGACGCGAACTCGTTCGACGGTCTCCGCCGCACGGTTCCGGCAGCCAACATCCGCGCGTTGGGCGCGGACACCATCCTCGAAGGTATGAACCAGGCTGACGCACTGTCCGTCAACAACGGCGGACTGACCAGTGCCGTTATCCTGCGAGTTACGGATGCCGTTCAGTTCGAGAACGAACTCCAGCCGTTCCGTCGCTTCGTCGATAGCGAGCGTGTCGAGGTCGTTCCGGGTCTCCCGAACGTCACCGGCGTGAACCTGTCCGGTTCTGGTCTTGTTCCGGTCATCAAGGTTCCTGGCGCGGACGCAACGGTCTACACGGTTGGTGGTGACGCTGGAATCAGCGATGCCTTCCTCCTGGACGAGAGCGTTGTCTCGATGCCGTACCTCGGCAGCGACACCCCGACCGTCATCGAGCTTCCGCTCGGCGTGACTGGCTCGCTGACCAAGCTGTACATCCTGGTGGGTATGTTCGGTGTGGCAGTCCGAGTTCCGAACTTCATCTCGAAGTTGCGCGTGACCTAAGCGGCTAGGCCGTAAGGACTAACAACCCAAGAGGGGCGGGGCATCGGCGCTCCGCCCCTCTTGTGGCCTATAAAACTGGAGGATAGCGTGAACGATCTACTTGCGCGTTTGCGTGAACAATTTGAAACCCAGTACGAAGTAGCCGATAACGGTTGCTGGTTGTGGGCGGGGCCACATAATAGTGATGGTTATGGCCGAGCGCCGATTCTTGGCGGATACGCTCTTGCTCACCGTCTTTCCTACGAACTATACGTTGGCTCCATTCCTGATGGCCTTGATCTAGATCACTTGTGCTGTCAGCGTCTCTGTGTGAACTACGAGCACCTGGAGCCGGTGACGCGGCGAGAGAACATCCTGCGCGGCAACGGCCTAGCGGCACAGAACGCACGTAAAGAGGAATGCCCTGATGGTCATCCCTACAGGGGCGATAACTTGTACACCAAACCAAATGGTGGAAGAATTTGCCGGACGTGTCATCGAGTAGCTGAGCGCGTGCGACGCGCAACCAGAGTCCCGGAGCGTAAGCTAGTGGAGGCGATCTAACATGGCCCTGACCGGCACCCCCTATCTCACCGCTGCCCAATTCCAGGATCACCTGACTGGAATCGATCTCACGGGCATCGACGACGCGCAATTGCTTGACTACATCCGACAAGCATCACGACGGGCCGACAACTTCATCCACGGCAGCTTCGATGTCATCACAATGGACGAGCGCCGCACATGGTCAGACTCTCGGCGCTTCTATCCATCATCCATGCCGGTACACGCGGCCCGAAGGCTGCGTCTACATATCGGTGGCGGGCAGACCGCTGACATCGCGGCGCGTGACATGTTCCCGGCTAACAGCCTTGGCTATGTCGAGGTAGTCTCCCTGGCAACGGCTGTGGGCCTATCAGCGGAATTGGTTTCCTTGGGTCTAAGCACGATTATGGCCCAGCTAACGTACAAGACGGGCGGCGGCTTCCGCAGCGACTCCCCATCCGGCGTCTCCTATGTGGCGAACACAACGTTGGCCGAAGCCGTCGGCAGCCCGGCGACATCATTCGATGTGGCCGATGCTTCCGGCCTCGCCGTCGATGATGTTATTCAAGTGAATGCTGAGTCGATGTGGATTGACGCAATCGTTGCCAACACGCTGACGGTTACGCGCGCTGTCCACATGAACGATAGTGCTGACGCGCACACGAATGGGGATACCGTCGCATTGCTGACGCTGGCTCTGGGTGAGGAAGTTCAACTAGCGGTGGCTATGATTACGGGTTCGCTCATCGCGTCACGTCGCCAGAACGAAGAAGGCGTGACTGGCGTCCGTAGCTTCATGATTGGCTCCTACAGCGTAACCTATGGTGCCAAGACGCAGGGGGGTAGCGGCAGCGGCTACCCATTCATCCCGGACATCGCACAGGACATGCTGGAGCCATATCGCAACGTGACATTGAGGTAAACATGGTTCGCAGTCTTATGGGATTCAACAAGTTGTTCACCATCCGTCGCCGGAAGCGTGTCAGCACGCTATCCGGTGCGGTATCTGAGGCCGATTCGGTTGAGATTGCGACGGGCGTACCCGGCACGGTGCAGCCACACGTACTATCCAACCTGCCGCCGCCCACCCAACGCGCTAAGCAGGGTGGCTTGGTGCGTGTTGATGAATACCGACTCTGGATCGGGGACGAAGCGTCAGCGGATGCACAACTCGATGATTTGATTGAAGAGGAAGGTACCAGTCCACTCAAGGTCTTCCGCGTGATGGCCGTACTGGACGACGCCGGCCGCGGGCATCATCAGTATCTCCGGGTCGAATCTTACAGCCAGGAAAGCAACCCGTGGGCAGATCGTGGAGAAACATAGGGGAGGCACAAATGCTTGATCTACAGCACAATACTAATTCAGAGCAGTTCGAGCCGATGACGTGGCGTCTTGCTGAAGGCCCGCCACCGGAGCGTGTCCTGACTGCGCTCATCTCATGCGACAAAGGGCACTGGTGCAGTCTCACAAACCACACCATTGCGGCTGACGGTACGGTCACACCTTCCCTGGTATGCCCGACCGAGGATTGTGGCTGGCACGTGTTCCTGCGGCTCGTAGACTGGCGAGAGTCCGAGTAGATCATAGGAAAGGTGGCCCAAACCCTCGCGGTGGATCACCTGTCGGATTACAATGGAGGAGGAGAAGATCATGGCAACGAAGCTAGGAAATCAGAACGGCGGAGCACGCAGCTTGCCCGGTGGCAAGCGTATGACGTTTGAGGGCGGGAAGCCCAAGTCTGCGGGGCCTGGTGTGCCCCTGAAGACGTCGGACGTGACCAGGAAGGGAAGGTAAACCATGGCCCGTGACACTGTGACCGTTACCTCGACTGTTCGTGCTGGTGTATCACCGGCACTGACCGTACCCAGCGCAGCGAATAACGCAGAGATGGCCAATGACGGCCGTACTGTGTTCTTGTTCATGAACGGTCTGGGCGCGGCTTCCGTACAGGAGACTGCTGTAACCGTTCAGCAGGTCGCTGATCCCTATGGCCGTACTGAGAACGACGCGGCCTTCGCGTCTGTTGTAGATGCGTTGAGCACATTCGGCCCATTCTCACCTGCTCTGTACAACCAGACGGATGGCACCGTGCAGATTGACTACGATGCTGTGAGCGCCGAAGCTCGCGTATGTGGTCTCCATATCGCAGGCGCATAACCAGAAGGAGTAAATCATGGCACGAGACACTATCACTGTTACCTCAACGATTCGTTCAGGCGTCATGCCTACGGTTACGGTGCCGGATGCGGCTAACGGAGGCGAGTTCGCTAACAACGGCCGCACGGTCATTGTGTTTGTCAGCGGCCTCGGTGCCGCAGCCGTTGGCGCGGGCGCACGCACAGTCTTGGTTCAGCAAGTCGATGATCCGTATAACCGCAAAGAGAACGACGCGGCCTTTGCCATTACCAACGATGTGGTCGCAACGTTCGGCCCGTTCCCGCCTGCTTTGTACAACCAGAGTGACGGTACTGTGCAACTCGATTACGTTGCCCTCAGCACCAATCCGGGCATTTTTGCACTAGCTGTCGTCGGAGCATAGCGAGAGGGGGGCATCCATTGCTCGTCCTATACCAATCCCTGTACGCGATCCTCAGTGCGGATGATGATCTCAAAGCACTGCTGCGCGCGGATGACGACGATTCGCATATCTACCAGACCTACGTGCAATTTCACAGTGAGGCAGCCCTGCGGCTGCATCACTGGGTCACGTTCAACAAGCTCTCGGACGTGGGCGATGATACTGAGCAGACCCAGGCGATTCGCGAGATTCGTCTGGAGATTCACGTGTTCGGTCGCGATGCGAATAGCG
>SDBT01014106.1_pt1 | contig 12758 bp, 11 predicted proteins | sample 2277101 | NCBI WGS metagenome assembly SDBT01 (sample SAMN10404973, study PRJNA504765) | marine sediment metagenome | isolation source: marine sediment core GS10_PC15, 103 cmbsf | place: Arctic Ocean: Southern Knipovich Ridge | collected 2010 | reverse complement strand
GCCGGTCTTATCCGAGTTAGAGCTCTGACCATTGATGACTCCCACATTCTTATGACCGAAGATCAAATCGAATCAGAATTTACTCTCTGTATTAAACTAGTCAAAAAAATGTTTAAAGCTTTAGGTTTAAAAGATTATTGGGTCAGACTTTCCCTTAATGATCCTGATGATAATGCTAAATACATTGTCGACAGTAAAATCTGGCAAAAAGCCGGCCAAAAACTTGAAAATATTATTAAACAAAACCAACTCAAGCATGAAACCATTCAAGGTGAAGCCTCCTTTTATGGTCCTAAAATCGACTTTATAGTTAAAGACTCTATTGGCCGAGAATGGCAAATGAGTACTCTCCAGCTCGATCTTTTCATGGCTAAACGCCTTGGCCTGGTCTACACTGACAAAACTGGTAAAGATCAGCATCCGGCCATTCTTCACCGCGGCTTAACCGGCTCATTAGAACGAACTCTCGGCCTCTTAATTGAACACTACGCTGGTGCCTTCCCTGTCTGGCTATCTCCAGTTCAAGCCGTTATTATTCCTATCTCCAAAGCCAATCTCAACTATGCTAAAAAAGTTCACCAAAAACTCAAAAGAAATAATATTAGAGTTGAAATTGACGATACTAATGCTACTCTTGGGGCCAAAATCAGGCAAGCCAGTACTCAAAAAACCCCCTATATTCTTGTAGTTGGCGATAAAGAAGCTGCTTCTAAATCAGTTAATAAGCGTGATCGATCTGGTATCGATCCCCAATCTGTTAAACTAAAATCTTTTGTTAAAGAAATCACCCAAAAGATTGAACAAAAACTGATTAGCTGATACAATCTACCCCTGTTATGAAGAAGTTCTACAAAATTAACCAATACATCACTGCCCCTGAACTACGAATTGTTGGTCCTGATGAAAAACAAATCGGGGTCATGAAGCGTGACGAAGCTATCTTTAAAGCCCGTCAAATGGGTATGGACCTGGTTTTAGTGGCCGACAAAGCCAAGCCTCCAGTTGCCCGCATCATTGACTTCAACAAATTCAAATACCAACAACAGCAAAAACAAAAAGAAAGTAAGAAAAAAACCAAAGCCACTGATCAAAAAGAAGTCCGCTTCACTCCTTTTATTGCTCAAAAAGACTTTCAAACCAGAATCAACCGCATCAAGGAATTTTTAACTGATGGACATAAAATCAAAATAACAGTAAAATTCACTGGTCGCCAAATCACTCGTAAGGATTTTGGCTTTGAGCTCTTAAAAAAAGCTGCTAATGAACTAGTTGAGTTTGGCACTCAAGAAACCATGCCTAAACTTCAGGGAAAACTCTTATGGACCACCATCTCACCTCTTAAAAAACAACCAGAGTCAAATAAGTCTAAAAAGGATAAGCCCAAACATGGCAAAAAAAAGAAAAAATAAGCTTAAAACCAGAAATTCAGTTGCCAAGCGGTTTAAAATCACCAAAACCGGCAAGGTAATTCGTCGCGGCGCTCAAAACCGTCACTTAAAAGCCAATCGCTCCAAGAGAAACAGCCGTCGCGGTCGAGTTCCTAAAATCGTCACCGGCAAAATGGCTAAAAAAATTAAGAAAATGCTAGGTCAATAATATGCGAGCTAAAACCGGCACCACCAGAAAAAAACGTCATAAAAAAATCCTTAAACAAACTAAGGGTTATCGCATGACCCGTTCCCGGCTTTACAAAGTCGCTAAAGAAGCTGTGCTTCATGCTGGTCAATATGCTTATGCTGGCCGCAAACTCAGAAAACGTGATTTCCGCCGCCTTTGGATTCAACGCATCAACGCTGCTTTATCCACCACCGATCTAACCTACTCTCGGTTTATTAAAAAACTCAAAGATAGTAAAGTTGAACTTAACAGAAAAATCTTAGCCAATCTAGCTGTTAATCAACCTGAAGTTTTCTTTAAAATCGTCGATAAAGTGAAGTAATTAATCACCTCAGCTTATCGACCAGCCTCCAACCAGGGGCTTTTTTTATGCTATTCTATTCATATGCAAACTAAACTCTTAAACCTTAAAAACCAGGCTTTAGCCTTGATTAACGAGGCAGAGAATAAACAGGAATTGGAGCGCCTGCGGATTCAGTTTTTAGGTAGAAAAGGCCAAATTAACCAAATCTTAAAAGATCTACCTCAGCTTGATAAACAAGAAAAAACCCAGCTCGGTCGCTTAACCAATGACTTAAAAACCGCTATTCAATCAGCCATTAAAATCAAAGCTCAATCCCTAATAACCACTCCTAAAAAAACCTGGTTTGATATGACTGCGCCTGGTAAATCACCTTCCTTAGGTCATCTTCACCCCATCTCTCAAGCTATTGAAGAAGTCACTCGCATTTTTGAACATATTGGTTTTACCCGTGTCCGCTATCCTGAGGTTGATTGGGACTGGTATGTATTTGAATCTCTCAACATGCCAGCTGATCATCCAGCTCGAGATGAATGGGAAACCATCTTTATTGACACTCCCGCTCATAAAACCATGGGCCAAATGGTTTTAACCACCCATACCTCTAATGGCCAAGTCAGAGAAATGGAGCGGGTTAAACAACCACCAATTCGCATGCTTAATATTGGTAAATGCTATCGCCGTCAACAAGATCGCACCCATACTGTTATGTTTCATCAATTCGAAGGCCTGGTGATTGACAAAAACATCGGCATTCCTCATCTTAAAGGCACTCTTGATTACTTTGCCCGGGAATTCTATGGCCCTCAGGCCAAATCCAGAATCCGGCCTTTTAACTTTAGATTCACCGAACCCTCCTTTGAAGTAGATTTCTCCTGCACTCACTGCGCTGGCAAAGGCTGTAAATTCTGTAAATCTGGCTGGCATGAAGTTGGTGGCGCTGGTCTAGTCCACCCCAATGTTTTAAAAGCCGGTAAAATTGATCCCAGTAAATATTCTGGCTTTGCTTTTGGTTGGGGGATTGAACGCACTTATACTCTCAAACCTGGTCTTAATATCGACGATATTCGCTTACTTTACTCAAGTAATCTCAATTTTCTCAATCAATTCTAATATGAACATTCTTATCTCTCACTCTTGGCTTAAAGAATTCTTACAAACCAAAGCCTCACCTCAGAAAATCGCCGATTGTTTGTCTTTATGCGGTCCTTCCGTTGAAAAAATCGACAGACAAAACAATGACCATATCTATGACATCGAGGTCACCACCAATCGAGTGGACATGATGTCAGTTCAAGGCATTGCTCATGAAGCAACTGCTATTCTGCCTCAGTTTGGCATTAAAGCTAATCTCAAACAAAACACCTACCAGCCTACAAGGTTAAACCCTGTAAACGTTAATCTCCCCTCATTTCCTCTTAAAGTAACCATTTCTAGCCCCAAACTCTGTCCTCGATTTACTGCTGTAATTATTAAAAACATCAATATTAAACCCTCGCCTGAAAAAGTTCAGCAATATCTAGAAGCTAGCGGTATTAGAGCTCTTAATAATGTTGTTGACATCTCAAACTATCTAATGCGAGCTTATGGTCAGCCAGTCCATACCTTTGATCTTGACAAAATCAAAGAAAAAATGATTTTAAGATTATCAAAAAAAGGTGAAAAACTAACCACTTTAGATAATAAAACCTTCACTCTGCCTGGCAATGACATTGTTATTGAAGACGCCAACCATCGCTTAATAGATCTCTGCGGTATTATGGGTGGTCTTAACACCGCTGTTGATAATCAAACTAAAAATGTCCTACTATTTGTTCAAACCTACAACCCCCAGCATATTCGCCAAACCTCCATGACTTTAGGCCAAAGAAGCGAAGCCGCTCAGTTATTTGAAAAGTCAATTGACCCAGAATTAGTCATGCCGGTTTTACTTCAAGGCATCCAATTATTTATTAGCTTAGCTAACGGAGAGCAGGGGAGTCAAATTATTGATATTTACCCCCAATCTTACAAATCTAAAATCGTTAAAACTTCACTTCAATTAATTAAAGATAGACTAGGAATTAATATCTCTTCAAAAAACATTTCTCAAATCCTTAATTCTCTCGGCTTTGACAATAAATTCTCTAAAGAAAGCTTCACTATCACTATTCCCTCCTGGCGAGCCAAGGACATCAATATTCCAGAAGATATTGTTGAAGAAGTTGCTCGCATCTATGGCTTCCATAAACTACCTAGCACTCTTATGGCTACTCCTATCCCCACTAATTACCCTGATGACAACTTTAAACTTGAACATCAAATCAAAACCTGGCTGGCTGATATGGGCTTAAATGAAATCTATACCAACTCTATGGTTTCAGAAAATCTAGCCAAACAATCTCCTTACTCTTTCAAATCTCACTTAAAAATTAAAAATGCCTTATCTGAAGAATGGCAGTACCTGCGCCGCTCCTTAATTCCCTCTCACCTTAAAGCCATCAAACAAAATCCTCTTGCTAAAAATATTAGCTTTTTTGAAATTACCAACACCTATCATAAAAAACCAGGAAAACTGCCAGATGAAAAACTAGAGCTGATCATCAGCTCTAATAAATCTTTCTCCCATCTTAAAGGCATTATTGAAACTCTATTTACCAAACTCCACCTTCAACCCCAGTTTAAACCCAAAAAAGATTCAGCCGAAATTCTTATTAAGAACCAATCGGTAGGCACCATAGGACCTTCAAACCTAAACCCTGAAGTTCAAATTACTCTACTAGACTTAAAACCCATTCTTAAACTCGCTCAACTCTATCCTCAATACCAACCACTTTCTCCTCATTCACCCATTCTTGAAGACATGACCTTCACTCTGCCCGCCAAAACCTATCTTGGTCCAGTTATTGATACTCTTAAAAAATCCCATAAACTAGTTCAAAAAGTCAAACTCACCAAAACCTATCAAAAGAATTACACCTTTAATATTACTTACCAAAGCCAAATTCAACCCTTAAACGACAAAATGATCGCTCCTATCAGAAAAAAGATCGCTGCAACTATTTCTAAGAAATTCCGAGCCAAACTGGTTGGTAAACTATGAAAACCAAACCAATCTATCTTGAAAACCCCTATGCTAAAAACATGGAAACAAAAATTCTTGATATTTTCAAAGACTCTCCTGGACGTTACCGAATAATCCTGGATCAAACTGTCTTTTACCCCATGGGTGGCGGCCAACCTACTGACCAAGGCAAACTCACAACTAAAAATTGGCAAGGAAAAGTCTTTCAAGTTTTATTAAAAGACGATGAAATTCAACATTATGTCAATTCTGAATCCATCCCTAAAAAGGGAGTTAAAATTAAAGGAGAAATCGATTGGAACAGACGTTATCGCAACATGCGCATTCACTCAGCTGGGCATATCATTGATTTTGCCATGTTTCTGCTTAACTACTCACCAAAAACTCTCCAGCCGCTCAAGGGTGACCATGGCAAAAAAGCCTATATTATCTATAAAGGCACTCTTAATAAAAACATCAAACAAGAACTACAAGAAAAATCAAATGAATTGATTAAAAAAAATCTTAAATTTTCTTGGAAAATAACTAGTCTAGAAGAGTTGAAAAAAGACGCCATTTACATTCAACCAAATCTCCCTTCTAATAAACCTCTCAGAAAAATCACTTTAGAAACTATTGGGGCTGTAGCTGATGGCGGCACTTTAGTGAAAGAAACCTCTGAAGTTAGAGAAATCGAAATATTTTCAGTCGAAACCATAGAAGTCAAAAATACTAAAATTAGATATCGAGTAAAATAATCGTGAAGTCTTGTCTGTCAAACTAGTCAAATTATTTTCACGGACTTGGGGAGGGTTCAGGGGATGGTTCAGGCGACGCTTCCCAATCCCATTCTTTATTAACTCCAATTCTAATCTCGCTATCTCCTGCATTGCCTTTATTATCTTCAGCTCTCACTTTTAAGGTATATACCCCGTCTTCTAAAAATAAGGAAAACTCAAAGGGTTTTTCTGTTAATGTTTTTTTCTTATTTCCATCTACAAAAAATTCTACTTTTTCCACTGAATTATCTGCTGTCACTCTGACTTTAAAATCAAAAGAATTGTCAACTTTTCCTTTATCTCCAGGCTTAGCAATCTCCACTACTATTTCATTTCCTTCCCTGCAATACTCTGTTGGATGTTTATACCGACCATCATCCTGACCCCCTATCCAGGCATCTATCCCTTCCTGCCACCGATTTTTGCCCCCGCCAGCCGGATCATCAGCCTTAGCCACAATATACTCCCGTTTGTCATAATCACCCCTAGCCACCATCGTATCAGTCGCCAGCTTATCCTGTCCCTTACAAACCTTTAACTCTGTGTGAATTGGATCTGCTCCCACTGGCTCAGTCCCTTTAATAAAATACTCGTGTCGGGAAGGCCAACCATCATGCGACGAATAACCAGAAATCACATCTACTTCCTTAGTCACAATCCCTTTTGGCGCAGCCCAACCTTTAACCGGCTGACCAACTAATGCCTCAATCATTATCTGCCGCCAGATTGGCGTGGCTCCCGAAATCCCTGAAGCCACTCGCTTCATCTCTGAATTATCATTATTTCCCACCCAAGCTCCCACAATCACTCCCGGTGTCCAACCCACTGCCCAGTTATCCCTCTGATCATCAGTCGTTCCGGTCTTGACCGCTACTTGACGACCAGAAATGTTTAAATACGAATTCCCTCCAAAAGTAATTGTCCGAGCACTGTTGTCTGATAAAATATCTGAAATCAAAAACGCCTCCTCCTCACTCAACACCCTTTTACCTTTAACCCCCTTATATTCCTCCAACACCTTCCCTTTATTATTCTCCACCTTTAAAATACTAACTGGCTCTACCTTTAAACCGCCGTTACCAAACGCGCTGTAAGCTGCCATCATGTCAATTAACCTAATCTCTCCGCCGCCTAAAGTTAACGATAATCCAAACCGATTCACATTAGCTGTCGTTGGCTGCAATGTAGTAAACCCCATATCATAAGCTGTTTCTAGCATATTCTTCACTCCTACCAGCTGCAATAGCTTCACCGCCGGAATATTCAAAGAATTACCTAAAGCATGCCTTAACTGCACTGGCCCATGGGGCTTGTTATCATAGTTCCTCGGCTTATACACCGGATTATTTGCTCCCCCAGGAAACTCAGTCACTACATCCATAATCATAAAAGCTGGCGTATAACCCTGCTTAAAAGCCGTCACATAATTAACCGGCTTAATCGATGATCCTGGCTGGCGTAATGATAAAACCACATTGACTTTGCCATCATAATCTTCAGCATGATAATTCTTAGACCCCACCATTGCCAAAATCTCCCCACTAGTTGGATCCATTACCATGGCTGCCCCATTAGTAATATCTAAACTTTCCACCTTCGCAATCTGACTACTGACTATTTTCTGGGCTTCCTTCTGTAAATCCCAATCCAGGCTGGTGGTCACCCGCAAACCCCCACCTTCCACCAAAGCCTCACCATATTTATCAATCAACTTCTGCCTGACATACATCACAAAATGTGGCGCCTTAAACGAAGCTCCTTCAGGCGCAAACTCAACTAATTCTAAATCTTTCAACGCCTGTTTTTCTTCATCTTTAGTAATATAATCATCCTCTCGCATCCTGCGTAACACATCTTCAGTCCTGGTCTTATAAACTTCCTCCTCGCCAGTAAACGGTGAATACCGTGTCGGTGACTGGGGTAAACCCGCTAACACTGCTGACTCTACTAAATCCAACTCATTCACATCCTTAGCAAAATATGTCTCAGCCGCTGCCTGCACTCCCCAAGCTGTTCCCCCATAAGGCGACTCATTTAAATACATCTGTAAAATCTCGTCTTTAGTATATTTTTTCTCTATCTGAACTGACAACACAAACTCCTTAATCTTCCGACTAATGGTTCTCTGTGGAGTTAATAATACATTCTTAACCAGTTGCTGAGTCAAAGTTGACCCTCCTGCTAACCGCCTAAATTTAAAAACCGTATTAAAGACTGCTCTTAACCATCCCCAAGGGTCAAACCCTTGATGCTGATAAAAATTCTTGTCTTCAATCGCAATCGTTGCTTCCTTTAAATCTTCAGGGACCTCAGCTAACTCTACCGGTGTCCGTCGCTGATCAGCAAACACGTCATACAACAATTCACCTTCTCTGTCATAAATCTTAGTAGAAAATCCTTCCCGCCTCACCACCTTATCTGGCTGAGGTAAATCCTTAGCATACCAGGCAAACAAAATCGTTCCTAACAAAGAAAACCCCACCACTCCAAAAAAACCAGCCACTGCCAATAATCTAATCAGGTCAGCCCGACTCCTCGGTCTATACTTCCTCCCCAGCTCCTTTATTTTTAAAATACGACGACGCCAAGATCGCTGCCAATTAGCCATGTATTAAGTCTAACAAACCCTTGTGAAAAAGTAAAAACTCAGTATAATAAAAAAAATTATCATGAACAAACATCAAAAACTAGATCTCCTCCTTTCTATCTATATTGCCGCTATTGTAGCCGCTGAACTCTTGGGTAGTAAAATCTTTACTATCAGTGGCATTATCAACGCCTCAGTTGCCATCTTTGTCTTCCCTTTAACTTTTACTATTAATGACATCGTGGCTGAAGTTTATGGTAAACCCAGAGCTCAAAGCTTTATGCGTTCCGGTTTTTATGTCCTCCTGGGTTTAGCCGCCTACACTCTTTTAACTATTATCCTACCACCAGCTACTAGGTTTGCCTCTTCAAATGAAGCCTATACACTCATTTTTTCTAAATCTTTTCGCATCATCATTGCCAGTTTAATTGCTTTTTGGATTAGTGAACGTTTTGACATCTATATTTTCTCCAAAATTAGAGAAAAATTAGGCAAAAAGGACTTATGGCTAAGAAACAATGCTTCTAACTTTATCAGCCAGCTATTTGACACCACTATCTTTATGTTTCTGGCTTTTTACACTCCCGGCAGCTTTAATTTTATCCTTTCTATTATCTGGCCCTACTGGCTCTTAAAATGCTTTATGTCCATTATTGAAACTCCTTTTACTTACTGGGGAGTTAACTGGCTGAAAAAATAGACAGATTTGTCATTTTTCTCTACAATATAGTTAATATGACTATTGACGAAGTTCTAACCAGAGCCGTAGATCAAATTCTTCCCAGCAAAGCCAGTTTGAAAAAACTAATGGGAAAAAAGAAAATCCGTCTGTATTTAGGTATTGACCCCACTGCCACCCAACTTCATCTTGGCCATACCGTACCCTTAAAGAAAATTCAACAATTTGCCGACCTTGGCCATGAAGTGATTCTTTTGTTTGGCACCGGCACTGTGCTGGTAGGGGATCCATCAGAAAGAGACACCGGCAGAAAACTGATTACCAAACAAGAAATACAAAAAAATATCGCTACCTGGAAAAATCAAATTAAATCAATCATTGACTTTAATAAAGTTAAAATCAAACAAAATGGTGACTGGCTACTTAAATTAAAACTCAAGGATATCATCAAAATCGCTTCTAACATCTCCGCTATCCAGCTTTTTAAACGCGATTCTTTTCAAAAAAGATTAGAAAAAGGCGATACTGTTTGGTATCACGAAACCATGTACCCCTTACTTCAAGGCTATGACTCAGTCCACATGAACGTTGATCTGGAAATCGGCGGCACCGACCAAACTTTTAACATGTTAGTTGGTCGGGAACTCCAGAAAAAAATGAATAAAAAAGAGAAATTTGTTTTAACCGGCAAAATGATCATGGGTACAGATGGCAAGAAAATGAGTAAAAGCTCTGGCAACTGTATCTGGCTCACCGATACTCCAGAAGACATGTTTGGCAAACTCATGAAAGTTCAAGATCAACTTCTACCTGACTATTTTGAATTTTTTACTGACAAACCCATGGAGGAAATTAATCAGCTTAAAAAAGATCTCCAATCTGGTCAAGCCGACCCTATGCAGATCAAAAAACAACTGGCCCTTAATATCACCTCTCAATTTCATGGAAAAACCAAAGCTCAAGCTGCCCAAGTTCATTTTGAAAAAGTTTTTCAGGACAGAGAACTGCCAACTAAAGTTCCCAGTTTTCCCTTAACCAAGCTCTCTAAAACCATCAACATCATTGATCTTCTTGAAAAAACCAAACTTGTTTCCAGTCGCTCTGAAGCCAAACGTCTAATCGAACAAGCTGGAGTTAAACTCAACCAGCAGAAAATTACCCAAATATCTGCTAAACTCACCTTAAAACCAAATGATATCTTACAAGTTGGTAAAAGAAGATTTATTAAGTTTAAATAACAAAAATTATGACAGACAGCCCAGAGAAAAAACCATCTATAGACCCAAAAAACGTAATTGCAGAAATTGAAGCTGACACGACTACCAGGCTAGAAAGAGCAGGAGTAGCAAAGGAAACAAAACAAGCTGAAGCAAAAGAGGCAGAAAAAACTCCTATTAGAAAAATCATAGCGAAAATCGGCGGAGATGAAAAATTAGAAGAAATTGAGAGAAAAATAGAAAAAAAGAAAACCAATGCGCCTAACTAAAAAACAACGTAAATTCTTCAGTGTTATTGTCGCTATTGCCGGCATCAGCTTATTACTCGGCTCACTCTTGCCTTTATTTTATTCATTCTAACAGACGTGGATCTAACCCCACGATCATAGGTCTAAATCCATCACCGTGAAAATGACTAAGCTCACCCTAGAAACCCCAATTGATCAGGTTTTCATGATCGGCCCTACTTATGCTCGCCGCTTAAAAAAACTTAATATTTTTACAGTCGAAGACTTACTCCATCACTATCCCTCCCGTCATCAAGATCTATCTTCAATTACCACTATTAATAAAATCCAGCCCGATCAAGTTATTACCCTCCAAACTAAAGTCATCTCCAGTGACAACATCTACACCAAGCACGGCAAAAAAATCCAAACCGCTGTCCTTGAAGATCCCACCGGCTCCATCCAAACCATCTGGTTTAACCAACCCTTTATTTCTAAAACCCTTAAACCAGGTTTAACCGTTAATTTCTCTGGCAAAGTTGGTTGGTTTAATCGTCGCTTAACTCTAATTTCCCCAGACTACGAAATCATCAAAGACCAGCCACCAATTCACACCGCTCGCCTTGTCCCTGTTTATCCAGAAACTGCTGGTGTTTCCTCAAAATGGCTTCGCTCTCGCATTAATTTTTTACTAGAAAAACTCAAGTTGGAGATTAAATCAGACTGGCTATCTGACAGTATTAAAAACCAACATCAACTCCTTCCTCTTCACCAAGCCCTTCAGTATATTCATTTTCCTAATAATCAAACCCAATTCAATCAAGCCCATCACCGTCTAGCTTTTGATGAAATGTTTCTTCTTCAACTTGAAGCTCTTATTCGAAAACAAGAATGGCAGCAGAAAAAACTCAGTCATCGCTTAGATATTGATCAAACCCAAGTCCTAGAACTCATCTCCAGCCTGCCTTTTAAACTGACTCCAGCCCAAAATCGTTGCTTAAAACAAATTTTATCTGACCTTAACACCAACCAACCCATGAACCGCTTACTTCAAGGTGATGTTGGCTCAGGCAAAACCGTTATTGCCGCTATTACTATGTATATTAGTTACTTAAATGGTCTTAAATCAATTCTTATGGCTCCAACCGAAATCCTAGCTAACCAACACTATGCTACCTTTAAAACTGTTTTTGCTAATTCCAGCATCAAGCTTTCCTTAATCACTGCCTCAACTAGAAAAGCTACCACCAAAGCCGACATACTTATCGGCACCCACGCCTTGCTCTTCCGAAAGCTTGATCTTAAAAACTTAGGCGTCCTAGTGATTGACGAACAACACCGCTTTGGTGTAAAACAACGCTCTCAGTTAATCACTAAAAGTAAAATCACTCCCCATCTCCTTAGCATGACCGCCACTCCTATTCCCCGGACCATTGCCTTAACTGCCTATGCTGACCTGGACCTATCCCTTTTAGATGAAATGCCTCCTGGTCGACACCCAGTCAAAACTTGGGTCGTTCCACCTCAGAAAAGACTCGATGCCTATCACTGGATAGCTAAAGAAATAGCCAAACATCAGTCTCAAGCCTTTATTGTCTGCCCCCTCATCAAAGCCTCAGATAAAGAAACCATGAAAGATATTAAAAACGTCACTCAAGAGTTTGACAACTTATCGACTATATTTAATCAATTAAAGTTAGGCTTACTTCACGGCAGATTAAAAAATAAACAAAAACAAACTGTCATCAGTAAATTTCAAAAGGGGACTACTAATGTTTTAGTTTCCACTCCAGTGATCGAGGTCGGCATCGATATCCCTAATGCCACCATCATGGTCATAGAAGATGCTGAAAGATTTGGCTTAGCCCAACTTCATCAGTTAAGAGGTCGGGTTGGCCGGGGAGATAAACCCAGTTACTGTTTGCTTTTCTCAGAAGCAAAAAAACCTGATATCATCAAGCGCCTCAAGCATCTGGAGTCAGTTAAGTCTGGTTTCAAATTAGCCGAGATTGACCTTAAGCTCAGAGGCCCGGGTGATCTCCATGGCCTTAAACAACACGGCTTTTTAGATCTAAAATTGGCCTCCTTTACCAATACCCAACTTCTTAAAATTACTCAAGTCACCGCTAAAAAAATTCTTAAAAAACCCCCTTCTCTCTTGATGAAAAAGCTTAAACAGCGTAAAATACACCAAATTGCTCCAAATTAACTATTTATTATATATGGGTGCTTTACCAAAAAGAAAACTTTCTACCAGAAGAAAAGGCAAACGCCGAGCCGCTATTAAGCTTAACCAGCTTAACCTCGG
>SDBT01014105.1_pt1 | contig 12759 bp, 19 predicted proteins | sample 2277101 | NCBI WGS metagenome assembly SDBT01 (sample SAMN10404973, study PRJNA504765) | marine sediment metagenome | isolation source: marine sediment core GS10_PC15, 103 cmbsf | place: Arctic Ocean: Southern Knipovich Ridge | collected 2010 | reverse complement strand
CCATTCACGTCCAAGAGGGCTCGCAACCTGTTCTCCAAAGATCGTTGGAGGTCTGCACTCAGCGATGAGCTTGAGCCAGACTGGCCAGAGGTGCCGTTCGTCTTCTGTGCCCTTCTTTTTACCCGCGGCCGAGAAAGGCTGACAGGGGCATGATCCTGTCCAAACAGGGAGACCTGGTGGCCATCCTGCAAGCTGGAGCGCGTAGTCCCATCCTCCGATGCCAGCGAAGAAATGGGATGTTGCTTCACAGTCGTCAGAGCCGAGACTTGAGATTGATTGTTCATTGATTGGGCCCCGTGAAATTTGGCCTGCCTGTATGAGCAACCTCAGCCAATCCGCCGCGAACGCATTGTTCTCGTTGTACCAAGTCATTCACCCTTCCCCTGTCGTATCACTCATGCGCTACGACAACTCACGTGTGGATCACCGCGCTCTTAAATCGATGACATTTTCGAACCTGGCAGAGCACTGTCGCTGCCTCGAACGGGTCCCTGAATTCTTTGGCGTTGGCTTCAACCCGCGTTCGAGGTGGATCGCCTTTGCCCCCTGCTAGCCATACGCCGGGCTGAAGTAATACTTTCATCTCTCCTCCAAAAACAGCAGCTTCGTTCCGACGACCATCCCAGGCGTCGGATAGTCCAACAGGCCCAGCGACCGCAATCCGCTCAGATTATTCGTATATCCACTTGACGATGCCGACTTAGAAACGATATCAGCAAGCCGTTGCTTCGCCATGGGCTCCGGGTAGGCGCTAATGAGCGCGGTAATAATGTTCTGACGTGGGACTGCCAATGCCGATAAAATCATGGTCTGCAGATCGTCGTTCGTCGGTGGTCTCTCTGGTGTGATTGCCTGCTCGCGCCCGGCATCTGCTAACGCGACATAGCCTCCGCGTGGATACGTGATACACCCGGAAGTCCGAAGGGCGCTTAGATTATTGGTATACCCGCTCGACTTTGGCGACACCGGTCCAGAAAAGAACGCGAGTTGAGTCTTATGCACCTCCTGGATCCCGATAACGTCGAACCACGCCATGGCATCGAGAATCTTTTCTTTCGGCGTTCGCTTTCCGCCACGCGGAATGGACGTCGGGACGCTTACTCTCAATGGTTGCCTCTGGGACTCCTTGACAACAGGCTCTGCCCGTTGATCCCCTGGCAATCCACGGACACGCTCTCGGAGACGCATTTCATCCCCGGCGTGGATGATAGCCTCAGCGTGGCGTTGAATATCCTTTATTGCCCTGTCCGTCGCCGCACCTGCTTTCTTGTCGACCTGTGCCGACGCAACAGGCTGGCGCGTGGATCGTGCCTTGTTGAGGGCCGCTTCAAGTCCGCCTGATCTCTTTCTCTCTCCCACGAGATCCCGTTCAAGCTCGGCGATTGTGCGGCGCAGCTCTTTCGGATCATCGCGCTTGACCCGTTCCATTGTTTCAGCAATCGAGACGCGAACATTATCCAAATCGACAGGGGCTAATTGTGTTGGCGCGACCGTAATGGCTCCAGCCTTTGGGGTCTGACTCGAATCAAAGGTGTATTTCTTCCGCACATGAAATCGTTGCAATGTGCGCATCCACGACGGAGACCAAAACCACGCATGCCCTGTTTCGAGTGACGCCAGAGAATCGAGAACCTTTTTGCGTTCGTCGGCGCTGCCGTTTCCTTCAATCCATTTATCGACGGCGGCGCGATCCTGCGGTCCCGTGATCTGCATGGCAATCATTACTTCACATTGCGTCAATACATTCTTGTTCAGTACCGCTGCCCGTTGTGTCGCCATTGTGATTCCAATGCCGCGGCTACGCCCACGCCGTACAATTGCCTCGATCGCTCCGAGCATCGGTTGTTGCCCTGGCTGCGGCCTCTGCGGGGCAAAGGAATCGGCCTCGTCGAGCAACAGGTGCAGTGGATCTTTGTTGGTTGCCTTCGCGCGAAAGAGCCGCAATGCGAATGCGGTGACGAATTGGTCTTGTGCCGCGTTGGATTCAAACTCAGACAGGTCAAGCACGTACCACCCTGGATGATTCACTACAGCATCAGCAACCGCTTTGCCTGAGTGCCTGTCGAGCGGTAAATCTCCATGACTCCCGCCAAAGATGGTCACCGGAAGTCCTGTCTTTTCCCCATCCACCGATGATCTCAATCCCCAACATACTCCCGTGGGATCGAGCATGACGAAGGGAAGCTGGTGAGCAACAAACTCTTCCATCAGCACGTTAAGAAAATAGGTCTTCCCCGCGCCACGACGAGCGAGCACGGCCATGGTTTGTGTCACGGTGTCAATCGGGAGCCGTAACTGGTCCGATATTTTGAGGGGAAACTTCATCGGTTATTTGTCGAAGAGTCCATGTTGCCGTTCATCGTCTGTCATTGCCCGCGTATGAATCATCTCGTTGGTGTCGAGCCGCCACGTCTCCACGGTCATTGCTTCGAGGTTTTCACGCTTCTGACACGGCACCTCCCTTCGTTCTTTCCTGGCGATAAGAATCCGAGTCTCTTCATAAATCGCCCCACGCTTTTCTTTCACCTCTTCCCCAAGGGTGCGCACCTCCTCAGTCTTCTTCTCTTCGAGCTTGATGAGGTCCATGTTTTTTTGCAACCAAAGCCTCTCGACGATCGCCCAATTCGGTTTCACTGAGCTCAACGTCAAGTTCCTTGATAAATCGTCGTCCTTCTGCAGTCGTCATACGTTCCCCTGTTTAGCCTGTAGCTGAGTATATTCAGCCTCGGTGAGCTGTCCGCCTTTGCCTCCCCACATCACGGCGCCCTTCTCGCATCGACAGCGGTATGTGGTGTTCTCGATCGTTGCATGGCCCTTGTCGTTGCAGACATCACACCCTTTCGCTTGTTTTAATCGTTCGGCGAGCGTGAGTGCCGGTTCCACGGTCACCCACTCGCGCCATGTTTCCACGCCTTTTCCCGTCTCAAGGAATCTCACGAGATCAACGGGCTTGCCATCGCCTTTTGTAAATTCATCGTCCGAATAATATGCGTTGACAGCAGTTTCGACCTCTCCCCACTCTGCGGGGTCAATTTGCGCATACACCAGCAACGCGTCCTGTTTCTTTTTCGGCGTGCCACTCCTTGCTCTGACCTTCGGCCACACGTTGGAGTTAAACCGCGCAACCGCATCCGAGGGCACCTGATCGATTCTCATTCCCGACTTTCGCTTTCTCACATTCGTTTTACCGTCCCCCTTCTCAAGGGGGATATAGGGGGATTCTTTTCTTAACTCCGAAGAAGAAGAAAAAGAAGAAGAAGAAGAAGGGAGGGTGTTTTCGCTTGTGACATCGGCGTTACTTCCATCGCCTTCGTCTGTGACATTAGCGTTACGTTTGCGGTTGTCGCGGCTACGTTGCTGGCGTATCTTGTTGTTTTCTTTGCTGTTTTCCCGTCTAGCCACGCGGCGGTTGATCAGCGTTATAGTGCCGTTACGATGCCGCTTCACATCACCCACTCGGTGTGTGACAATTTCGTCGATCGCCGTTACGCATAACGCAGTGTCACACCCGAACAGGCGCGCAAGGGCGTCGATGTCTCCGGTAATTTGACCCTGACTATGCGCAAAGTGTCCGAGGGCGAGCACGTCCATCCACACTCCTTTTGCTGCCGGTGAGAGCATCCGTGTGTCCCGGATATAATCCGCTGGATAAAACGGAAACGATGGTGTCCTACTCACCCTTCACCTCTTCACCCAAAGACTCAATCGATTACCGTGCGCCCAGGGCCGCCGTGATGTGCGGGCTCCCCCTGTTAAAACCCACGGACTGCCCACGTACCGAAACATACCGACTGATGCTTTTCCAAGGACGTGCGGATCCCATCCACGCTCGTCCATGACAGCCACGATATCGTCAGAGCAGAGTTCACATCCTGGGCTTCGCGCTTCGAGCTCCAGCGCGATTCTCTGCGCCACTAACACCGCTTCTTTTCGATGTTCCACCGCCGCATCAATGCCAGCCTCTTTTGCCTCCTCACCCTTCTCTGCGTCAAAGACGGGACGATCAAATAATGGCTGGTACGGTGGCTGAGTATGACCGATGTCCGACAGGACAGCAGCCTGGTCTCCACGGCGGGTCATGGCCAAGCCATTTCATCCGTGGCATTGATAGGACGCCGCACGTCAGAGCGTTCAAGCTGTCTCGTGAGCCAGTCGCGCAAGTCTTCGGCCTCGCTGACCTGTAGCTCTATTTTGCTCCAGCCTTTCGAGAGCACGAATGGATGCGTGATCTCTCTTGGAGATCGAGCATCGCCCATGCCAACCATCACTCCTTTCAACTCGCCATACGCGGACGGCCTCACGAACTTCAAAACCCAGATCATGAGACGCTTCAATCGTTGGGTCATGCGGCCAGATCCTTCACGCGCTCCACCCCGCGAGGCGAGATGGTATGGACATACCGACGCACCCGTTGCGTTCCCGGTTCAACGAGATCGACCTGTGTTTCCTGAATGAGACGGTAGCGATGGAAACAACGCAACGTGGACCGCGCAAGGTTATAGGTGTTCTCTCCATCAGACACCGTGACAGATGAATATAAGTGCCGTCCGGCCTGTTTGATAATCTTCGCGCCCGGCTTTGCGAGTAATGCCAGCGTGCGGGCCTGAAGATCGGTCAATCGCATCTCAGATCAGGCGCTCTTTACTCGCGAGCCAGTACGGGACAGTCATTGTCGCAATGGGCCCCTTCTTCCCTTGCGCGATCACAAGCTTCGATATGAGCGACTTGCCTATGGCTGTAGTGCGCCATTCTCCGGGCACGCGGACCAGGAGAGACATAGGGAGATTCAGGATCACATCAGCCGTGACTCTAATAAACCGCTCCATTTGCCTGTCCCTACCCCACCGCTTTCCGGCGCGACAAGGCCTCTATAAGCTCATTAGTCGAGAAGCAAATGTGGCCGGCCATCTTGTACATCAGCTCTGGGTTAATGAAACCTTCAGGAAGAATGATATAGGTCTCCCTCCCTGCGCCAACCGCCCAGCCCAACTCGAGGTGAGCAGACCGACCACTTGGCGCCACCAACACGAAGGTAGAGGCCTGCTGCATCGCGTAAAAATCAGTACGAAATGCGTGGATCGCGGCGGGATGATCTAAGGCATCGACATAGTGCTTTGCATCCCACTGTTGCCACGAGACATCGATACCCGACCAATGAAACGTTTTGTTCGATTCTCTGTAATTAAATACGCAATGAGACGCTTCCCTGAGCGCCCGGACGACATGAGGGTGATGCTTGTTTTTCCACGACGATGCGACATAGATATTCCTACTTGTGTTCTCGCTCATCTTCCCTCCCTGGTTAGAATCGCCTCTCGGCTGCAAAGATAGTTGATTGCAATAGCCCCCATGTCCATTTCTTATAAACCAGTTTCGTTCTGTCTCTGTTGTAGACTGCTATCCATCGTGCCGGGCGGCGCCGGTGGAAGGTGGTGTACTGTTCATCGTATGAGTAGATTTTGCGCATATCGATTTGGACTCTTGCTTTTCCCATCACGCCATAATCTCCACCGCCGTCCCGTTCCCGTTCTTCGAAAAGTGGATCTGTGTCGGGATAAGCTCGATCTCCTGCGGCCGGTGGGCAATCAGAAGAACCTGAATGTGCTTACTCAACTGTTCAAAGCAGCGGAGGGTTTCCGGGATCGAATTCTCGTCAACGGCATGTATCGCCTCATCAAGTACAAGGAGTTCCAATGGCGCGCCGGCACGGTGAGATATCAGCATCGCCAACGCAATGCGAATGGCGAGGTCCGCACGGGTGAGCTCGCCCCCCGAAAACGTCTCCCACACTCCAACACGCTCATAGGTTTGCACGACGATATCGAGCGTCTCCTCTACAGCATCCCTACTCTTGAGGCCGCGCTGTGTATTGATACGGATCTGCATACCATCGTCCGCGATACGTTCGAGTATGGTATTCGCCTCGTGTTCAAGCATTGGGATGGACGCCTCAATGATAAGGACAGGAATGTCGGTATAAGCCTTGACCAGCAGTCCGTACTCGTTCCGGTCTGTCCGCATTGTCCTCAAGCGTATTTCCAGGCTTGCCCCATTGGTCACGGCCCCCTGTGCGCGTGCACGTTGTTCGTCAAGTTGCCCGCGTTTCGTCTCCTGCGTTGAGAGATAATCGCGTGTTCCGAGCAGGCTTCGCTCAGCAACAGCCATATCTGTTGTGATTTTCCGTACCTGCTCCAACCCAGCATCCGACTGTTGGATTTGTTCGTCTAGCGCCTTGATGTCAGTGGCCACGCTCGCCATTTCGAGAATAACGAGTTCGAGATCCTTCGTGACCTCATGGATCGTCGTCTCGGCGTGCTTCATGTGCGCCAATTGAGCGGCGAGAGACGAGAGGTTCCCACGTGCCCCTGCCAGGTCCTGCTCGGCACTGGCAAGATCTGTCGTGAGCGTTTCCATCAACGCGCCAGCAAGATCCGCCTTCTGGATTCGATCATCTTCAATCTCGATCCCTGCGGAGACGCGCGTCATGTCGTCAAGAATGCGTTTACGGTCCCGTGTGACCTCACTGATCGTCGTCTCGGCATGCTCCACATGCACTAATTGCGTGGCAGCATCGCTGCACTCCGAAAGCTGAGAGGCATACCCGCTCACTGCCTTTTGCGAACGAGTACGGGCAAGGCCGATGCGCGTCTGTTCATCTTCGAGATATGCGAGAGTTCCAGCAATGTCGCGCGGGCACAATCCGCACCGTACCGTGAGATCGTCAATCTGATTGCAAAGGTCTTTGTTCTCAGATCTGGCAATGTCACTTGCTTGCATGATCCGCGCTTTGAGCACAGGCGCGTTCTCAACGTGACGTTGCCTTGCATCAATGGCCTTCGCCGTGAAGGGACAGTGTGACTGCAAGGTGTCATCACATGGCACACCCTCAAGGCACTGCATCTCTTCCTCGTCTCGCTTGTGAGCCGTGAGAAGTTGCTCCGTCTCCTGTTGATATGCCTTGACGATGGCGTCCACTTCGCCTTGTTTCGTCTTCAGTTCCTGGTGCAGTAGCTCTATCTGGTGTTTCGATTCTTTCGCTTCTGTGATGCTCCCGGCGATCGTCTCGAGGTCGACACCACATTGCTGAATCGCCGCCTCGCATTCCTCCTTCTGCTTCCGGATCTCGTTCTCTCGCTCGACCTGCTCTTTCAGCGCCGGCCCTTGGAGGATGAGAGCATCAAGCCTTTGCGCCTTCGTCACCAGTTCTGACTGTCGTTGCTCAAACGTTCTGTACTGTTCGCGAAGACGGGTATGCTGTTCTCGGACCTCATCGACGTTTCCGATCGTGACATCGATCGACGCTTTCTCCTCAGTGAGCGTCCCGATCAACGCCTCCTTCTGCCTCTGGATCTCGTTCTCTCGCTCGACCCGTTCTTGCAGCCCCGGCCCTTGGAGAATGAGGGCATCAAGCCCGTCCTGTTTTGTCCTCAATCCTTTCTCTTGCTCGCCGAGTCGATCTTTCCGGTCACCAAGGGATGCGCGCCGTTTTTTGACCTCATCAACGTTTCCGGCCGTGACATCGATCGCTGTTTTCTGTTCGCTGAGATCTCTCAGTATTCCCTCGTAGCCGGCAATCGCATCGAGCGTGACAGCCTTCGTTGTCTCGTTGTCCCTGACGGCCACCCGGATCGTATCGATCTTGTCGGCATCCTCCGACGCCGTCACCAACTGAGCTTCGAGTATCTTGATCTCTCGATCGAGCACGGTTACGTGATCAGACGCCGCCTTTTTTAACCGTGAGTAATGGCCGGCAAGGATTTTTGCCAGGGCGGCACGGCGCTCCCCTGGTCTCGCCTCTGTGAATTCGCCGAGCCTTTTTTGTGCCGCAAATGACGTCATCATCAACAAGTCATAGTCCGGAATCAACGCGTCAATCTCCGCTTGTGGATCATTGCCGACCGGCTTCCATTCATCGCCATTCTTGATCGTAAACGAAAGGCTCGACGACCCGCGCTTTGTCCGCGCGCTGAGGGTGCGCTCAACTTTGTAGATCTTGTTGTTTAGGGGAAACACGAAGCGGACGTACATATCCGTCGCGCCTTCTTTTATGAGATCGCCGGGCGCAACGCGGCACCGTTTCTTGAGCGCCCACAAGGGGGCCTCGACAAAAAACGTGGACTTTCCAGATCCATTCATTCCCGTGATTGCCGCAAAAGAGATATCGGAGAGGTCCAGCGTTGTGTCCGCGTGACGACCGAAGTTATGAAGTGTCAATTCGCCCAGTCTCATGTCGCCACCTCTTCGGTGATTTCCGTATGCTTGACCATAACAGCCTCGGAGTCGATCGATCCAGTGTCCTCCGGATCGCGCTGGTCTAGAAAGCGATGCACGGCCTCGTCAGTGCTTCCCATGTCTACCATGAACTCGTCACGAACTCGAGTCTCCGACACCGGCTTGATATCGATCTGCGTATAAGGGAATTGTTTCTTGAATCGCTCCACGGCCTCACGGGTTCGCCCGATCACATCCGGAGGCAATGTATCCTTAATGCGCCAGACGGTTTGAAGATGTTCTTCACTCGCCACGCCTGCCATCTGAGCAACCGCCTCTAACACCGTCAGGGTTGCCCACCGCCTCGCATGAGGATTCTCGATAAACTCCCACTTCGCTGGCTGGCCCGCTTCGATCTCGATGAGGTTGAATCCCTTTCGTTCGCCTCTCTCGTCTTGATCGTTGCACAGTGGCGACCCAGAATATCTGGCATTGAAGGCCACCTCCTGTGCTGCATGAATATGACCCAGACACACCGCGTCGAAAAGGCTGCATTCGTCGAGAGGGATAAACACGTCGTTCATGAGGCTGCGTGGCTGCACGCCGGCAGTGCAATTAATGGTCGACCCGTGCGCTAGTAAAATCGTCGGAATGTCGTCTTGCACCACATCAAATTGTTGGATGATTCGCTTGAGGTTGAAGTTGACCGTTCTGGTTACTTCCTCAGGCGGCCTCCCTGACATGGCCTCATTGGCAAGAAGGAAGCCCCGTGATGGATGAGGCAATCCACAGATCCGTAGCATCTGGCCATCCAGCGTGAGCATGGTTGACCCCGGACGCTCCATGACGATCACGTCGCCTCGATCGCGCAACGAGACCAGCGCACTCGCCGATGCTCCTGCCTTTGATATGTCGTGGTTCCCGCTGATCGCAATCAACTTAATTCCGGCGGTTGTCACATTCGTGACCCACTCCTCGATCACGTTGATCTCGTCGGAACTAGGGGATGAATTGTCGAACACATCACCCGCGACCAGGACAGCAAGCACGTCTCGTTCGATGGCCACGTCGAGCATGAAAGAAAGGCTCTTCCGTAGATCCGAGAGGCATTGATTGAGTCCGGTCTCAGGATTGATCGCTACTTTATTGCCGAGGAGGGCCTTACTCGACGGGTGCAAATCAGCACAGTGGAGGATCTTCATGCCGCCTCCACTTTCATTGCCGCATCCTGGCGCGTCTCTAGTGCTTGCCTCTCCGGATGGTTGCTTCCGTCCAACCGCCGTCGAAAGGAGAGACACGATTCGCTAAACAATGTCCGTGTATATGGAATCTCGTTCATCTGTTCGCAGACATGCGTTCTTGGTCCCCGTCTCATGTCCCATCCCTCACTATCTCTTCTTGCCTCACAAACCAATGAGATCCAGCGTTTTCGCTGTCATGAACTGAGGCCACAGACGATTGCCTGCACAACACACATATCCCAAACGTTGCATCAAACATGCGCTTCAGTCCCTCACATGTGAGGTCGAGCTGATCAGCCGTCTCTTTGAGCTTTTCAGCCGTACTCATGCCGTCACCACCGGTTGAAGATCTGGTCGCTTCAACAGATCCCGGAAAAAGGAAACGCGAAAAGGTGCAGCCCATTCCTTCGCCTTTTTGATCGAGTGTCCGTTACGTTCCCTCATCAATAATTTCTTTGGGAGGAGCAACATGATTTCGGTGGCCTGCCCTGTCACGTCAAGCGCCTGAAAGTCGACAACCTGGGCCTCGATAGTTCTGGATGGGGCCGGCTCTTTCCGTAGTCCGGCTTCGTCGTGGGGTGGCCCGCCGTTCGATGGTTCCGGCGGAGTGATCTCCTGCTGGTCAGGCTCCTCCGCTCCATTCACCCGTTCCGCAATCGAGGTTGGCGTGAGCGGTTCGCGTTGCCCCTGATACATCGACGCTTCGATTTGGTGAGAGGTATCTGCTGGGTCAAGCACAGAATCCTCGTCGTCCGGACCTTCAATCTGACAGTGCAAGGCAACCCCTTCACTCCGCAACTGCCTAGCATCGTCGATGCTGCCCTCGTATTTGAGGGTCATTGGCCAGTGGGTTTGCTTGAATCCTCCGTGATGGGTTTCCACCGGATCACGTCGCAACGTTAATGGCACGAACGCGATTCGGCCGACCATTTTCCTGATATAAGCCAACGTGCTGTTAATCGATGAGGTAGAAATTTCTGAACGCGTAGTGATCTGGTAGCAGCCGCCAGCGCCACCCTTGACCTTCGGAAGCATGACCATCAGCGACGTCTGTTCGTCGCAGTGTCCTTTGGGGTTCGTCGTAGTTTTTAGCCGATCGCACGGACAGCTACGCTCCACCCATTCCCCGTCTCCCCTCTTCTCAAGAGCAGTCTCGTTATCACCCTGACAACGCAGCCCTGTTCCAGAGCCATACAAGGCAAATCGTTGAGGGCTGACCTCCATGTCGTCGTCTGATACGAACAGGACGTCCAGTTTCAGTGGCTTCGGCCCATACACCACTTCCACTTCCGGAGGGACAACAAAGTGAGGCAGTTCTACGATTGCCTTTTCCCCCTGTTGCCCTTTTCTCCCGAGTCGGATCCGTCCGATCCGTGGAATGTAAATAGTCTCGCTGTATCGTGATTTGATGCGAGCGTATCGCCTCATAACGTCCTCCTTGATCCGATCAAGGAAGGGTGATACCTTGATCGGCGATAGTGCCGTGAGTAATGGCGGTCATAACGGTTCGCCCCGTTGTGGCCGCTTTTCTTTTGTCTCCGGTTTACTCCATCATGCGTTCTCTTTTTGGTGGGAGGCAGATGCTCGTTCAGCTCCATGCGAATGATGTCAGCACGAGAAAGCCCCTGCCGCTTCGCGTGAGCATTCATGCGTCTAAAGAGAGAATCCCCCACGCGAAACGTAATCATGTGCAGTTGCTCTTTGTATTCTTTTTTATTCATAACGGTACCCTACGCCGGCTGCGTGGTGATGTCAACATCATCCTGGAGACAGGACACACGAGACACAAACAGGCCGCTGTTCATTCACCGGCCTGTGACAATGCATGCACAGTCGATGCGAGCCTGAATACACCGGGATCAGCTGTTGGTGGGACGGCAGGCTCCATCCAAGCGGTCTGATATTATCGTGAGATGCGCTGGTGGCCACCGGTGGGGTTGTTGTGGTGGGTTCGTCTGCTCTTGCTTGCTCTCTCATGATGCCCTCACAGCAACCCAACGGTCGTAAGCACATCGCGAAACCCTGCGATGACATCAGGCTCAAGAAATGTGGCAAGGTTTCGATGTAACAAAAACAGCCCCCCTATGGCCGGGACAATCAACGCAAATGCCGTAAAGACCCATACCTTGAGAATGAACCGTAGAATTTCCATGTCATACCTCCTGACAACCGGGTTTTTGTTGGTGGCTTCTGTTCATACTCCTCTTATCGGCAGATCTGTAGAGAACTTGAGTGCTTAATCCGTGATCGAGCTCACGCTTGGAAGGCTCAAGTTTTTCGCTCATTGTCCGATAAGAGGAGTATGAGCAAAGGGAATCAAAGGGAGGATGTTATGGACAGAACAGCCCCAGGAACAGAGCACATCACATTGTCAGCATATGACGCAGTTATCATCAATTCATCTGCAGGCAAGGATAGTCAGACGGCGCTTCGACACGTCGTTCGACTCGCAAAGGAGCAGGGCTATCCCCTGGATCGCCTCACGGTGTCGCATCAAGATTTAGGCGAAGCTGAATGGAATGGAACAACCGAACTCGTCCCTGATCACACAGCCGTTCCAAACACATCAGCGTCTCTGGTGGTGCTATCCCAGAGGTGGCCGCATTGCTCGTTGGGGCATTCAAACCATCGGACATAGGATCCGATCATCAAAGGCTTGATGCCATACTGTTTTGAGGGAGCCCTCCTTCCCGCGTGAAAGCTCCGGCTTACAAAGAGGCCGATGCCGTCACATCGGGGGCGATGAGCAACGAATATCGATCACACTCTCACGCTGATTTTCGCCCAAATCTGATCGAGAACTTCATGCGTCCGGACATGTTCCTTATCTTGCCGTTCGTCACGCTTGTCATCTTCCCTCACGTGCATCGCAAGATCACTCGTGTTCTTCGACACCGCTCCGTTGATTTCCGCTAAATGAATTTCGATGGCCCCGAGCTTTTTGTCGTGGCTTTGGGTTGCGGTTTTGATGTCAATAAGGACATTGACGACAACGGGAGTGACAATCGCCGCGATCGCTAAAATAGCGGCTTCAATCCCCATCAGCGTTGCCTCCACGACGCATCATGCGATTGACGACCACATCTTCCGCCACTTGGACACCCCGTCAGAAATAAAAGCCAGCATCCGTCCCTCCCCAATCCCAACCGTCGTCTGCGGAGTCGCTCCGTCAATAAGAGTGTCTGATCCCGACCGAATGAGATTCACGGCATTTGAACTTTCCTGTCCGACAATAAAAAGTGTATCGGGAAATGAGGCCGCTAACGGCAACGTCACATCAAAGGCTCCTCCCGTAGAATCTGCAATC
>SDBT01014104.1_pt1 | contig 12759 bp, 9 predicted proteins | sample 2277101 | NCBI WGS metagenome assembly SDBT01 (sample SAMN10404973, study PRJNA504765) | marine sediment metagenome | isolation source: marine sediment core GS10_PC15, 103 cmbsf | place: Arctic Ocean: Southern Knipovich Ridge | collected 2010 | reverse complement strand
TATTGCATCAAGGGCAATTCTCGCCTTCAATTCCTTGCTATGTTTTTTTCTGCCCATTCTGTGCCTCCTTTTTCTTGGAAACACACCTTAACACACTGTCTCATTTTTGGGGTCCACTATAATAAAACGCAAATAAAATTCTTTCTCTGGATCAAGGTATTCACTGCTTTAGACCTTTAGCATTCACTTCAATTTATAGCTGTCCTAACTTATACCAATCATAAAGAATTGACATTAGAAGCTGTTTTGTTTTATTGTTATTTGATTGTTTATGTCATTCCTGTTCAAGTGAATTATAGAAACCAAACTCGAAAATGAATTTGAAATTTAGACATTAAGGTAAAAAATGACAGAAAAACTTACACTTCAAGAACTCAAATCACACCTGTGGCAATCCGCTAATCTGTTAAGAGGTAGCATCGACAGTTCAGATTTTAAGAATTATATCTTTGGGCTTCTATTCTTCAAGCGTTTAAGCGATACATTTGACGGTGAATATGAAGACTTGAAAAAGACGGTAGGGGCTGACCTTGCCAGTAATCCTGATATGTACACCAGATTTTTTCGCCCGGAAGGATGTTCCTGGACTGATATCTTAAATACCTCATCTAACATTGGTGAAAAGATAAACGATGTTTTTACTAAAACAACACAGGCAAACTCGCCAAAACTTGACGGCATTTTAGAACGCATTGACTTCAATGATAAAGAAAGCCTTCCTGATGCTTCCCTGTCCGAATTGGTACAGCATTTTAATAAAATCAAATTAAGGAATAATGATGTGTCAGGAGATATGCTTGGAACTGCCTATGAGTATCTTATCGAACAGTTTGCCGATGATGCGGGTAAAAAAGGTGGTGAATTTTACACTCCCGCGATGGTCGTTAAGCTTCTGGTTGTGATGTTGAAACCTCATGAACTTGAAAGCGTCTATGACCCTTGTTGTGGTTCTGGTGGTATGCTTATACAGGCATCAAAATATCTCGTAAAACATGGTGGAAATCCCGTAAAACTATTTTTGTTCGGTCAGGAAAAGAATCGAAACACCTATGTCATTGCCAAGATGAATATGTTCCTGCATGGATATGACAATGCCCGAATTGAACATGGCGATACCTTTGTAAATCCGAAATATCTGGAAAATGGGAAGTTGAAACTTCATGATATTGTCTTGGCAAATCCACCCTGGAACCAGAATAACTGGCACTACGATAAATGGAAGGATGGAGACCCATATAACCGCTTTGTTTTTGGACTTCCATCCAAAAAGAGCGGTGATTGGGCATGGCTTCAACTGATGTATGCCAGCCTGAAACCTCGTGGACGAATGGGCATTGTACTTGATAATGGAGTGCTCTTCAGAGGGGCATCAGAGAATAAGATCAGAATGAAATTTCTGAAAAGAGATTTGATTGAAGCTGTGATTGGATTACCCTCTAATCTTTTCTATAACACACCTTCTTCCGGATGCCTTGTGTTGTTCAATAATAACAAGCCTGATGAGCGCAAGGGTAAAGTGCTGTTCATTGATGCTAGCAAAGATTATCTGGAAGGCAAACGTCAGAATTTCCTGCGGCAAGAGGATATCGAAAAAACTGCTAATGCCTTTGATCAATTAGAGACAGTTGAGCGGTATTGTGCCGTAGTGGATTTGGATGAGATTGAAGAGAATGGCTATAATCTCAATATTAGTCGATATGTGGATACGATCGAGCCAGAGGAGCCCGTTGATATTGTTTCGGTATTATCCAATTTAGACTTACTTGAAACAGAGCGAAAAGAAATTCAGAAGAAATTAAATAGATATGTAAAGGGATTGGGGTTCTGATTGATGGAAGAGTTTAAGCCAACCTTATTATCAAATATAAACAATATTATTCCCCAGCGAGGGCATCAATTAAAAGAGTTCAGAAATATTCCTAACAATTGGGATTTAGTTAAAACTCAAGGTGTATTTTCATTAGAATATGGCAAAGGCTTAAAAGAAGATATAAGGGATGGCGGAGAATTTCCTGTGGTTGGGTCTGCTGGCGTTGTAGGTTATCATAGCAAAAGCATTGTTAAGGGAGCTGGCATTGTTGTGGGGCGAAAAGGAAGCGCTGGGTTAGCAGTTTATATTGAAGATGATTTTTGGGCGATTGATACTACTTACTATGTAAAGTCCAAAATAGATGTAAATATGAAATGGTTATTTTCAATCATTGATTATATGAAATGGTCAAGGCTGTGCGAGGGTACCGTTCCTGGTCTAAATAGAAACGACGTATATCAACTTTATTTCCCTCTTCCATCTCTAACAGAACAAAATAAAATCTCAGAAATACTCTCCGCAGTTGATGATGCCGTTGAAAATTCAGATGCCATTATCAAAGAAACAGAGCAACTAAAAAAGGGGCTGATGCAGAAATTCTTTGTGAGAAAAGCATTTACATTGATGAAATTGGCAAAATCGGAAAAGACAAATTTGAAGCCAATCTACTTTAAAGATTTTGGTCGAATCATTACCGGCACCACACCAAGTACAAAAGTGGAAAAATACTATAACCCTCCAACTTACATGTTTGCTGGTCCTGCTGATTTAGGGAAGAAAAAAATCATTTTTGAAACAGAGAAATATATTTCAGAGGATGGCTTTAGTGTTTCAAGGCGATTGCCTAAAAACGCGGTGATGGTTGTTTGTATTGGAGCAACGATCGGTAAGGTTGGTATTACTTCTGAACCTTGCACAACTAATCAACAAATAAACTCTATAGTACCTAAAAAAGAGTTTCCGACGGATTATGTTTATTATGTATTGAGCGGTGCTAAAAATTATTTAGCCGCATTTTCTGGTAATACTGCCACTCCAATTTTGAATAAAGGCGAATTTGGACAGATAGTCGTATTTATCCATAAAGATTATAATAAAAGAGTAGAAATCACTTCAATCCTATCGGAACTTGATACCAAAATAGAAAACGAACAAAACACTAAAGCCGAACTTGAACAACTCAAAAAAGGCTTATCACAAGTATTATTAACCGGAAAAGTGAGAGTAAAAATCTGATGTATTCAGAACTTAAAAGTGTTGAACTCCCATTAGTAAAAACTCTCCAGGAGAAACTTGGATGGGATTACATTTCATCTGCTGAACTAAACAATATCCGAGAAACATTCGATAATCCTTTTATCATCCCCTATCTAAAAGAAGCCATAGTAAAACTAAATGGACACAAAGGCATAACCGACGACCATGCTAGGCAGATTATTCATAAACTTCATAGAATTGAGGATAACGAAGAATTTTCAAAGTGGCTTAAAGGCGAGAAATCTTTCAAACCCAGTCCATCCGAAAAAGCCATTACAATCCAGTTAATCGATACCGAAAACATTGAAAATAATCGCTTTACCGTATCCAACCAATTTACGCAGACAATTACCAAAGGTGCAATAGAAGGTGAAAAACATATCAGACCGGACATCGTATTGTTCATCAATGGTATCCCCACCACCGTCATTGAATGTAAGGTGCTGTCAACAGAGGGCTCCACATGGTATGAAGGTTTTAAACAATTAGAAAGATACCAGAAATACAGCCCTAACCTGTTTATTTCCAACTGCTTTAATGTGTCCGCCGATGGTCATATCCTTAAATATGGCGCGACCGGTTCAGCATCTAAATATTACTTTGAATGGAAACACGATAACGGATTGCCTGCCGATTTTAATATATCACAAAGTGAATTCGCAAAACTTGATTTAGGACAGGAATACAATCCTTACATTGACAAGGCTGTGTATGGTCTATTCAATCGTCATGCTTATGTTGACCTGATACACAATTTCATTGTCTTTGAAACAACCGAGAATGAAACCATAAAGAAAATCGCCAGACACCAGCAATTCCGAGCCACGAATAAAATTGTCAGCCGTGTTCTTGCCGGTGATATGAAGACCGGGCTTGTCTGGCATACCCAGGGCAGCGGTAAGTCTCTTACAATGCTTTTTACTGCCTGGAAACTACGTAAGCATGACGCCTTACAAAACCCCACCATCCTTATTGTCGTTGACCGCAAAGACCTGGATACACAGATATCAGGCACATTTGCATCAGCAAAACTTCCCAATACTACCCGCGCTAATTCCATCCTAGATTTAAAAAGTAAACTAAAACATGACCAAAGGGAAGTCATTATAACAACTGTATTTAAATTCAGCGAGTTGGGAAATATCCTGGTTGAACGGGAAAATGTTATTGTGTTGGTAGATGAAGCCCACAGGAGCCAGGAGGGGTTAAATGCAATTGAAATGAGGTCTGTCTTAAAGAATGCCTATTTCATTGGCTTTACAGGTACCCCTATTGACAGGAGTGATCACAACACACATCGTAATTTCGGCTTACGACCTGACGGCAAGATAGAGCGGTATCTTGACCTGTACAACATAAGACAAGCCATTGAAGACGGTGCTACGGTACCAGTCCATTACCAGTTGCGAAACAGCAGATGGCATCTGGATGGCGCTGATATCGATAAAATCATTGATGAGGAATATTCATATCTTGAAGAAGAAGCCCTTGATGAACTGAAAAAGAAGGCAAGTTCTTACGCAACCTTTATGATGAAGCCGGAGCGTTTGAAATCCATTGCCAAAGACATTGCCAATCACTTTACAAACCATGTTTCCCCAAATGAATATAAGGCACAAGTCGTGTGCTTCACTCGTAGGACTTGTGTAAAAATAAAAAAGCATCTTGATAAACTGCTGGGGCCTGATGTTTCGGAAATTATCTATACCGGCGCTCAAAATGATGATGATGAAATGAGAAAGTATCATTATTCGTCAGAAGAACAAAAATCAATCGTAAGCAATTTCAAAAATCCAAACAATCCTCTTAAAATATTATTGGTTCAAAGTATGCTGTTGACTGGCTTTGACGCGCCGGTCGAACAAGTGATGTATCTGGACAGACCATTGAGAGACCACAATTTATTACAGGCAATCGCCCGCACCAACAGGCCGTATCTGAATAAAAAATGCGGAATAATAGTCGATTACTGCGGTGTCCTGAAACATCTGGATAAGGCTTTGAACTTTAATGAAGAAGAGATTGAAAGCTGTCTGATAGATTTCGATGAATTAAAAAACAAGCTTCCAGACCTTGTAGACGAATTCAAGAATATCTTTTTAGGTGTTGATACCGCTAATCTGTGGCATTGCCTAAAACACATCGAGAAGAACAAACTGGAAGACCATGTAAATCAGGTCTATAAAGAATTACAGCTTACCTTTGAAACTATTGCCCCAGACCCGTTTGTCTTGGAATTCCACAAAGATTACAAATGGGCTACGGAAATCATAGTAGCGCTTCGACAATTGAACGCTAATCAAACCCCTAATGTTAATGACTATTTAGCCCACACCCGTAAGCTTATCCAAGAACATATTGATATTGGCAAAATAAACACCACAGCACCATTATTTGTTGTTGATGACAATTATCTTCGACGGATTGATGAGCTTCCTGACAATAAAGAGCAACGGGAAATCTTAATTGAAAAGAGAATTCGTTCACTATTGACCGTAAGATTAAATAATTTGCCAATTTACAAAACCTTAATGGAACAACTGAAAAAGATTATTGAACAAAAAGAACAGGAAACACAGGATACTCTTGCCCTATTGGTTAAGCTTACAGGTGATTTTAATGAAGCTGTTAAGCAAGAAGAAGCTATGGGGTTATCCAAGGGTGAAATGGCAATACGCCAATTAGTTAGCGAGAAGGTTGTCCGGTATGGTAAAGCAGATGAACTGGTTTCTAAAATAGCACAATGCGTGGCAGAGCAGACATTTCCTGGCTGGCAAGCACAAACCAGTGTTCATGCGACTATTAAAAGAGACATCATCCTTGAACTGGCAAAATACGCACAGGAACATACAGATATAGGCTTGAGCCCGGATGATTACTCAAAGTTCAGTCAGGAAGCAATGAAGTATGTGGAGAAACATTTTTAAGGTGGAATCGAAAACAATTGAAATAGCAGGGGTTGGCGATATTCTGTTGGAACGCAGCAGAAGGGCAAAACATATCAGCCTTTCAGTAAGACCGTTCAAAGGTGTACGTGTTGCTGTGCCGTATGGAGTATCATTCGAAAAAGCCAAGCAGGTTGCTCAATCCAAAAAAAGCTGGATACAAAAACACCTGGATAAAATGAAGCAGGTGGAAAAGGAACATGAAGTATTTTCAAAGAACTCAACTGAAATCGACAGAGTTGAAGCCAGAAAGAAACTTGTTCGTCGGCTAAATGAATTATCCGAGCAACACGGTTTTATCTATAATAAAGTGTTTATGAGAAATCAAAAGACTAGATGGGGAAGTTGTTCTGCCAAGAATAATATAAGCCTCAATATGAAACTGGTTAGATTGCCGGATGAAATTATTGAATATGTCCTCTTACATGAACTCATTCATACCCGCATTAAAAATCACACTAATGAGTTTTGGACAGAATTGAATAGGCTTCTAGGTGATGCCAAAAAAATGGATAGATGGCTAAATGAATATAAAATAATGTTGTTATAGAGTTGATTGTTTAACAGGTTTTTATCAATGCATAACTGGAAAGTGTTGTTTTATGAGGGTTTACGGGGATTGTGTTGAAATGATAATGCCGGAAAGATATTATAAAAGGACGCTTTAACAGAGTGAAGGCAATGAGAAAATGCACATAAAATTGTGTGCCATGCACAATAATTTATGCACTGATAGCATCAGATGTGTAAGGTTTTGATTGAAGGTTTCAAACCTAAATCAAAATTATTCTTTTGATTCTTTGGATGTGCCACTAAAGGCAGAGTATACATCTCGACCAATGATAAAGACGGAGCCATTATTGACTCTGCCTCTTGCTGAATAAATATATTCTTACTATTACAAGTATTCTCTCAATAAGTCATAACAGTTTTTATCCAATATATTTGGATTTTTCTCCATTGAAACCCTTTTATCAAAACTCGATCCCAAATATCTGGTTATTTTCAATATTTCCTTGTCTGTCCATCTAAAAGCCGTGCCGCAAATTTGTGGTTCATATTTTAAAATTAAAGGGATTCCTAAGATATCCATGTTTTCTTCTGCAAATCCAAATCCAAGAAAAAAGATTCTTTTGGCCCTTCTTATTGTTTTTTTTATTTCACTGTAATCCTCCTGCTGTCTATCGTAGTTTATAACTTTAATATTATCTTTTAATTTATTTATTATTTGATAATTGAAACCCTCTCTATACTTAAGCCCTTCACGAAACCATTCTACTTCAGCTATTTTCCCATAAACATGTAAAAATGGAAAAGGTATTAGATCTTTCTCTTCAACAGAACTAACCCAATTACTCATTAACTTTGCTTCGAGCTTTTGTGAATGATATAGATTTATTATACTTTCATAGAGAAAGTGCTCCAATGATCTGTCATAATTGAAATTTATAAATGAAATATTATTTTTAGCAAATTGTTTATAACTATCTGATGAAATTAATCCCTCCCTCATTCTTTTAAACAATAAAGAATACCAGTCTTGTTTTCTATCTTTAATAGTCATCTGCGAGCGAAACTGGCTCCCCCTTTCTGCTTTCAATATCATTAGAGCAATCGCCATTTTTCCAATATCAGAAAATTCAGGATTTATGGACAAAAAGAGGTCGATGGACTCGCCCGTTCGTTTAAAAATATTTACAAACTCTTCTGCCTTTTTATGAGGTGTCGTTTTTGAATTAAGTTTTCTTAAATTACCTAAAAACGTATGAATAATATTATCACTCAATTCTTGTCCTGTTGGATATCCATAAGGCTTACTCGCACCAGCTCCTAAAATAAATACAGTTTCTTCAGTAATCATATTTCAACCACTTTTTCAAACAAATTGCTTTTGCATCTATTACCAAAACTGAACACTTCTTGCCTGCATCAACATCTGGCATTTATTCTGTCCAATTTTTTGTAAGCGAACATATTCTTTAAATCGATCGGCCACCTTTTGTGGAATAAATATTATTTCCTACTCTTTACCGCTTTTGATATCATTTAAAAGCAATTCCCGGTCAAGAATATCATTGTGTGTCAGCTTCTAGTGCAGTGATTTGTTAGCCCTCATTTATTTATCGTTATAAATTATAATGGAATTCTAATCTATCCGGCTGCTTGAGAATCGAGGCAATTTCGTCAAGAGAGGTTCCCCGAAAAAGCATCTCCGCACAATCCTCGATTTTGTCAACGTCGAACATGTTGGGCCTACCAAATGAGAGCAAAGATATCCCAAGAGAGCGAAAAATTGGCTTCGATATTTCAATATAGGGCTCTTTCGGGCACCCACCGGCATAAAAAAGAACCAAGCTGTTTCTGTCTTCTCTCAGCACTAGAGGTATTGTCGCTTCCCACCTCTCTGCAACTTCACCGCGGTATCTTTCAATATGTGCATCGAATGGATTTATTATATCGTCTGGTTCTACTAGGCCATGACCTGTCGTAAGTATAACAAATTTACAGTTGAGCCTTTCAGCGCAGTTCCTGACTGCTCCAACCCAAGCTGCGTTTGGGAAGAAATAGGCTGCTCTATCAGATTCATGACGCTGGGCGTCAGGACTCGCATCGGCTGAACATAAAACTAATTTTTCTCTTCGAATAGGACCCAAGATGGTTCTCATCGCGGTTGCCTCTCTGCATTTGTTTGCGTTAACCCCTAAACCTCGTAGTTAGCGCAGTTTGTATAGGTATAGTTTTTTTAATCGGATATAGCAATAATCCAAAAACTACCCAAAAGGTATTCCAAACAATATGAATCACTGGATGATATTTCGTGTAAAGCATTGCTTTATCAATTCGCTTTCGAAAGGCATTCCGCAAAAACCATGTCCACCAGGATACGCCAAAAGCGAACACTCCTGAACCTACCCATAACCTAATTTTAAATTCAAGCATGATAGTTCTCAAAAGAACCGAATCTAAATTTATTAATCGGCCACATAAGATGTTTCATTTTATCTTTTGCTCCTTAACGGGGGGCTAGGTGGCATTCAAAACAGCGCAGCTGTTTGCACGTCCGACTTCAGCCACTAGAACGTGCCATCACGGTTTAGGTTCGTCCAAGAAATACCAAACTCTCAATCCTTCTTCTTTAGCAGCCTTCGATAATTTTTTATCTGCTGATACTAAAACCGTTTTGGACTCATCACCCAATCCCGAAAAAAAACCTTCCTTAACGCTCAAAATTTGAAATGCATCGGAGAGGTCTAAAGAGTGTCTCTTGGCAACCTTTTGTACATTTTTAAACACGATTGGCGACAAGAAATTCAAATCTTTTATATCTTTTGCAATGTGAGAGAACCAAGCAGTTAAGCTAAATGTGGCGTCATGATATTCATCCGCAGATATCTCTTTGCGATAGAAGTGCTTCACTTTCAAAACATTTAAGGCTTCATAAAAGCATAGCGGCGTAGTGTACTTTGTAGATTCGCTATTAAAATAGTTTTTTATGATATCACTGCCCTGCTCATTTATGTAAAGCTTAACTAATGCAGAAGCGTCAAAACAGTTTGCGCGAACAGCGCTCATTTTAATTTCTCCTTATCGTTCTAAAGAATAGAGTTGTTAGGCTAGCCACGCTGTATGTTCCACGGTGGTGTACATGACCGAATTAGTTCTCTCTCTACCGAACCTATTTCAGATGGAGATTCCATCTGACACAACCAGAGCGTGATTTTGCTCTTGGTCTCTGTAATTTTGGAATTTAGATGGCAATTTGTTGCTTGCCCATCCAGATAGCAATTCTTCGGATGAATTTTTCCGTAGCCTTGATTTACTCGCTTTTTCATTGAATCTTTACAACGACCGATATACTTGAGTTCATCTCCTGACATATATGCATAAACACCTTTGCTGTCGAAATACGCCGGGTCTGTAATGGCGAAGACTGAATATCTCAGATCTCCATACTTATTCAGGAATCGTTTATAGAATACGTCTCCGTCTTTCTTTAACTCCAAGAGAAAAGCACCGAGCGGTTTATCCAACGATATCGGGTACTTCTCGAAAACCTCTCCCTTCAATTTTGCATATCTTCGGTGTTCAAGTGTCTCCGAAACAGTCTTGTTGTTCTTCTGGCCAAAGATATCCCAATACGGTTTACCATCGAATGAAAGTTCAACTGGTGTAAATTCGCAATCGAATCCGGAATGCCCGCAACTCAGTTTCATACTTCTATGAATTACCTCAAGTGGCTAACAATTACTATACAGAATTAATTCTGCATATCCCTATATATTATGGCTTTTACAGAATCTTTTAATCATTAATTTTAACCATATTTGCCATATACTTCAATCATTATCTTTGGGAACGCACCGCAAAACCCCGAATGCCGTAGTAGGAGTAGTCTTCTCGGGCGCGCCAGAACCAGGGGTCGTCGCCGTTATAGAAGTTGAAGCGCCAAGCCGACGACGAACTCTTTGTTTCACCAGACCATACCCACCATCCGGTAGTCTTCAATAGCGGGGTCATGTTGCGTGTTCCAACACCCTTTTGATAAAGGGTTTTCAATTCAGCTCTTGTAGGCATTCGCCACCCGCCGCCAGCAACGTTTAGGTTCTCAACCCAACTTTCAGCCTCGTACCAAGTTGTATCTCTGTCAGGCCCTGCAATCCATTCAAGGCCTGTCTTTTTATCATATACAATACCTGTGGCATATGCGATTAGTGTGCCATCGCGGCCGATTTCTTTGGCTTCAGTTTTTGTGAAGCTGGATTTGCCACCTCGCACAGGCAGCGCCCGCCCGTACGAACGAAAATGGGCTGGAGAGGCCAGAAAAGAAAGCCATGGGAGAATTAAGTAAGCAGCCGAAATGCGTGATACCGATTGACCAATATCTGAAGCCCAGGGGCAACAACAAGTTATATGAATTAACTTTGTGATATGAACTTTCCAACTCCCATCTGAGCATTCAGGCGCATAACCACTCCTGTTCTTATCATAAAGTCCTGCAAGCTCATTATAAGTCGGCATACGCCAGTTAGTATATCCACCACCACGGTAATTCTCACAGTATCGCTTGGCATCATTCCAGTTAATGTCTTCCCCATTGTCTTTAGCTGCCCACATAAGACCCGTTTTAGTATCTATAACAGTACCATTGTCATAGGCAACAGACCGCCCATCACGTTCAATCACTTTGGGTTTGGCAAGCAACTTCTTTTTTTCAGCTTCCAAACGCTTGCGTTCTTCTACCAGCTTTTCCCTCTCTATCTCCATTTTGAGCCGTTCCAGTTCCTGACGCTCATGCTCAAGTCTTTTTCTCTCTTTTTCTAACTCTGAACTATACTGTGGCTTTGCTTTAAGACTCTGTGCAACAACAATACCTCTTTTGGAAACAAAATAAAAATCTCCCGTTAAAGATGAAGATTCCCATGGAATTTGTTTCTCATCAGTTTCATTGATAACACCTAATCTTACTTGCTTTAAAACCTCTTCCACTTTTAAATTCGGATTTGATATATATTTTAACAGGTATTTAGTATAAATGCCGTTTCGACCCTCACCATCGGCTGCAACTGAACCTGGTGCTGTTGCATAGGCGATGAGCGAACCTTTGGGAGCATCCATTTGAGCTAAACCTTGACTGCTTGTGCGGAAGCTTCGTGCAAAAGGATTGTCTCGGCAGGCGTCAAGAATAACCAAATTGAGATTATTCCCAGCATCTTCCATTTTCCCGAGCACACGACCAGCATCTACTGCCTCATATCTAACATCTGATTCTGTTTCTATGTTAGCATTGATAGGGATTAAATAATTTCGTCCCTCAACCTGCAGACCATGTCCGGCAAAATAAAAAAGACCGACTCCTCCTAAGCGCAGTTTTTTCCCGAAATCACGAATGGAGTCCTCCATTGTCCTTTGATTAGCATTGGTTTTGAGAATAACAGAGAATCCAAGATTTCTGATTGCATTAGCGATATCTGTTGCGTCATTTACTGGATTTCTTAGAGGGGAAGATTTGTAAGCTCCGTTTCCAATAACGAGAGCTGTTCTTCGATCAGGTGCGGATAGAGAGGTGGTTGGGGTTAGAAATATTAACAAACCGATTATTAGTATGAACCATTTAATTGACTTCATTTTCAAAATCCTTCAGACGAAATTATATTAAGTTATCAAAACGTCAAGTATTCAATCATCTTCGGGAACGAACCGCAAAACCCCGTTCGCCGTAGTAGGAGTAGCCCCGGTCGTACCAGGACTTGCCGCCGTTGCGGAAGCCGAAGTCCCAAGCCGGCGACGAATCTTTTGTTTCATCATACCATACAGACCATCCAGTGGTCTTCAATAACGGGGTCATGTTGCGTGACCCAGCACCTTTTCTATAAAGCGTTTTTAGTTCTGCCAGTGTAGGCATTCGCCATCCGCCGCCTGCAACGTCCAAACTCGCAATCCATTTTTTGGCCTCGTACCACGTTGTTTTCTTGTTTGGCCCTGCAACCCATTCAAGGTCTGTTTTTTTATCATATACAACACCTGTGTCATACTTAATGAAGTGGCCATCTCCGTCAATCTTCATCTTCACCCGGACAACCTCTTTAAACTGTTTGCTGTCAATGGGGTCTATTGAAAAGACAGGATGTGATTTTAATACAGAAGTCATTATTTCAACTGCTTTTGCCACAGGCAGTTTGAAAAACTCTTTTTTTTCAACTCTATATTCCGACAATTTTTCATGTATTTTTTTTTCATCTCTTTTAG
>SDBT01014103.1_pt1 | contig 12759 bp, 13 predicted proteins | sample 2277101 | NCBI WGS metagenome assembly SDBT01 (sample SAMN10404973, study PRJNA504765) | marine sediment metagenome | isolation source: marine sediment core GS10_PC15, 103 cmbsf | place: Arctic Ocean: Southern Knipovich Ridge | collected 2010 | reverse complement strand
AGATTGCTCATCCTGTAGCTAAACCTAAAGCCGTTTATGAGGTTTCTTATGTTGAGAATAAGAACGAAGATTCGCTAGATATTGGTGGTGTAAGGTTTACCAGCCGTGTTCTCAGGGTTAATTTGGATAAAGTAGAAAGAGTTTTTCCATATGTTGTAACGTGTGGAAGAGAATTAGATGAAATAAATATCCCATCCCATGAATTTATGAAAGTATATCTTCTGGATCAAATTAAGGAAACGGCTTTAGTCTTAGCTAGGAGATATCTTGAGGGTTACCTAAAAAGAAAGTATGCACTTGGAAAGATATCAAGAATGGCGCCAGGTGCCGGGTCTTTGGAGGATTGGTCAATAACGCAACAAAAAGAGTTGTTTTCAATCTTTGGTAATGTTGAAGATTTAATTGGAGTGAAGCTGACCGATAAGTGCTTAATGATACCGGTAAAATCGATGTCTGGAATATTTTTCCCGACTGAGATTAGGTTTGAAAGTTGCCAATTGTGCCCAAGGGAAAGGTGTATTGACAGAAGAGCACTATATAATCCGGATTTGGTCAAAAAATACCGGGACGCTGTATTGTAATCCTCTCTTAGACTTTTCTCACTTACAACAAAAACTGATTAATCGCCGCTGCCAGACCGCTGTGGTCAACATCAAGGGTAATATAGTCGGCTACCGCCTTGACCTCATCAGGGGCATTACCCATCGCAACCGCCATGCCGGCTGAGGTAAGGAGTGGTATATCGTTGGTTCCATCTCCCACCGCCATAACCTCAGTCAGCGATATTCCCAAATACGAAGCCAAGGCTTCCAGGGCTTTCCCCTTAGATACCTCGGGAGCAAGTATATTGATGAAATCAACACCGGGGTAAGCTGGTGTCCTTGCCCAGGAGAAGTGAAGACTATCACCAAAGTGGTGGCGGAAATCTCTGGCTTTGGCGGCTTCTTGGGGATTTGTGGTTACCAGTCCCCCTTTAATTATTCTTTCCCGCTCCCACAGCTTGGTGAAATCGACCATAGTTGGCTGTATACCAAAGAATTGGCGTTGAGCATTGGTTGACCATGACTCCCGCTCAACAAAATAGTGCGTTGCTGAATAAAGCTCAAGGTTAATGCCATGCCCGTGGGCGAATTCAATCATCTGTCTTAGCACCACTTTACCAAGTGGTTGGACATAGACTTCCTTACCCTGACTGGGACTACCTACCAGGGCACCGTCGCAGAATATGTGATATCCATCCAGCGTTAGTTGCTCAATAATGCGCAAGCTGGATTTGATTCCTCGTCCGGTAGATAAGGAAACCTGTATGCCTAAATTGCGGGCATTAGTCAGTGCTTCCTTATCCTCAGCCGAGATGTTCCCATACCCATTTAGCAGTGTGCCATCAATATCTACCACTAAAAGCTTATAAGGGTGATTTATCAACTTTGCTATCCTCTTTCTAGATTTGCAGATAGCTACGGAGGGTTTTGGCATTTCTCACCGCGAATCCCTCAATATCGTTATTGAAATAGATATAGACTGCTTTTAGATTTGCGTCTAAATCAGCTAACCTCTTTGCCCAGTCAGCCAATTCCTCATCAGAGTAACAGCTGGAGTAGAGTTCGCCACTACCATGAAATCTAATATAGGCAAAATCGGCGGTCGCCACCAGCGGACAAGTAAAAGAGGGCATATCAAAAACACAAAGTCCTACATTATATTTGCATAAGATTTCAAAAACCTTTTCCTCAAGCCAGGACTGGTGCCGAAACTCAAGTGCATGCTTCATCCCTTGCGGTAAGTTTGACAGGAATGATTCCAGCACCTCGTCATTACGATGCATATTGGGCGGAAGCTGATATAAAAGCGGACCTAATTTCTCCCCCAAGATTTTGACTCTGGTGACAAAATTCTCCACCGCTTCCTCGCTATTTTTAAGCCGCTTAATGTGAGTAATGAAACGACTCACCTTTACGGCAAAGGTAAAATTAGATGGAGAGGAGTTATACCAGGTGGCCAAGGCGGCCTCTGAAGGTAGCCGGTAAAAACTATTATTGAGTTCAACCGTGGTGAAATGACTGGCATAAAATTCAAGCCATTCTGGCTTAATCAGTTTCTCCGGATAGAATATATCCCGCCAGTGTTCGTAATGCCAGCCTGATGTGCCAATATGATAGGTAAACGCCATCTCTTCCTGACTTTATTCTATCATCAATAGAGATGACTTCCAAGCTAAGATTTTTAGCTGAAATAAGCGGAATTGTTTATTGACCTCACCCCCTTAATCCCCCCCCTCCTTAAAAGGAGGGGGGGAGAGATTTTGGAGGGGAATGGTTACCACACAGTCTCATGAGGTTGACCATTTCAATGGTTATCTTATATATTGAGAATTGGGACAAAATACACCGGGACAAATAATATGAACGGGAGTTATAGGTAATAATGCATTCGACCGAAGTGAAAACCGTAGTTCAATGTGATTTCGATGGCACCATCACCAAGAAGGACGTGAGTTTCCTATTACTGGACGCCTTTGCCGATGGGAACTGGAGGCAGCTATTAAATGACTATAGAGGGGGCAAGATATCTGTCGGGGTTTTTAATAGGGAAGCCTTTGCCATGGTTAAAGCTGATAAGCAAACATTAGTTGACTTTATATTTGCCAAGAAAAAGGTGGAAATACGAAACGGGTTTAACGAACTATTGAACTACTGCTCTAAAAAGGGCTTTAAGTTTGTCATTGTGAGCAACGGTCTGGATTTTTATATAGAGGCAGTCTTAAGAGATATTGGCGTAGATAACATTGAAGTATATGCGGCGCAAACTCAGTTCAGTCCTGAGGGCGTTAAGGTCAAATATATAGGGCCGGATGGCAGTCAACTGGAGGGTAACTTCAAGGACGCGTATACCGAATTATTTTTGAGCAAGGGTTATCGCGTAGTGTATATGGGAAACGGCATTTCCGACTTTTCCCCGGCAAGGTTGTCTCATCACATTTTCGCCACTGGTGACCTGCTAGCTTATTGCCGGGAGAAGAATCTTAACTGCACGCCTTTTGATGACCTCAATGATGTTGTCCGGGGACTGGAGCTTTTGCCGCAGGGATAGAGGTTTCAGGAGGAGAAAATTACTCCCAACCTTAATCTTTTATCCTCACCCTATTTAGCCTATTTAGAGCCTCGTTCTTTTCTCTTAAACCCAATTTAGTCTTGTTTATGGCTCTGGAGAGAAGCTCAATACTCTGGTCATATGTTTTTCTATCCACGGGATAGGGAATGCCGTCCTTGCCGCCGTGGGCGAAGCTGTAGCGGGCTGGGTCCCGGTAGCTGGGGGCAACACCATAGACCAGCTCGGAAATCAGGCTCAGAGCCCGGATGGTCTTGGCACCGACTCCTGATAGTCCCAGTAACTGCTCAAAGTCCTGCGGCTGGCGCTCATAGGTGCTCAGCAGAATCTTGCTCAGACTGTCGGGGTGCAGGTCATTGACGCTTATTTGATGGCGGGCAGGCAGATTCAGGGTCTTTAGTCTTTTTAGTTCGGCCAGGGTTTTTTCTGGTTTTTCACTGGTGGCAATATCAGTGATAGTGGTTCGTGCCGGGTCACTTTCGCTGGCAACTAGATTTAATGCCTGTCCTCTTGCCTCAGATAGGATGGCAGAGTGAGGCTCATTGACAAAGCTGGTGACCGCTTCCCCCAGCCAGTGATAGCGGCGGGCATAGCGGTTAGTCTCATTCATACCCTGCTGAATAACTGTCCAGGAGCCTTTGCTGGTGAACAGAAAGGTGTGGTGATAAAGCTGATAGCCATCCTGAACGGCCGAGCTGTCTACCTTGGCTGCCATGCGGCTGGCATATACCAGTGGCGCTGGATCCAGTGAAATTAAGTCTGCCCAACCTTCTACCTCCGCTGGTGTTCGCCGTGAAGTCTTGCCCTTGCCGCCAGCAACAAATAGGCCGAGGTCTCGTTCCATACCCTTTAGCGCTTCTTTTAGAGCGCCACAGAGAGTAGTGGTAACACCGCTGCTGTGCCAGTCAAATCCCAGAATGCAGCCAAAGGCTTGAAACCAGTATGGGTGTGACAGCCGCCTCAGCATCTCTTCCGGGCCAAAGTCGGCGGTGATGGCAAGGGTAATTTCACGAGCCAGCTTCACCATACGATTGAATAACCATGGTGGTGCTTTGCCGTAATGTAGTGGGAGGTGAGCAATACCGGTTCTGGTGGGAACAGCCATAACTCAGTGCCTCCTGGTTAGAGGCCACAGGTATTGCAGCTAGTAGCGCCACAGCTACTGCAGGAGCTGCCGGTGCCGGCTACAGGAATAGATTCTCCAGCTTCGTTCTTGGAGAAGGAAGCGCAAGCGGAGATTATTCGTTCAGCATTTTGGTGACAACTGGGGCAAGAAGCCTTTTTACCGGCCTCACTGAACGAGCGTAATAACTCAAACTTTAAGCCACAATCAGAACAAACATACTCATATATCGGCATTTTCCTTCTCCTAATAACTAGTTTAGGGCTTTTTTAGGTAGCGAGTCAAGCTTGGGAAACCGTATGGTGACCTATCCCCCTGACCCCTTTAGATTTTTATTAGGTGACCCTATCCCCTGTATCCCCTTCCCCTTATCATAGGGGAAGGGGAAGATTTTGAAAAGAGGGGCTGACGCCCCTCTTAAACACCCTCAAAACGGGATACTCTCTTGGCAAGGATAGGTAAGAGGGGGGTGAAGCCTCTTCTAAAACCCCTTCCCCCCTTTTCTTTAAAATAACAGATAATAAAAGAGAGTCAAAGAGAGGCGAAGCCTCTCTAAAATTTCATTATTTGACCTTTTGACCACATAGTTGTTGGGTAGTATACTACCGATAGCTTAGTACAGCAACGGAGGTTTATATGAATGCCGAGCAGTTGGCGGAGAAGCTGGTATTGTGGGTAAGAGATAAGGTGTTGGCTGCCGGGTGTAAGGGGATGGTGGTAGGCATGAGTGGCGGGCTTGATTCCTCAGTATTGGCGGTATTGTGTCATCGGGCTTTTCCAGAAAACATACTTGGGGTGATTATGCCCTGCCATAGTCGGCAGGAGGATAAGGCGCATGCCCAAGCGGTAGCTAGTAAATTTTCAATTCCGACTGCAGAGGTGGTTCTGGATGATATTTTTACTGCCTTGCTCCGGACATTACCTGATTATAAGGCAGCGCACAATGCCAGCCATATGGCTCAAGCTAACCTTAAGGTCAGGTTAAGAATGCTCACCCTTTACTACGTTGCCAATCAGCTCAAATATATGGTGGCTGGTGCCGGTAATAGGAGCGAGCTTGCTGTAGGCTACTTTACCAAGTATGGTGATGGCGGAGTAGATATCCTGCCCTTGGGTAATCTGGTTAAGGGAGAGGTGAGAGAGCTGGCTAGCTTCCTTGGTATCCCCCAGTCAATTATTGATAAGCCTCCCTCAGCTGGATTGTGGGAGGGTCAAACTGATGAAGGTGAGATGGGCTTCAGCTATGACGAGCTTGATCGCTATCTGTTTGCTGGCGACGCCTCAGATAAGGTGAGAGAGAAGATTGAGTCAATGATAGCTGCCAATGAGCACAAGCGCTCACTACCCCCGATACCTAGCTTATAGTCTTAGTCACACCCTTCCCCAGAGGCAAAGAATACGTACTTTCACTTTTTCCACTTGTTTTAACGGGGTGGTTGTGCTATGATGCATTTAACAGAGAAATGACCACAGAGAGAGAAAAGGCGCTAGAGCTAGCTATTGGTCAAATTGAAAAGCGGTTTGGCAAAGGCTCCATTATGAAACTGGGGGAGTCAGCAGCGGCACTTCCAATAGAGGTTATTCCCAGCGGTTCACTGGCTTTAGACCTGGCCTTGGGTGTCGGCGGCATCCCCAGAGGGCGAATCACGGAAATATTTGGTCCTGAAGCCTCAGGGAAAACTACCTTGGGCCAGCATATTATTGCTGAAGCGCAAAAGCGAGGCGGTATGGCTGCCTATATTGATGTGGAACATGCCTTAGATCCCTCTTATGCGGTGAATTGTGGCGTCAACATTGATGACTTGCTCATCTCTCAACCTGACACCGGGGAACAGGCCCTGGAGATTACCGAAGCTCTGGTCAGGAGCAGTGCTATTGATGTGATAGTGATTGATAGCGTAGCTGCTTTAGTACCCCGGGCTGAAATTGAGGGGGAGATGGGGGATGCTCACATTGGCTTACAAGCCCGCCTGATGTCGCAGGCATTGAGAAAGCTGGCTGCCGCTATTGGTAAGTCAGGGACGGCGACGGTATTCATAAACCAGCTAAGAGAAAAGGTTGGTATTATCTTTGGTAATCCTGAGGTGACGCCAGGCGGCCGGGCTTTAAAGTTCTATAGCTCAGTGAGGATAGACCTAAGGCGTGCTGAAACAATCAAGCAGGGAAACGAAACAATAGGTAACCGGGTTAGAGCCAGGGTAGTCAAAAATAAGGTTGCCCCCCCGTTCCGAACTGCCGAGTTTGACATCATGTTTGACCATGGCATAAGTAGAGAGGGTAATCTTATTGACCTGGGTGTAAATCTGGAGCTGATAAAAAAGGCTGGTGCCTTTCTCTCCTATGGTGATATTCGCCTGGGGCAAGGCAGGGAGAGTGCTAAACAATACTTGATGCAAAATCCTGAGCTTGCCCAAGAAATTGAACAGAGAATTAAGGCCTCAGCCGTTACCACTCATTCTACAATGCCCGGCGATTAGGGGCATTTTAGACAAATAGATTAATAAGTAAAGAGTAAGTGATAAGGCTGAGGTGTAAGCTTCAGCCTTATGTTTTTAAGGGGGGAGCTAGCTAATGAGAAAGATTACCGCCCTCCGGATTGGGAGGGGTAGAGGAAAGCGAGTGAATGTATTCTTGGATGGTAGGTTTGCTTTTAGTCTGGAGACCGAGGTGGTAGCCAAAGAAGGCCTGCAAGTTGGGCAGGAGCTATCCACCAACCAGGTTGAAGTGCTAGCCAGGTCTGACCAATATCACCGTTGTCTTAATGCTGCTTTCCATTACCTTAGCTACCGACCTCGGAGTGAGTTTGAGGTAAGGGGACAGCTTCAGCGGCGCGGTTTTGATGCTGATTGTAGAGAGGCAGTGATGGCTAAGCTAAAAGAGCAGGGCTTAGTGGATGATTTAGTCTTTGCTCGATTCTGGAAAGATAATCGGGAATCGTTTAGCCCGCGTAGTCAGCGACTGACTAAGTTAGAGCTGAGGCGAAAAGGGATAGGCAGTGACGTCATAGACCAGGTGGTTGACTCGGTTGATGATGGCGATAGTGCCTATCGAGCGGCTCTTAGTCGGGCTCGTCATTTGCCACTGGCTGACTATCAGGGTTTTCGTCGCCGGTTAGGTGAATATCTCAGGCGACGGGGCTTTAATTACGAAGTGATAAATCATACTGTGGAACGAGTATGGCAAGAACGAGGGAATAGCTCTGGATAGCATTTTACTCTGGTATTAACTCGGCGAAGTAAATATTGTTAGCTATCTTTGGCTGCCCCCGATGAATACAGACTACGGATAAGGAGGGGTGAAAAATGGGAATTAATGTAGTATTAGCTATTTTCTTTAGTTTTATCATTGGTGCGATATTTGGCGCTATGGCTGCCTTTATTTCTCGGCGACTTGTGTTTAACCGGCAAATACGTATTGCTGAGAGGAGAGCCGCCAGAATGGTGTCTGAGGCTGGAAACGAGGCCAAAGCTATGCTGCAGGATGCGCAGGAAGAGGCAAAAAGAACCAAGACAGCCGGTGAGACGGAGTATCGGGAACGACGTTCTGAGCTACAACGGCAGGAGGGCCGTTTAGCGCAAAAGGCAGAGAGCTTGGAACGCAAGTTAGAAGGTGTGGAACAACGTGAGCGCAGCTTGGCTGGTAAAGAAAAGGAGATTGATTCCATCCGGACTCATCTAGGTGAGCTCAGAGGCAAGCAGTTAAAGCAGCTGGAGTTGATTTCGGGCATGTCTAGTTCCGAGGCAAGACAACAGCTGTTGGATGCGATAGAGGTTGAGATGCAGCAGGAGACCTCACGACGCCTACATGAATGGGAAGCTCAGCTAAAAGAGGAAGCCGATAAGAAAGCTCAGGAGGTTTTGTCGCAGGCTATCCAACGCAGCGCCTCTGAAGTTGTGGCTGAAAGTACGGTTGCGGTTGTTCCCCTCCCCGGTGACGAGATGAAGGGTCGGCTTATCGGACGGGAAGGTCGTAACATTAGAGCTCTGGAGCAGGCTACCGGCGTTGACCTAATTATTGACGATACCCCTGAGGCAGTAACCCTGTCTAGCTTTGACCCGGTGCGGCGAGAGGTTGCTCGTGTCGCTTTAACTAAGCTTATCCTCGATGGTCGCATCCACCCCGCTCGTATTGAAGAAGTGGTCGTTAAAGCTAAGGAAGAGGTAGAAGCGACAATCTACAGTGCCGGTGAACAGGCGACCTATCAGGTAGGAGTGCACGGATTGCGTCCTGAGTTAATTAAGCTGATTGGCCGTCTTAAGTATCGCACTAGCTATGGACAGAATACCTTAGCCCATAGCATTGAGACTGCATATTTAGCTGGTATGATTGCTTCTGAGTTGGGAGCCGATGTTGCTATAGCTAAGAGAGCTGGGCTGCTTCATGACATTGGTAAAGGGGTAAACCGGGAGGTAGAGGGCACCCATGCGGCTATTGGGGCTGACCTGGTTAAGCAATGGGATAAATCTCCTGAGGTAGTTCAGGGTATTGCTGAGCACCATCTTGAGACTGAGAGTACCAGCATGTGGGGCTTTATCATCTCCGCGGCTGATGCTATTAGTAGTGCCAGACCTGGGGCACGGCGTGAGTCACTAGAGAATTACCTGAAGCGAATGACGGCACTGGAAGACATTGCCGATGGCTTTAAGGGAGTGGAGAAGGCCTATGCTATTCAAGCCGGTCGTGAAATCCGCATCTTGGTTAGACCAGAAGAGATTGATGATCTGGGAGCAATGAGGCTTGCCCGAGACATTGTTAAGAAGATAGAAGAAGGCTTAGAGTATCCCGGGCAAATAAAGGTTACCGTGCTCAGGGAAACTAGAGCTGTAGACTATGCTAAGTAAGGGAAACCAAGTGAGGTGGCTGTCCCTTTCGTGGAGAATTGATGTTAATATTGGTGATTGGCGATATAATTGGCCGACCTGGTAGGCAAGCAGTGCATAAGTTTTTGCCAGGGCTGCGCCAGCAATATGGGTTAGATATGGTGGTTTCTAACGCTGAGAATGCTGCGGGTGGTTTTGGTCTAACCTTAGCCACAGCTAGGGAACTGCTCAATGATGGTATTGATGTGTTGACCTCAGGTAATCATATATGGGCTCAGAAGCAGATTATTCCCTATCTTGACGGCGAGATGCCCATTCTGCGCCCGTTAAACTATCCCCCAGGGGTGCCCGGTAGGGGCTATATAATCATCGGGCAGACTATGGTGGTTAATTTGATGGGTAGAACCTTTATGGGTGATTTAGACTGTCCGTTTCGGACGATGAATAAGCTATTAGCCAAGCTTGAGCACAAGCCGCCAGTTATTATTGTTGATTTTCATGCCGAGGCGACCTCCGAGAAGGTGGCAATGGGCCGCTACCTGGACGGTCGAGTCAGTGCTGTGCTCGGTACCCATACTCATGTCGGCACTATTGATGCCCAGTTACTATCTCAGGGCACTGCCTATGTTAGCGATATTGGCATGACCGGCCCTATGGATTCAGTTATCGGTGATGATGTCGAGGCAGTAATTCAGCGCTTTCTAACCGGGATGCCCCATCACCTATCGGTGGGGAAGGGAAACCTAATTTTTAATGCGATATTGCTTAGAGTGGATGAAGATAGTGGTCGGGCAGTAAATATTGAGCGCATTTGTCGGCAGATGGAGGAGTAGTGAGCAAGATAGACCTACATATTCACTCCACCGTCTCTGATGGGCGGTTTAGCCCGGAGGAGATTGTCCACAAAGCAGCCGAACTCGGGCTAACCATTATTGCTATTGCTGACCATGATGCTGTGGATGGAATTGCTCCGGCTCTAGAGGCGGCCAAAGCCTTTCCCCGGCTAAAGATTATACCCTGTGTTGAAGTTAGTACTGATGTCCCCAGCGGTGAAATTCATGTTTTGGGCTATTTTATCGATTGCAATAATCATGAGTTGAAGGCAGCTCTTGCTAAGTTCCGTAATTCCCGGCGGGGGCGGGCTCAGGGGATGATTGCCAAACTGGCGGAATTAGGCATCAACATTGAGTGGCAACGAGTCCAGGAAATAGCCGGTAGCGGCTCCATAGCCCGTCCTCATATTGCTCAGGCTATGCTGGAGAAGGGTTATATAAGTTCAATACGGGAAGCCTTCGACAAATATATAGCTCGTGACGGGCCTGCCTATGTTGAGCGGGAAAAGATGACGCCGGTGGAGGTGGTAGAACTGATAGTGCGGACTAACGGGCTGCCAGTGATGGCACACCCGTTAACAGTCGCTGATCTGGAGGCGATAGTTATCGAGCTGAAGGCAGCCGGGCTGGTGGGTATCGAGGCCTATTTCCATGATTATACTGCTGACGAGACCAAAAGGCTGATTAGCCTAGCTGACAAATATAATCTTATTGTCACCGGTGGCACTGACTATCATGGTCTGGATGCTGACAATGAGGCTATGATTGGTGGTGTGGATGTGCCCATGGAGTCAGCCGAGCAACTTATAGCATTGGCAGAGCAACGAGCATTAAAGTTAGCCAGTCAATAGTAATTTTTTTGGGGAGCTTATGGCCATTTGGTTTGTATTAATATTGGGTGCCTATCTTTTGAGTTCGGTGCCAGTCTCCTATCTTGCCGCTAGATTGTCCCGGGGCATAGACCTAAGGCAATATGGCACCGGCCAGGTGGGAGCTGGTAACCTGTGGCGGCTGACCTCTTGGCGGCTTGCTTTGCCGATATGCATTTTTGATTTAATTAAAGGATTGGTGATGGTCTGGGTGGCTCAATTAGTGGGTCTGAATATCGGCCAGCAACTGACGGTAGGTTCGGCAGCAATCATCGGACATAACTGGCCGATTTTTCTTCGTTTCAGCGGCGGTAGAGGGATTGGCACCGCCATCGGCGTAGTCCTTATACTCCCCTTGATAAATGACATGACACCCTGGCTGATAGTAGCCTTTTTGAGCATTCTCATAATTGGTACGGTCATTATGCGCAGCTCACCGTTATCGGTGCTGGTTGCTGCCGCGGCGCTACCTTTAGTTAGCTGGTCTTTTGAGCCGCTTTCAGTTACTCTGGGTTTTTTGGCTATATTTTTAATAATAGTTCTTAAACGACTAACGGCACCACGTTCCGATGATGCTGCCTCAGTCAGCAAAGGGCAATTGCTGCTTAACCGTCTGCTTTTTGACCGGGATATAGGGGATAGGAAAACCTGGATGTATCGGGTACCTCCCGAAGCTAGTTCAACTGAACAATCTTTTGAAAAACAGAAGCCGAGGAAAGGTTGGCATAATAAATGAAATGTGCGACTCATCCTCAAATTGAAACTAATCTGAGGTGTGGGAAGTGTGGCAAGCTGATATGCCCCAAGTGCATGGTGCAGACCCCGGTGGGAGCCAGATGCCGGGATTGTGCTAAGTTATATAAACTGCCTACCTATCGTGTTTCTACTAAGTACTACCTGAGGGCTGTCGGCACGGCACTGGGTATGGCAATTGTTTGTGGTATTGTTTGGGGGGTAGTGAGGGGTTTGGTGCCTTTCTTTCTCCTTAATTTACTGCTGGCTGCCGGTGCCGGTTATGCTATTGGTGAGGTGGTGAGCCTTTCCGTAAACCGTAAACGCGGCACAGGATTAGCTGCTATTGCTGGTATTGCAGTGGTAATAAGCTACCCGGTCAGTATTCTTTTCAGTATTCTTTTACCTTGGGGATTTTCCTTTGGTCTATTTCGTATACTTTTTGACCTGTTAGCCCTGGCTCTGGGCATCTATATCGCTGTTAGCCGTTTGCGCTAGGAATTTGGCCACATTAGTTTATGAGATTGTTAATTAATTTCGCCCTCTTCAGGTTTTCAAACAGTCTCATGGGTTACAAAATTGACTGCGATAGCAGAATATAGTAACTTTTTCGGAAGAAGTTAAGAATCTAACAGGAGGGATAACATGAAAAAGGTAGCTATAGTTGGTGTTGGCGAGACTAAGTTTAGTGGCTCTCAGGAAAAAACCTGTGTAGAGTTATTTGCTGAAGCTGCCATGGAGGCCCTAAATGAATCAAACCTGAAGCCAAAGGATATCAAGGCTCTGTTCCTGGGTAATGCGCTGGGAGACTTCTCCGAAGGGCAGGGGATGGTGCAGGCTTTTGCTGCGGAAAATATCGGCTGCTTTAATATTCCGGCAAATAGATATGAGGGGGCTTGTGCCTCAGCCAGCATGGCAATAAGAGATGCCTTTATATGGGTGGCTTCCGGTTTTTACGATGTCGTCCTGGCTGGGGGCACCGAAAGAGCAGCTTCTATGGGTACATCTCTCGCCACACGCACCTTTGCCATGTTTAGTGATAGTCACTATGAATATCCATCGGGAATTACCTTCCCGGCTCTCTTTGCTATGTTAACCCACCTTTACGCGGCTAAGTATGGAATACCTTTAGCCAAGCTTAAAGAGCAAATGGCTACGGTGTCAGTGCAATCTTACCGTTATGGCATGTTTAATTCCAAAGCGCAATTACACAAGAAAGTAAATGTGGATGCAGTGCTGAATTCGTTTACGGTGTGTTCACCAATCCAACTGCA
>SDBT01014101.1_pt1 | contig 12760 bp, 7 predicted proteins | sample 2277101 | NCBI WGS metagenome assembly SDBT01 (sample SAMN10404973, study PRJNA504765) | marine sediment metagenome | isolation source: marine sediment core GS10_PC15, 103 cmbsf | place: Arctic Ocean: Southern Knipovich Ridge | collected 2010 | reverse complement strand
TACAATGGCGGTAGTCCCTTTTGACGGCGCAGCTACTGAATCCATGGGAGAGATGCGATGAAGAAGAGGGCTGTAGTCTTAATGGCGGCGTTCGTTGTATCGGTATTTGCGCCGACGGTCCATGCCGAGGATTCACTTGACGAAACGATGCGGGCAATCGCTCGCACAGTTCTTGCCGACCGAATCGACGCCGAGGCCGCCAAAAAGCAGTTGGATGATGCGGGCGTGACATTGGGGACGTGGCGCAGAATCGGCCCGTTCCGCGATCAGGGACCGCTGCTCAATTGGATGGACAACGTCGACTCCAGCTACAAACATGTATTCGACGCGGAGAAAGAAACACTGGCCGGCGGAGGACTGCCGCAGCTCGACAAGAAGTACGCCGCACCAAATTTCCCGGCAACACCCGACGCCGTGCGAAGTTGGAACGAGCATCCCGAGTGGATCGACGGATACTACCAGGAGTTGCCGCGCGGGGGTGCTCCTTCCGCGGGTGAAACGCAATACGTCTATCTGGAAATCGCGGCAGACAAGCCGGTCGAGGTCGAAATCGACTGCGTCCTCCGTGCGCCCGAAAGCGACCGGCGGATGGGTTCTTACGGCATGGAGTCTTGGCGGCGCACCGGACGATTTACCTGGTGGGTCAACGGCCGGGAGATATCGAAGTGGGGCGGAGCGGACACCAAGGGTGACATGCCGCTGAAAGCCAAGGTCCAACTCGACAAAGGCAAGAACCATTTCTTCGCCAAGTTCACAAATAACCGCCACGCCTACGGATTCGCGTTCTCCCTCCATGGCATGCACCCGAACCTGAGACACGAAAGAGGTTTCGAGAGCGTGTGGCGGCCGTTGGAGATCAACAAGTCGACCGACCTGCCGTACTACCGCGAGAGTGCCGGACTGCCGAAATGGTTCGTGAAGAAAAACGGCTGGCTGGAATCTCTGGTCGCAACGAGAGACGGTCTGGCGGAGGAGCCCGAAGGCGCGAAGGAGTTCCAGTCGATATGGACCGCGCTGCACGCAGCTTTTGACGCGCCGATAGCGCGCCGCCAGATATCGCTGGGCGAGACATTCTGCGGCAAGAATACCGCGGAGATGTTCGGCAAGAAAGGCGACTCGCTTGACGAGTGGATCAGGTCGAAGTTCGTCGGCGGCGCGAGCGGGGTCGTCGCACTGCCGAATTCCCCGCTGCCGGAGTTGCTCAATGGGAATCTGCCGTTGCGGGAGGTGATTGCAAAGTGTACGGACCTGATTCACTACCAAGATTCACTTCAGCGTCTGGCGGCTTTGCGATTTCACCCCGAACCCATGGCAGGCGTAGAACACGCGGCCAGGGATTCCAAGGGCCGAATTGTTCCGGCCATCGAAAAGTCGTTGGAAAAGTATCCCACGTCGCCGGCAGGTGATCGTCATACGGCACGGCTGACCGAACTGCAGTCGCGAGTCAAACCGCTGCTCGAGAAGATGCTTGCTACCGGTGAGCCGATGGTCGAGGAAGTGCTCGTCGCCACCGATGCACTGGACCGGATGTGGGATCAGACCATCGGCGAACTGCCGACACTGCTGTTCCTCCAGCGGCCGACGTATGGCTACGACTCGCTGATGTTTGTCGGCGCCGGAACGGACCAGGCGTCGATTCGGGTGTTCGACCCCAAGACGAAAGAAGTCCACACCATTGTCGACAAGCCGGGCCGGGCCCACGAAATCGATCTCTCCTGGGACGGAAAGACCATCTATATCGGTGGCGGCGGCCAGATCGGCGCCGTGGACGTCGACGGAAAGAACCTGCGGACGATCCAAACGGGCCAATCGCCATGCGAGATGCCCGACGGCCGTCTGGTCTTCTTCGATAATGAGGCCGGCAAATCACCCTGCAAAGCCAACGGGCCCCGGCAACTGCTGTTTATCTGCGATCCGGACGGCAAGAACAGGAAAGTTGTATCGGCTAACCTGACCATTGATACTTCGCCAAGCGTGATGAACGACGGGCGGATAATCTTCGCCCGCTGGGACTACGGGGTGAACAAGAATGTCTTCAACCGGCACGCGCTCTGGGTGCAGAATCCGGACGGTACCGCGTTGGATCTCTTCTTTGGCAATACGGTGATCGACCCTCGTTCGATGGGCCGGCCCCGGCAGATTCCCGGTCGACCGGAAGCGATCACCGTTTTTGGGCCCCATCACGCTCATCTTACCGGTCTGGTCGGACTGGTCTACAACGGCAACGGCAAGGAGGCGGCCGACGGCGTTGGATTTCGTCGAGTGAATCGCGATACGGCCTCGGTGGGCGACCGCCCGCCCGTCTACGCCTACCAGGATCCGCAACCGCTGAACGAACAGCTCTTTCTCGTCTCTTACGGCGGACGCCCCGACCGCAAGGTCGGTCTCTATCTGCTAGATCGTTCGGGCAATAAGAAGTGCATCCTCGAGACGGCCGACAATAGGGGCGTTCATTCGGCGCAGGTGTTCGGTGCCCAGCCCAGCCCGCCGATCATTCCGGACCGCAGCCGGATAGCCAACTGGCAACGCGACGTCGACTTGTTCGAGCAGATGCTGGCCGACCCAGATTGGAGCCAGAAAGCGACGATGTTGCTGTACGATGTTTATCAGGGGCTCGAACCGGAAATCGAGCGTGGTCGCGCCAAGTACCTGGCCGTCATGGAACAGGTTATCCAGTCCAGCGGCCGCGGCGGGTCCATGGGGGTGGGCACGATCTGGTACGCCAATAGAGTTGTCGGGCTCGTGCCGATCGAGAAAGACGGCTCGGCCCATTTCCAAGTGCCCGCATTGCGGAGCCTCTATTTTCACGTGCTCGACAAAGAGGGCAAAATGCTCATGACCCAAGGGTCTGATTTTCACACCATGCCGGGCGAATTTCGTAGTTGCATTGGTTGTCACGAACAGAGCAAGGGCATCGACGCGCCCCCGGATGCAAGCAAGTCCCCGATTGCAGGGCACAAAGCGCCCGTCCGACCTCGGATGCCCGACTGGGGAACCAACGGGATCATCGAATACGAGGTTACCGTTCAGCCCGTGCTGGATAAATACTGCATTAAGTGCCACGCCGGCCCAAAGCCCGACGCCAATCTCAACCTGACCGGCGATAGGACAACCGTCTACAACATGTCCTACATGGAACTGACCGACAGGATGCTCGTACACTTTACTCCGGGCACCGGCAGCACCCATGCCCAGCCCACCAACGACTGTGACGTGCAGGCGCCGCTAAGCAGGGGCAGTCTGCTGAGCAAGTTGACCAAGTATATCCAGGATCCCAAGCACTGCGAACGCGAAAAAGAAATACCTTTCGAGGAGCAGTTGGCCGTCTTTCTCTGGATCGATTCCAACGTGCCTTTCTACGGCCATTGCCGCCAGAGATCGCCCACGTTGCTTGAAGGTGGGGCACGGAACGACCTCGCCGCGGTTCACAAGAAGCGCTGTGCCGGTTGCCATGGCAACGACAACCCCGATACGAAATCGGGCCTGAACCATCATCACACAACGACTCACGTCGGCACCTACCGGCCCGGTCAATGGGGCGTTGCCCGTAGCGGCATGCGGGTGCGCCACTTGAACCTGTCCAACCCGCAGCACAGCGGCGCACTGCAAGCCCCCCTGGCAAAGAGCGCGGGTGGATGGGACCTCTGCAAGGGCGACGACGGCAAGTCGGTCTTCAGCAGCACCGACGATCCGGACTACCAAAAAATGCTCGCGGCCCTGAAGCGTGTTGAGCGCAGGGAGGAACCGGGTGTGAAGGAGCTTTTGGGAAAGAAGTAGTGCTTTGTCAAGCTTGAGGATTGGGGTTGGGTGGCTGGGGTTGAACCACGAGGAACGAGTGGTGAACCCCCAGTGATTCATCTGGGGGCTCGCTGCTCGTTCCTCGCATCTCGACCCCAGCCACCCCAAAACTCAGATTTGACAAAGCACTAGAATTAGCCTCATTCCTCCTTCACTGCAAAGTCCGCCGGCTTGAGACCACGGTGGAACTTTCCTCCGCCGAACGGAGATGCCTTCCAGTCCTCGCCGACGTAACTCCCTCTACCCCAGATCCCGGCCGTCGAACATCAACAGGGCCAGCAACACGGCCACCGTGCTGTAGAGCCCGCTATAGAGCGAGGCCCAAGCTACGTAGCTCCAGGGGACGATCTTGTCGTTGGAGATGGCGCCGTAGATGTTGAGGTTTTCGAGCACCGGCAGAATCGCGGCCAGAAATGTGCCGACGAAATGGACGATCTCGTTTTGACCTGCCGACGTATCGACCAGCACCGGCATCAAGTGCCCCAGTACGTAGATCGAGAAGCAGATCACCAGATTGGCTACGACCGGCAGTCGGGTAGAGATGGCCACCGCGATCGAACTCATCACGATCGCCTCCAGCAGCGCCAGCACGAGCCCGGGCAACATCTGGACCATCGTGTTGATGCAGTCTTGCGAGGTCGCATCTGTGCCGCCCGATTCCCGGGCCTCGAAGTCTACCTTGAACGAAAGGCTGCCGAGAAACAGCGCCCCGAGGATGATGAACACCAGGGCCACGGGTCCGACGACGCCCAGGAACTTGCCCAGGATGAAAGCCACCCGAGTGATCGGCTTGGATAACAGCGTCAAGGCGGTGCGCCCGTCTATCTCCTCGGCAATCGATCTGCTGGCCGTGAACAGCGCCAGCACAACCGACCAGAGCACAATCCAGTTCAACCCCATGTCCTTGACGAACTTGATGTCTTCGCCGAACGTGTAGTAAGGCAGAAACGGGAATACGATCAGGCCGACCGCCCCCACCGCCAGCACGGCGTAGAACAGCGGCTGGGCAAGCGTCTCCTTGGACGTGGCCCAGGCAATCGCCGCGGTCCGCGGCACGATCAGTTGCAGCAAGAAGAACACGCCCAGCAACACAGCCACGAGAGCCACCGCCCCCGCGGCAACCATCCACAAGGGATATAACCAGGTACTCAACGCGGCAAACATCGGTAGATTGCAATCGGGGAACGTCATCTTTGCTTCTTCATGTATCTTACGCCGCCGCAGGTCCCAATGTTCGGACCCTTTCGTGGTGTAGGCATGTAGGGTGCGTGCAACGCACCTGCACCATATGCTGTGGTGCGTTTCACGCACCCTACATCAAAACCGTATGTCAAAACCCGAAAACCCCCCGGTCGCCGGAGATGTCTGTTGTCGAGCGTCCTTGACGTAGTGGCCCATCTCCGTGTCGATCGCATCGAGAAACCGCCCGATCTCGCCGGCCGAGCCCTCCGCAACAAGTTGCACCCGGCCATCGGGAAGATTCCTCACGAACCCGGCCACGCCAAACGGCCCGGCAATCATCCTGACGGTATACCGGAATCCGACGCCCTGAACCCTCCCCGAGTAGAAGACCTCGCACCGTTGGGCGGCCGCTTCTTCCGACACGGTTGGATACCTCCGAAACCACCAGTATAGCGCGTCGCCCTGCCGGCCGCCAGGGGGTTCTGTGCCAGGGAACGGTGGCAATTCGGGTTGCTGGCGGCGCGAAGGGCTCCTAGAATGGGGCACGCATGACCGATCGCATCACCAACGTTGCCGTGCTGGGCTCGACCGGGAGTATCGGTCGCAGTACGTTGGAGGTGATCGACGCCTCGGCCGGGCGGTTGCGGGCGGTGGCACTGTCGGCCCATAGCAGCACGGAAATGCTCCTCGAACAGGCCCAACGGGTCCGGCCGCGTTGCATTGTGGTCAGCGATCCGGCCGCGGCCGAGCGTCAGGACTGGTCGGCTCTGCCCGAGAACGTCGAGTTGCTAGTCGGCCCCGAAGCGGTCGCCCGGGCGGCCGCCGGCGGTGAGATCGACGTGGTCGTCTCGGCCATTGTCGGCAGTGCGGGACTGCAAGGGACCTGGGCCGCGCTGGAGGCCGGCAAAACCGTTGCCTTGGCCAACAAGGAGAGCTTGGTGGTCGGCGGACCGTTGGTTACCCGCTTGGCCCGCGAGCGAGGGGCGGCCCTGTTGCCGGTCGATAGCGAACACAGCGCCATATTTCAAGCGTTGCAGGCCGGGCGTCGCGAGGAGGTTCGCCGGGTGGTACTTACAGCCAGCGGGGGGCCGTTCCGTACTTACACTCAGGATCAACTGGCCCAGGTGACCGTCGAAGAGGCCCTGGCACACCCCACCTGGGACATGGGCCCGAAAATCACGGTCGATTCGGCCACACTGATGAACAAGGCTCTGGAGATCATTGAGGCCCGGTGGCTGTTCGATTTGTCACCCGATCAGATTGCCGTGGTGATTCACCCGCAGTCGATCGTCCATTCAATGGTAGAATATAGAGACGGGTCGGTGATTGCCCAGCTCAGCCCGCCCGACATGAAGCTGCCGATCCAGTACGCCTTGACGTGGCCGTCGCGTTGCGAGGGTCCGGCGGCTAAGATGGATTGGTCTCGGTCGATGCAGTTAGATTTCGAGCCGCCCGACTTCGAGCGTTTTGCGGCGTTGGGGCTGGGGCTGGAGGTTGCTCGGGTCGGCGGTACGGCCGGGGCGGTGGTCAATGGGGCGAACGAGGCGGCGGTGGCGGCGTTTCTCGACGGCCGGCTCGCGTTGCATAAGATTGTACCCGCATGCCGAAGCGTGCTGGAAAACCATAACTTCGATCCCGACCCTACCTTGCAACAGGTGCTCGAGTTGGACCGTTGGGCTCGTCAGGAGGTGTTAAGTTGGATTTGTGCTTGATTGCGTTGGCGTGGACGGACCCGTATCTGTGGCTCGCCGTACTAAAGGTAGCCGTCGGGCTGGGTTTCGTGATCTTCGTTCACGAACTGGGCCATTTTGCCGTGGCCAAGATGTGCGGCGTGAAGTGCGAGAAGTTCTACCTGGGGTTCGATATCGCCGGTTGGAAGTTCTGCAAGTTCACCTACGGCGAAACCGAATACGGCATCGGCATTCTCCCGCTGGGTGGCTACGTGAAGATGCTCGGCCAGGAAGACAATCCGGCCCGGCTCCGCGAGGAGATCGAACGAGCCAAACAAGCGGAAGCGGCAGGCGACGACGAGAAACCGACCGATGCCGAACAAACGGACGCCCCGGCATGCGAGTCGGTCGACGTCGCCGCTGCCGAGCAGGCGTTGTACGATCCGCGCAGTTATCTGGCCCAGAACGTGCCTAAGCGGATGGCAATCATCTCGGCCGGCGTGATTATGAATTTGATCTTCGCCTGGGTGATGGCGTCGGTCGCCTTCTCGCCCAGCATGGGTGTTACTCGGAACAAGTGCGCCGTGGGCCATCTGCTACCCGGTCAGGCCGCCTGGCAGAAGGACCTCCGCGTAGGAGACACGTTGCTACAGGTGGGCGACCATAAGATGCGGAAGTTCCGCGACATGCGGGAAGCCATCATGCTGGGCGATAAGCTGGAGGACGGCATTCCGATCGTGCTGGAGCGCGACGGCGTCGAGCTCCCGCCTAAGATCGTCGAGCCGGACAGTAGCGGGTTGCTGCCGATTATTGGAATTATCAGCGCGAGCACCATGACGTTGGACAAGGAAATCCCGACTAAGCCCGGGTCGCCTGCGCACAAGGCTTCGCCAGGATTAGAGCCGGGTGACACGATCGAGAAAATCGGCGTGGAGATCGACGGCAAGATCGTCGAAAAGCCCATCGAGAACATCGCCGTGCTGCACGAGTTGCTAGCCATCCACGCCGACAAGCCGTTGAAAATCACCGTCCGCCGCAGCGCGGGCGATACGCAGAAGAAGGGCGAATCGACCGACTCCATAACGGTAGGGCCGATCGACGTTGCTCGCAATCCGATGCGACGGTTGGGACTGGTGATGAAAATCGGCAAGATCAGTGCCGTCCAGGAAGACTCGCCGGCCGCACGGGCCGAGCCGCAAGGTTCGCCTAAAACGAAACGGGGCATTAAGCCGGGCGATCGCATCCTGAAGATCGGCGAAACCTCGGGCGATCCGCTGACTCTGGGTGATCCGATGACTCTGACCGAGCGGCTCCGCGGCCGCGAAGGCGAGCAGATCATCGTGACCGTCCGGCGCGGGAAGAAGAAGATCGATTTCGCGGTCACGCTCGATCCGACCGATTCGTTCGAGATTCCATATCCCTATATGCCCGACGGTCCGGTCACGGCGCCCGCCTTGGGAATCGCCTATCACGTACTCAACGAGGTCGAGTCGTCGGACGTTCCGGGTAGCGTGTTTGCCCGGGCCAGGAAAGACGCCGGGGCGGGTAAGAAGGCGGCAATTCCGGGTCCCGGCGACGTTCTAGTCTCGGCCGTGCTGATTCCGCCCGAGAATCAAACGCCCGAGCAAGAGAAGATCGAACAACAGAAGTGGAACATCGATTTCGACGAGGAGAATCGTAACTGGCCCAGGTTGCTCTATACACTCCAAGAGTTGTTGCAGGGCACCAAAGTGGAACTGACGTGGAAAGACAAGAACGGCAAACACACGGAGACGTTCGAGCCGGAAACCGCAGACGATTGGTTCTACCCCAAACGCGGATTCCGTTTCGAGTCGATGACCTTCACGGAGAAGGGCTCCACCATCGGCGAAGCGATCCACCTTGGCGGCGAGGAAACGATTCACTCTACGTTGATGGTCTACCGGTTCCTGCAAAAACTCGGCGCACGGCAAGTCTCGCCTAAGGCGTTGGGGGGCCCGGTGACGATCTTCCGGGTAGCCAAGCACTACGCCGAGCGAGGCACTTCCGATCTGCTGATCTTCCTCACGATGCTCAGCGCGAATCTGGCGGTGATCAACTTCCTGCCGATTCCGCTGCTCGACGGCGGCCACATGGTCCTGCTGGGCTGGGAAGGCATCCGCGGGAAACCAGCCAGCGAACGCATTCAAATCGCACTGACGTACCTCGGACTGGCCTTCATCCTCACGTTGATGGTCTGGGTAATCGGGCTCGACATCTGGCGATTGATGTCCGGGTAGGGGGGAGGAATTGCAAATTGAGAATTGGTAATTGTAAATTGCAAATTGAAGAAAGTGGGTGGCTGCACTATGATCGCCGGCCGCGTTTCTTGATGACCTTGCCGCCACGGGTTTTCTTCTTTCCCTTGGACGCGTAGTTCGGATTGTCGGCTTGGCCGGTCAACTCGTAGAGGAACCGGCTGGGGTCGGTGGGCCGGGCCTTGCCCCACTTGCGCCGGCTCAGCGATAAGGTCAACGTCAATCTTCGCTCGGCCCGCGTGACGCCCACGTAGCAGATCCGCCGCTCTTCGTCGATTGCAGTGCCGCCGGCAGCGGGGGACGCTGTGCCGGCGTCGGCCACGCTGCGACGATGCGGCAACAGTCCCTCTTCCATGCCGACCATGTAGACCTCGGGAAACTCCAACCCCTTGGCCGCGTGCAGCGTCATCAATACCACCGCGTTCCGTTTCAGTTGCGACTCCTTCTCCTTGTCGTCGTCGTTGCCGATCAAGATGGCGTCTTGTACGAACCCGGCCAGCGTCGGTTTCGAGGCCTTGCTGCAATAGCTGGCCACGGCGTTGACGAGTTCCTCCACCGCGACCCAACGTGCCTCCTGGTCGCTCGTGTCCGGGTACAGCCGGGTCAATTCGTCGCGGTAGTTGATCTCGCGAATCAACCCGTTGACGATTTTATCGGGTGACATCTGCTTCGCCCGATTGTGGTAACTGTCGATCATCTCGCGAAATTTTCCGATCGCCTCGACCGCTCGCGGCGGCAGCCCGGCCAGTTTGCCGGCCTGCGGCAGCACGTCCCAGACCGGCTTGCCGCGGCGGACCGCCTCGTCGATTAGCCGCTTTACGCTGCTCTGTCCGATACCGCGAGCGGGCACGTTGACGATCCGCAACAGCGAGACCTCGTCGCGAGGGTTGACCAGCAGTTTCAGATAGGCCAGCACGTCGCGGACCTCCTTGCGGTCGTAGAACGACATGCCACCCAGCAGCACGTAGGGGATTTGGCGCCGCCGCAACTCCATCTCGAACGATCGCGGCTGCTCGTTGGTTCGGCAGAGGATGGCGAAATCTCGCGGTTTGCGTCGCTTGGTCTTGATCCGCAAGGCGATCTCGCCGACCACCGTTTCCGCTTCTTCGTCTTCGTTCTTCAGTTGCAGAATCCTGGGCGACTCGCCCGTCTTCTTCGCCCGCAGGACCTTGTCGTGCCTGAGCCGATTGAACGCAATCAGGCGGTTGGCCCAACCGAGGATCTCTCGGGTGCTGCGGTAGTTGACCTCCAGGCGAACGACCTTGGCTTCGGGCCAGTCGTTCTTGAAGCTGAGGATGTGTGTCACTTCGGCCCCTCGCCAGCCGTAGATCGACTGGTCGTCGTCGCCGACCACGCACAGGTTGCGATGTTCGCCGGCCAGGGCCTTGACGATGCGGTACTGGCTGCCGTTGGTGTCCTGGTATTCGTCGATCAGCAGGTGGTCGAACCGCCCGGCCTCGGCCTTGCGGACTTCGGCGAAGCGGCGGAAGAGGTCCTCGGTACACAACAGCAGGTCGTCGAAATCGAGAGCCCCGGCCGCCTTCAAGGCGTTCTGATAGCGGCGATAAGCGGCCGCGGCGAGATGTTCCTTGTCGGTCTCGGCCAACGCGGCGGCCTGACGCGGACGCACCGAGGCGGTCTTCCAGCGGCTAATGAAGTTGATCAGGTCCCCCGGCCGCAACGTACCGCTGCTGACTCTGATCTCCCGCAGCGCACTTCGGGCAACGCTCTCCTGGTCGCCCCGGTCGTAGATGGCAAAGGCCGTGGGATAGCCCAGGTGCCGGATGTTGCGACGAAGGATTCGCACGCAGAGCGAATGGAACGTGGAGATTTCGGGAGCGTTTTTCAGCCGTTTGCCGATCAGTTCGGTCGCCCGTTGCCGCATTTCGCCGGCCGCCTTGTTGGTGAAGGTGACCGCCAGAATCCGCCCCGGCCTCACGCGGTTGCGGATCAGCCGGGCGATGCGATAGGTCACCACCCGCGTCTTTCCCGTACCCGCACCGGCCAACACCAGTAGCGGCCCCGAGAGCGTATTCACGGCTTCATGTTGTGCAGGATTCAAGTCCATGGCAGTAATCACAATCGCACAAGTATCCCCATCGAGCCGCGGGGTTTACCCCCGCGCCGACCACCCCCTACCCCACCCGCGTAGGGGTACACTTCGCTGCCAGCCAATTCCCCGATTCATTGGATACTAAAGTCCCGTGCGTAATCAGGGAAGGGCCGCCCGGCACTTCATCCCGGTGACCTAATACCCTCAGAGTGGAGGCAACGCGTGTGCTGACACCACAAAGCCGCGACCGTTGGTCGCGAAAACGTGCAAAAGGAGCGTATGCTCGGCAGTTGTGCCGGCGCGACCAACGGTCGCGGCTTTGTGCCAATCGGATCGCAACACGTTGATATGTTTGTGTTTTGCACCCACCCGGAGGCCTTGACGCCCATCGCTCGGCGGGCGTATACTGTATTGCTTGTTCGGCAGACCGGGCACGTTTCCGGACGGGTCACCGCCATCTGCCAGTGCTTCCGCGTACCGGAGAGGATCGAAAAAGATGAAAGGCGAACGCCGCCACGAATTGCAGCATAACGCACTGGCCGACTACATCACCGGTGTGGTAACGTCCGTAAAGCCCTACTCCAACGCGATCCTCGGGTGCGTGTTGTTGGTAGCCGTCGCGGCAGCGGGCTACCTATGGTGGTCCAGAGACTTGGCCAATAAGGAAGAGGAAGGCTGCGACGAGTTCTTGGCGCTCAAGAGCAAGGCCGGCTTCGAGTTGTACGATCTGGACGGTTTCAAGAAACGGCACGAGGGCACCAAAGTCAGTTTTCGGGTGCTCACGTTTGCCGGCGATATGGGACTGATCGATGGATCCCGTAAGCTCTTCACCAACAAGGCCGACGCGCACGAGGAACTAGGCAAGGCAGAGAAGAGCTACAACGAGGTGCTCGCCGAATGCGACGATCCCGCGAAGTTGTTGCAGGCCACGTTCGGACTCGCCCGGATTCACGAATCGCTCGGCCGCCTCGAACAGGCCGTCGAACGCTATGAAGAAGTCGGCGAAAAATGGCCGGGGACCGCCTGTGCCAGTCAGGCAAAAAAACGGCTGGAGTTCCTTGCACAAGCAGATAGCACATGGTTCTACGATCGATTCGCCGAGTACGACCCGACGCCTAAGACCGAACCGCTCGACCCGGGCATACTGCCGTTTGACCCAAGCAGCCTCCCCGAACCTCCCGGTTCCGGCGGCGGTTCTTCCATGCTCGATCTGCCGTCGTTGGGCGGCGGGAGCGGCGATACGGGTAAGACCGAACCGGACGACACGGGCGACGACGACGGAACCGAAGCCGACCCGAAATCACCCCCAACGGAACCTGCGATACCGGACACAACGGAACCTGCGATACCGGACACAACGGAACCTGCGATACCGGACACAACGGAACCTGCGATACCGGACACAACCGAACCTGCAATACCGGATACAACCGAACCTGCGGATTCCGACACCGACGCTGCACCGCCCGTCTCGCGGTAATGAAATGTATAGCCGGCTTGCCCCTTCGCCATGCCACCCGAGCAGCTTTCCTCAGAGCCGGTCGAACTAACCGTTGATGCAGCGGAGTCCGGCCAGCGTCTGGACGCCTTTCTGGCACACCATTTCTCCGACTACAGCCGCGTCCACCTCCGCCGGGTAATCACGGCCGGCGGCGTCAAGGTGGACGACGGCGGCGGCAAGCCGGCCTACCGGTTGAAGCCCGGTCAACTCGTCTCGATCGTCCTGCCGGAAATTCCCCGCGAGGCCCCCACCCCGGAGAACATCCCCCTGGACGTGCTTT
>SDBT01014100.1_pt1 | contig 12762 bp, 10 predicted proteins | sample 2277101 | NCBI WGS metagenome assembly SDBT01 (sample SAMN10404973, study PRJNA504765) | marine sediment metagenome | isolation source: marine sediment core GS10_PC15, 103 cmbsf | place: Arctic Ocean: Southern Knipovich Ridge | collected 2010 | reverse complement strand
TGAACAAACATCGGCATGATGACATGAATATAGTTGTCCACTCCCACCGGGCGGATAACCCCGGGACTTGCCGGATTGGTAATCTCCAGGGCTACCTGTGACTCGCTAATCACACTTAGCACATCAGTTAGGTACTTACCATTGAAGGCAATCTTGGCTTCTTCGCCCTCAACAGTAGCATCAATCTCACCAACATCGTCGCCTATCTCTTCGGAGCGAGCGGAAACTGTTATCTTACCCGGGGTTAATTCCCCACCGGGGGCTACCATCAAACGGACAATGCCACTGCCATCACGAGCGAAGATAGAAGCTGTTTTGGTTGCCCTCAAGAATGCGTCAACGTCAACTATCGCCCGGGTACTGTAGCTCTGGGGAATGAGCTGGGCATACTGGGGAAAGGTACCCTGCACAAGCTGGGATACCAGTTCAACATTCTTCAGGCGAAATAGAGCCTGACTCTTATCGGGATTTACCGTTATCTCAACGGCTTCCTCCTGTTCAGCCGCCAAACGGTTTAACTCAGCCAGAGTCCGTGCTGGAATAATGACCTCAGCCTTCTGCTTAACCGGGGTGGCAAGAGGTAGCTTGTATACGGCTAATCTAAAGCCGTCAGCTGCCGCCAGTGTCAGTAAATCACCATCAAACTGGGCATCAATACCGGTGAGCACGGGACGGGATTCCTCGGTAGCGGCAGCGAAGACAACCTGGCTAATTCCCTGATGAAGGGCTTCTACTTCGACCTTGGTAGTAATACCATCTTCAATCTTGGGTATGGGTGGGAAATCCTTGGCATTAGTCCCGCTGATTCTTGCTTCAAATCGGGCACACTTTAATTCCAAGGTATTGGTCCGAGGGAAAAGACTGATATTAACCTTATCGCTGGGCAGGGAGTTAACAAAGTCGGTAAGAAGCCGGGCGGGAACAGTAATCTCCCCTTCTTCCTCTACCTTAGCCCCAATCCAGTGACTGATAGCCATTTCCAGATTGGTAGCCACCAGTTTGAGACGGGACTGGTCTGTGGCCAGGAGGACATTATTGGTTATCGGCAGGGTACTTCTGGTAGCCACCGCCCTGCTCACCACGCTAAGCCCTCGGTTTAAATTCTCCTGAAGACATGATAGCTTCATACTGCACCCCCAAGGTGGTCTTACTTGTGATGAAGTAGTATACACCAATTATTAATTCTTCTCAAGGTTAATCACTCCACTTTTGCCACCACTTTTTCTAATTAGTCGAATACTCTCAATTTGGATGCCCCGGTCTATGGCTTTACACATATCATAAATGGTTAAGGCAGTAATCGTGGTAGCGGTAAGTGCCTCCATCTCTACCCCGGTCTTACCGATGCTCTTTACCGTGGTGGTAATCTCCACGGCGCTATTCTTCTCGTCCAGGCCGAACTCAATCTTAACTTCTCCGATAATAACCGGGTGACACAGGGGTATTATATGAGGCGTTTGCTTAGCCGCCATGATGCCGGCTAGCTGGGCTACCGCCAGAACATCCCCCTTGACTAGCCCCTTCTTCTTTATCAGGTCAAGGGTAGAAGCTTGCATCCTGACCACGCATTTGGCTACTGCCTCACGCTGGGTGTCAGGCTTCTGGCTAACATCTACCATACGGGGTCGACCCTGTGCATCCATATGGGTCAGCTCTTCCATGACTAGCCCCCTATTTGAGAGAACAGTTGGTCTTCAGGTATGTGACCCTTGGCCAGATGATGGTGTAGTGGCTTGTTGGCAACTGCCTTCTCAATCAGTTGTTTCAGCCCGGCTAAAGATATTCCACTACGCAAGGGCTGCTTCAGGTCTATTTCATCCTCAGCTAAGAGGCAGAGGCGAAGTTTACCATCAGAGGTAAGGCGTAGCCGATTGCAATGAAAGCAAAAATGCTCACTAACCGGGGTAATAAAGCCAATGGTGCCTTTGGCTTGAGGAAAACGAAAATACCGGGCTGGTCCGTTGCCGACGCGGGGTAAGCAGGGCTCCAGTTTTCCCAACTGCTCAAGACGCTTTCTCATGTCACTAACCGAGAGGAATTGTGAAGTTATGGTGCCCTGGCTGGTAAGGGGCATAAACTCAATAAAGCGCACATGCCATCCCTCATTAATGGTTTTGGTGGCAAAATCGAGGAGTTCGTCGTCATTAACACCAGACATAACCACCATATTAAGCTTAACTGGATTAAGCCCGACTGACTTAGCCAGCTCGATGCCTTCCAGAACATTGTCAAGATTATTATTACAACGGGTAATAAACTCAAATTTGTCTCGTTTAAGTGTATCCAGACTTACATTGACTCGCCGTAAGCCGGCTGATTTTAGCTCGGCAGCATAGCAACCAAGCAATGTCCCGTTTGTCGTCAGGGAGATATCATCTATATCATCTACCTGCGCCAGCATCTGTATTAAGTCAGGCAGTCCTGACTTCAGCAAAGGTTCGCCCCCGGTAATCCTTACTTTATTTATGCCTAGCTCGGCGGCTGCCTCAACTATGGTATTGATTTCCTCATAGGTAAGAATGTCTTGGTGAGGCAGTAGGCGAACGCCATCAGATGGCATGCAGTAGATACAGCGCAGATTACAGCGGTCAGTTACTGAGATACGCAGATAATTTATGGGACGCTGAAAGGAATCAGAAAGTCCGGTCATTCTCTTAACCTCTTTAGTAATTGGTGTGCTTTTCGGGCGGCTTGTCCTCGATGACTAACCTGGTTCTTCAGTGACAAGGGTAACTCAGCCATTGTCTTATCTAGCTCCGGAAGATAAAAAATCGGGTCATAACCAAAGCCGTGCTCTCCCCTTGGCTCGAAGGTTATAAACCCCTGGCACTCACCAGAGCAAATCTCTGTCTTACCATTGGGCGTAGCAATGGCAATAACACATCTGAAACGGGCAGTTCGTTTCTCCCACGGCACCCCCTCAAGCCGTGACAATAAATAATTAACTCTATCCCTGTCTGAGGCACCTTCACCGGCATAGCGAGCCGACAACGGACCGGGTTCACCACCTAAGGCATCAACCTCCAGCCCGGAATCATCAGCCAGTGTTAGTAGCTGGCTCTTGTCGGCTATTACCGTTGCCTTTAATCTGGCATTTTCCTCCAGGCTTCCGCCCACCTCGCTGACTTCAGTGGTGATGCCCTGCTCAGCAAACGTAATCAACTCATAGGGAATGTTCTGAAGTAAGCTTTTATATTCCCGTACTTTTCCTTGATTATTTGTCGCCAGGAGAAGCTTATCGCCCATGGGACCCCCAAAACTTATATCGGAGGCTATTTACTAAGCTCATCGATACTCATGGCGGCCATGGTTATAGTCTGGAGGGTGCCTCTTGAGCCCAGTTCCATGGCTACTTTAGCTATCGCCTTGTTGTCCGGGGCTTCCAGGATGTTTACGAAGTCGTACGGACCGAGGAGAGCATACTGAGAGAGTATCTTAACTCCCATGGCTTCGACTTCCTTATTAACTTCCTTGAGCCTCTTTGGGTTTTCCTTTATGGTTCTCCTTCCCTCGTCGGTTAGTGTGGTAAGCATAACATAAACTGCCATTTCTTCAACTCCTTCTTAAACGCTGTCAGGCGCCGTAACGCCCCTGTCAACACTTTAGTATTGAATGCAGTTATGAATGATATCCCTTTCCTTCTAGTCACTCAAGGTCAGTGAACCTTCCCTCCAATTTCTTCGCTATCTGAGGCATGGTAGTGTATTCCATTTCTTCCAGGGGCAGGCGGTGCGGCTCAAAAGGACCATGGCGACGCATATAGTCGGCTATTTCGTTTGCCTGCTGGCGGGCGAGATCAAATGACTTGTCAGCAAAGAAGTCACGCGGTCCCACCAGCTTACCCTCGGCAAGCTGGAAGCCGGCTGAGATCACTCTTGGTGGTCCGTCAAAGCGGGTCGGTGTGGCATCCTCAATAGCTACCGGCATAAAGGGACCGTGGTGGGAGCCCCGCATCCAGCCCTCCACCAAATGGGGCAGGGTAAAGGGTTCCAGCACCTCGCCCACCGCCGGGAATATCCCCTGGGCGCGAACGACACATACCGGGTCGTCCTTACCTACATACCGTCCCGCAATTAAAGACAGACGCTGGGTGGAAGACACTGACGCTATCTCCCCGGTTTCTCGGCTGTAAACCGCTTTTATTGCATAGCGCGAAGGGGCACCAATGAAAATCAACAGGTCATAAATCTCTTCCGGGGCGTTCAGGGTTATCTTCTTATGCTCCTTGACATCGTGCACTTCAAAGGCAAACCCGGTGTGCATATTAGGGGCAATAACCAGCCCGATGGTATTAAACGGGTCAGCAAACATCTTATATAGCGGCATATTCCAGGCTCCGGCTGAAGTCTTATCCGCCATAAAGACAATAACCGGTTCAGACGGTCGCTCCTCAAATTCCATCTCGGCTACCCCGGGTCCCATCCCCTTGACATTGCCTGAGAAAGCGTCAGACAGCAAATCCTGTCCGGCGCCATAAAGCTTTAACTTTTTAGCTAACTCAGTACCCTCAATAAAAGTATCCCAGGCTAATTTATGAATTTTCTCGTTGTCTTCACCATGCTGGTGAGTCATAATAAGTTGCAGGTCATCACCACACTTGGTTACATGGTAGTCAATCAGTAATCCCTCTTTCTTAGCCTTGGCTAGTGATTCCCTAGCCAGGGCTAAAATATCGGGGTGAGATGCCGAGTGTCCCACATAGCCACCGATGTCAGCCTTAATTACACTCAATGTAATCTTCATCGTTGCCTCCTTTTACTTTTAATACTCGATTCCTTTTCGGGCTGGCACCCCTTTATCATAGGGATGCTTAACCTTTACCATCTCGGTGACCAGGTCTGCCAACTCAATCAGCTTGGCATCAGCATAGCGACCAGTAAGGACGAGTTCCACATTCCGTGGCTTATCTCTAATCAGCCCAACTACCTCATCCACCTCAATGAGCTTCCAGGCTGCGGCTACATTTACTTCGTCCAATACTACCAGGTCATATTTGCCACTGAGCATGACCTCACGGGCAGTAGACAAAGCCTGCTTTGCCTGCTCTATTTCCTCCGGCTTGATATTGGCTGGGTTGGTAAGGCATCTAAAGCCAAAGCTGGCTATATCCACATTAGGTAGCCTAGCCAGGGTACAGAATTCACCATAGGGGTAGTCGCCTTTCATAAAGAAAACAATAAATACTCTGAGACCATGCCCCAAAGCCCGGAGCACTACCCCTAGTGCTGTCGAAGTCTTGCCCTTCCCGTCGCCAGTGAAAACCTGAATCAAACCCTGTCTAGGCGATTCAAGTGGCGAAGGCTCCTGTAATGACACCTTTTTTGTCAATAAAGCACCTAACAAAGGGCTGGTGACAAACTAGCCAGAGACCAAGACTATTGTAATAAAAGTTTAACAATCCGACCTAGCAATGTCAAGGAATTACCCGGGGAAGGGCTTTGTTTGAAGGGGTAGTGGTGTGAGGTAGTGCCATCCTGATTAGTTGCACCTAAGGAGGCTAGAGCCTATAATGGACAGTCTGGAGAAGTAAGTTGAGCTATCCTAGCAATATATTACAGCAGGTTACCAAGCCCGCCCGCTATACCGGTGGGGAGTGGAACAGCATAGTCAAAGACTGGGAATCAATCTATATCAGGGTTGCTATCGCTTACCCCGATTTATATGAGATAGGCATGTCCAATATGGCATTACCTATCCTCTATGAAATGCTCAATGGTCAGCCCGATGTTCTTGCCGAAAGGGTCTATGCTCCGTGGGTGGATATGGAAACAGCATTGCGTGAAGCAGGTATTCCCCTGCTTAGCCTCGAATCTAAACATCCATTAAAAGATTTTGACATTATTGGTTTCTCATTAGGCTACGAGCTTACCTACACCAATGTATTGAATATGCTTGACCTGGCTCAGATACCAGTCCTGAGCGGTGAGAGAAACGATTCCCAGCCGGTAGTAATCGCCGGGGGTACCTGTGTCCTCAACCCGGAGCCAATGGCTGACTTTATTGACTTTTTTGTAATTGGGGATAGTGAGGAGGTGTTGCCGGAGCTAATTGATAGTTTCCGAGATTGGAAACGTCAGGGAGCGCCGAAGAACCAGCTATTTCGTCAAGTAGCTACTATCCCGGGCATCTATGTGCCCAGCCTGTATCAGGTGAAATACCAGGCTAATGGTTTGATTGAAAGCATTACCCCTACTGCAGCCCAGGCTAGCCCCACAATTCAGCGGCGGATACTAAGTAAGCTCCCTCCTCCGGTGACTAAACCGGTAGTCCCTTATATTGAAATAGTCCACGACCGGGGGGCAATAGAGATTCAGCGGGGTTGTAGCCGTGGTTGCCGCTTTTGCCAGGCAGGGAATATATACCGTCCGGTGCGTGAACGCTCTCAGCAGGAAGTGCTACAGGCAGTGGGAGAACTTATCACCAACTGCGGCTATGATGAGGTCTCTCTGGTATCACTAGACACCAGTGACTACGCTGGCATTAGTGAGCTGGTGACTAATCTGTCCCGCCATTACCCTAATCTTACCCTATCACTACCCAGCCTCCGCGTGGATAGCTTTTCAGTAGGATTGGTGGACTCTCTCCCCTCCCGTCGGAAGACCGGGCTGACCTTCGCTCCAGAGGCAGGAAGTGAAAGGCTACGGCGAATCATCAATAAGAGCCTCTCTGAAGATGAACTCCTGGAAACGGCGGCTACTGTCTTCGCCCGGGGGTGGACCGGGCTTAAGCTGTATTTCATGGTCGGCTTACCTACCGAGACCATGGATGATATAGAGGATATTATCCGGCTGGTAATCAAAGTCAGCTCACTGGGCAAGAAGACTGTAGGGAAGAGACCTCAGGTCAGGGTTAGCCTATCCAGCTTTGTGCCCAAACCCCATACTCCCCTTCAGTGGGTAGCTCAGGAAAGCGAACAACAGCTAAGGGCCAAGCATGAACTGCTTAAGACGGGATTACCCCGAAAAGGAATCAGACTATCCTGGCAAGACACTAAACTCAGTCTGCTTGAGGCAGCACTGTCACGCGGAGATAGACGATTAGGCAAGGTTATCTATCGTGTCTGGCAACTGGGCTCAACCTTTGATGCCTGGGATGAGCGCTTTAATTATGGAAACTGGCTTCGTGCCTTTGAGGAGAACGGGCTTGCCCCCGGTTTTTATGCTCAGCGGGAACGCTCCTTAGACGAGCTGCTACCCTGGGCTCATATTGATGCGGGGGTAACTCCGGCTTTTCTGAAGCAGGAATATCAGCGAGCCATTGATGGTATAGTAACTCCTGACTGTCGCTATGAAATCTGTAACGCCTGTGGGTTAGAGCACCGGCTCTCCGAGTGCCAGCAAAAATATCAAGAGCTTACTTAAAGCAAGCGATAGCCACCACCTTATCACCAGCACTAAGGCGCATCAGCCTTACCCCCTGGGTTCTCCGGCCCTGAACTGAAATACCCTTTACGGGAGTGCGTTCGACAATCCCGTCAGCCGATATTATCATCAGCTGGTCAGAGAGGGAAACCACTTCGGCGGCAGTCACATCACCTGACTTCTCGATAATATTGAAAGTCCTTACCCCTCTCCCAGTACGATGCTGTCGTGGGTAGTCACCGATAGGAGTAAGCTTGCCCAAGCCCCTTGAGGTAATCACTAAAAGGAGGGCATCCGGATAGACAATATCCATACCGATTACCTGGTCAACATCTGCCAGGCGGATGCCACGCACCCCGCCACTGGTGCGGGAGGCAGCTCTCAAACTAGATACCGCAAACCTGATTGTCTGCCCTTTTTGAGTCACCAATATGATGTCGTCACGCTCAGTAGCTAATCCGGCGGCTACCAATTCATCACCTTCCTCCAGGTCCATGGCGATGAGTCCGCTACTCCGCACCGCAGCAAAACTATCCAGAGTCGTCTTTTTTATCTCTCCACGGCAGGTAGCCAGCAGTAAATAGACATCTGGCTTAAAATCACTTACCACTACCATAGCCGTGATCCTCTCGTTCTCAGTAATAGGGAAAAGATTGACGATAGCCATCCCTTTGGCGGTGCGAGAGCTATCAGCTGGAATTTCATAGCATTTAAGGTTAAAGACCTTGCCCCGGTTGGTGAAGAACAAAAGGTTATCATGGGTATCAGCCGCTGCCAGCAGTCTTACTGCATCTGCCTCTCTGGTTACCATGCCAATGATACCCTTTCCACCGCGATGCTGCGGCTTGTAGGCTTGGGCAGGCACCCTTTTGATAAATCCCCGCTGACTGAGGGTTACCGCCACTCTCTGATGGGGGATTAGGTCTTCCACATTGAATTCTATCGCCTCTTGCTCACTTATCTCGGTTCGCCGTGAATCGCCGTAGTTGGACTTTAATTCAGCCACATCTTCCTTTATCAGATGAAGTATTCTCCTCGGGTTAGCCAGAAGGTCTTCCAGGTAGCCAATGGTCTTTAGTACCTCGGCATACTCATCAAATATCTTTTTCCGCTCCAAGTTAGCCAGCCGGCGTAGCTGCATATCAAGGATGGCTTGCGCCTGAGCTTGAGACAGGCCAAAGTCGGTCATAAGGTTTTGCCGGGCAATCTCAGCAGTTTGCGCCTTTCGGATAGTAGCTATCACCTTATCAATATGGTCCAGGGCGATTTTAAGTCCTTCCAGGATATGAGCCCTCTCCCTGGCTACTTTCAGTTCAAATCGAGAGCGCCGGGTGACAACCTCACGGCGGAAGTCAATATAATACTGAAGCGCCTCTTTAAGGCTAATTACCTTGGGTTGGCCATCAACCAGAGCCAGCATGTTAACGAAGAAAGCCGACCGCATTGCCGTATATTTATACAGGCTGTTGAGCACCTGCTCCGGTTGGGCTCCCCTCCCCACCTCAATGACAATCCGCATACCCTGGCGGTCTGACTCATCGCGCAGTTCACTGATGCCCCTGATTCTCTTAGCCTTGACCAGTTCGGCTATCCTTTCCACCAGGGCAGCCTTATTGGTCTGGTAGGGAAGCTCGGTAACCACTATTTGGCGACGCTCAAGTCCGGGGGTGTCGGCAATGTGGGCCCTAGCCTGGACCACTATCCGGCCATGCCCGGTAGCATAGGCGTTTTTAATCCCCTCCTGCCCCAGGATAATGCCAGCAGTAGGGAAGTCAGGTCCTTTAATAAATTGGGTAAGTTCATCAACGGTGACTCCCGGATTATCAATAAGATAGGAGATAGCGTCACATACCTCGCCTAGATTATGAGGCGGGATATTGGTCGTCATGCCTACGGCGATTCCGGAGCTACCATTAACCAGCAGGTTGGGTAACCGAGCCGGCAGAACCGAGGGCTCCTTAAGGCTGTCATCAAAGTTGGGCATAAAGTTAACGGTATTCTTATCAATGTCAACCAGCATCTGCTCAGAGATGTGAGCCAGGCGTACCTCGGTATAACGCATGGCGGCTGGTGGGTCGTTGTCCATACTGCCAAAATTGCCCTGCCCATCAACCAGAACATATCGCATTGAGAAATCCTGTGCCATGCGCACCATGGCGTCATATACCGAAGTGTCACCGTGGGGATGGTATTTACCTAATACCTCGCCGACAATACGGGCGCTCTTTTTTTGAGCGCTGGCGTGAGTTAGCCCCAGACCATGCATAGCGTAAAGAATACGCCGGTGTACCGGCTTTAGCCCGTCCCGCACATCAGGTAGTGCTCGGGAAACGATGACACTCATCGCGTAGTCGAGATAGGAACTCTTCATCTCGTCTTCTATACTTACCGGTCTGGTATTGCCTAAAACCATATCTCGCTGAACCTCCTATTCCTCTTCCTCAGTCTTTTCCTCTTCGCTCTCCAGGGACTCCTTAAGCGCTATCTCTATCCCCTCCTCGTCTATGTCTATTATGGTATAGCCGGGCTCCTCCACTGCTGCCTCCTTAAGTTCCAGCTCACGCTTGATTATTCTATCGCCGACAGAGGTGCGAGGCTCTTCAAATTCCTTGGCGGGGAAAGATAGCTGTCCTGCCTGAGAAGGGCTCTGATATACTTCTTTAATAATGACCGCCACCGCATCTTTGCTTGAGCGGATGATGGCGGCGGTGTATCGATTACCCCCCTCCATTAACTTGATAAGTCGCTGCGCATGCCTGGAGTCGACTTCGCCCAGATAATCCCCGTGACCGTTTTCCACAGTTAAGCTAGCCCCGTCTATCTTCAGGTAGACCCTGTCGCCAGCCACCATTTTGGCCAGTATCTTGGGTGGTGCCGGGTGGTGAAGATTAACTACCCCCGTCTTGCCCACTTCCTCGATAAAAATATCTGGCTCGGCGGTGCGAGCATCAGCCTCTGGACCGGCTACGGGTTCCTCCAAATTGGCTAATCGGTCAAGATTCTTTTTGGCGATGACATTATAGGGGTCAAGCTCTATAGCCTGACGGTAGGCTTCTCTTGCCTGGGAATACTCCCCAAGCTCCATATGGGCTCTGCCCAGGCGGTTATAGGCGGTGACATCGTTGGGAAAGCTATCGATTATGCTGGTATTGGCCGCCACCGCCTCCCGCCACCGCCCCTCCATGGCTAAAGCTACTGCCTGCTTGGTGCTCTGCCGCCTCAGCTTTACCTGTTCCTCTTCCCGGTATGTCATCTCCTCTCTCCCGAGCTATCAGCCTCCAGGACCATCATTCTAATCTAGCCAAACCACTGGAAAATGTCAAAAAATTTCAGGCGTGAGGGGAAATAAAATAGGGGTATAAAAAAGAGGGGCTTTGCCCCTCTTAAACTGCCCGATAAGAAGCAGGGAATGAAGTCCCTTCTAATTCCTCATTCTGTACCCCTAGGCCTGAACTCCAAGCCAAGCTTATCCTTCAGGTAATCTTTTAATACAAAAACTTCTATGTTGTGTGGTGAGGTATTCGAAACAAGCATATATTTCTTATAAGAACTCGGGGCTGAATAGTCCTTGCTTGTTATTTTCATACTCCTCTTCTCACCTACGATGTCAAGAACTTCCTCATCGTTTGCCAATTTGCAATCCCAACATATTATTGCCCAAAGCTTGCCAAACGAATGGTCAAAGCTCCTTTTCAATTCATACTTCATCTCGACGAATTTCATCGATGCTTGATGTAGGTCAAGCGCTGTATCTTTTGTGACGAGAAGGTCATACCCAAGGCTTGTATCGTAATCTACCACCTTGAAGTCAAATAGCTCAGGCCTGATAGTCTTTAGCTGCATAAATAGACTAAAGATGCCTCCTTCTTGCCTTGGCTCAAGAAGTGTAATACCGTCAATCTCTATAGCGTTCTTACTTAGCGCCTCCCTTCTCCTTCTACTAAAATCAGACTCCTCTTGTTGTGCGGTTCTTTCAACTTGTTCTGTAAGAAGCTCCTCTCTATATTTTTGGAACTCTTTAGTTGGTTTAATCTTGTTATTGAACAAATCCCTCACCGTTTCTTCTACAGCTTTGAGTAGGTCGGGAGGGGTATTTTCTAAATCGCCACGATTAGCTGTCAGTTTGAAGTCTTGGCAGTTGACAAAGGAATGATACTTTGTCCACTCACTTTTCTCTGCAACCCACTTATTCCATTCATTCTTGTGCTGGATAGGGATATAGTCTTTGCAAAGCCAAAGCCCGTATCTATCTCCTACATCATACTCGCCGGGTTTCCACACCTGCCATTTCTCATGTATCATCTTGTTGTATTCACGCTTTGCTTGGTCTCCCTCTATATAAAATATGAAATCTATTGTGCAACCCGGCTTTCCAATAACCTGAACGTCATCAAATACCCACTTTGTAACATAATAGTCAAGGGGTGAAATTTTATCTTTGCCTTTCAAGGCCCTAATATCGGTATTAACATCAGCAAACTTATGCCCAAAGTCTAATTCTTCGAATCCCTTTGCCCCTAGTCCCTTTAATTGTATTTTCATATTCTTGCAGGTTTCTTTCTTACACTCTACCTCGGGAGAGCCAAATTTAGTGAACCAATATATATAGTCCTTGATTTCATCATGACTAAAACCTGCTTGTGTATTCGAATTATATCCAAAGATTGTTATGCTACTCCCGTGTTGTTGGTCCTTAAAGTCCTTGCTTTCATATACTACCTTCGGGAGTTCTTCCCTTCGTAAGGTCTGTCTAGGAGAATCCATATAAGCTTCCAGACATTGATTATTTTTACAGGTTTTTATCTCTATTCTTCTACTATTGAAATATACCTTTGTGCCGTGTCCCTTTTCACCTATAGACGGCGATATCTTAAATCCCCTCTCATTCACTGCTATTCTTGTTGAATACCCCAAACCAAAAAACGCTTTCAGTTGTTCCTCACTCATTCCTTCCCCATCGTCTTCAATATTGATAACAAGTTCATCTATTCCCCCAGACCTATCCACAAAAATCTCAATCTTGATGTTTTTGGCGCCAGCATCGAAACAATTACTAATCGCCTCTCTAATCACTTCTTTAGGATTTGTAAAATCGTTCGAGATTTCTAAAAACTCAGTTGCTTCATTTACCGTGGGAGTGAATTCCATTATATCCACCTCCAGATTGTTTTAAATGAGTCCTAAAAGCTACATATGTCGCATCTCAATTATATCATACCATTAATTATATCACCCCACCCTCCTCAGCACCTCCTCCAGTACTTCCTGCCACTCCCCACCCAGCCGTTTGGGGTTGAGGCTGAGCTGGGTTAAGCCTACATTTATGCGGTCTCTTAGAGACTCCAGCTGTTGTTTATCAAACTGCATGCCCTGAAAGCGCCTGATTACGATTCGCCTGTCC